>Ga0126305_10000075_pt1 | contig 40625 bp, 40 predicted proteins | sample Plot26_FD_92536 | JGI IMG/M metagenome (GOLD analysis project Ga0126305, IMG submission 92536) | Serpentine soil microbial communities from UC McLaughlin Reserve, CA, USA - Plot26 | ecosystem: Environmental > Terrestrial > Soil > Grasslands | place: USA: UC McLaughlin Reserve, Lake County... | reverse complement strand
GGCAAGTGCGCCGCCAACGGCATCCGCATCTCGGTGATCGGCAGAAGGGACCGGCTCTCGCCGGGGCTGGTGCGGGTGATCGAGGAGGCCGAGGCGGCGACGTCGTCGGCGGACCGTTTCCATCTCCGCATCGCCGTCGACTACTCGGCGCGCGACGCCATCCTCCGCGCCGCCGACCGCCTGCGCGGCCAGGGCGAGCTCTCCCGCGAAGCCTTCGCGCGCCTGCTCGCCGATACGCCCCACGACGGCCGTCCCGCCCCCGACGTGGACCTGCTGATCCGCACCGGCGGCGAGAAGCGGCTCTCGGACTTCCTGCTCTGGGAGTGCGCCTACGCCGAGCTGGTCTTCACCGACCGCATGTGGCCCGACTTCGGCGGCGCCGACCTGGCCGACGCCGTGCGCGACTTCAGCCGCCGGGAGAGGCGGTTCGGGACGGTGCCGGTCAGGCGGGAGGAACCAGCTCTCGCAGGCGTTCGCGGCACCGCCTGAGGCTGTCTGATCTTTGAGCGGCGGCTTCAGGATCCCAAAGGAGCTCCACATATTCCGCTATGCGGTAGGGGTATAGCAAACCCTCTGCCCGGCCACTCCCTGGCCTGGGGACGAGATCTCTCCGGATTTTGGGGTTTCGGGATCTGCGCGCGAGATCCACCAGCGTCCGCTTCGGCGAGGGCTCGGCTTCGGGGTTCAGGGGGACCAGGGAGGAATCTATGGAGAGAAACTCGGCGATCGTCTCCCGATCGGCCAGCAGCCACGACTCGATGGTGCGGACCGCGATACGGAAGAGCATGAGCGGCTTCGGGTCGGGCAACCAGAGCCGGTGGAGGGCCGGAGCGCATTCATCACGGTCGAGATCCACGAGCACCAGCCAGGGGCCGAACCGGGCAGCGTTGTCGTAGCCGTTCAAATTGAGCTTGATCTGGGTCCTGCCATTCTTTACGTGAACACGGCCCAGAGGCAGGCCGGCCTCGTTCGCCAGCCGGCGGACGACAGCTTCGTCGGGACGACCTTCAACGACACAATTGAGGGCCATCAATGGCCGGCCCGGCGTACGAACTGTTCGACACCCTGCGGACTGGTCTGGGGCAAGACCGCGTCGGCGAGGGGCACGTCGCCTTCGAGCAGCGCTACGATCTCCGGGAAGGAAGCCGCGGAGCGGACATCAGTGCCTTGGTCACCGGGAAGGAGGAGCAGGACCTCATCCAGTCCGATGCCCTCATCCCTGAGAAGGTCAGGCGAATGAGTGCTGAGAAGCACCTGCCCTTCCTGGCTCATGAGAGCGAACACCTGGCCCAGACGGCTGACAACCTCGGGGTGGAGGGATAGCTCGGGCTCCTCGAGGATGAGGGGACCCGCGGGCTGGGACAGATGGGCCCACAGGAGCCCGAAAAGGCGGAGGGTGCCGTCCGAGAAATCCTCTTCTGTCTGCCACCGCCCACTTGGGCGGTACTGGGCTCGGAGGTGGGCCTGGCCCCGTCCGTCGCGCTGGACATCGAATTTCTGGAGCTGGGGTACGGCGGCTTGCAGCACGCCGGTCACCCAGTTCAGCCGCTCCTGGAGGAGGTCCGGTGGGAGGTCCGCCACTTGTTCCAGGAAATCCCCTCCGAAAGGATCTGCGGATCTTCCAGCCGAGCGCTCCGGCTCGCGGACGAGCTGCGGGACGACATGTAGATAGAAGACCCTGGACAGGAACTCGGCGATCTCCCGGAAGTCCTTGTTCAAGCTCACTTGCTCCAGGGCCGTCTGGGTCAGTCTCGCGGGGTCTTGCCGGTCGTCCCCGTCAGGCCGGTTCATTTCGAATCCTTCCCGCCGTACCCGCTCGGCTGTGAGGACTGGGCGCCCGGCGGGATCCTCACGGAAGCGGACCTCGTACTGCCAGAGGTCCGGCTGATCGTCCGAGCCGATCGAGACCGCGACGGCGACATCGGAGTCCTCTGGAGCCGAGAAATTTCTCAGCCTGGAGACACCCCCGCGGAGCCAGACCGCCTGCTGGAAGCCGGGGTGCCTGGCAATGTCACGGAGAAATCGGAAGGCGTCGAGGAAATTGGATTTCCCGGAGGCGTTGGGACCGACCAGGAAGACACGCCCCTGGAGATCGATCTCGACGTGCCGGAAGTTGCGCCAGTTCTCGAGCCGGATGCGGGTGAATCGGAGGGCCTTTTCCATCGCGTCGGACATCGGATCTCCATGAACGGCCTGCTGCGACCGCTATGTTATACGCCCGGCGCGGGAGAGGGGGACATCGTCCCCCTCTCCTCTGGAATCCAGTCCCTAAAGCCGCGTCATCAGGTCCGCCACCGCCCGGTTGAACCGCACCGGGTCGGGCAGCTCGCCGCCCTCGGCGATCAGGCCGTAGCCGAAGAGGAGCTGGGCGTAGTCTTCGAGGAGGGGATCCTCCTTGTCCTTCTCGAAGCGCTCGCTCATCCTGGCCAGGATGTCGTGGCTGGGGTTGAGCTCCATGATGCGGCGCTGCTTGGGGCCGCCGCCCTTGCCCTTCTGGAGGAGCTTCTCGAGCTGCGGGCTGTAGTCGTGCTCGGCGCCCACCAGGCAGACGGGCGAGTTGGTGAGACGGCTGGTGAGGCGGACCTGCTTGACGTTGGCGTCGAGCTTCTGCTGGAGCAGGTCGAGGAGCGGCTTCATCTGCTCCTCCTTGGCCTTGAGCGCCTCCTCCGTCTGCTTTTTCTCCTCGTCGCTGCCCAGGTTGACCGTGCCCTTGCCCACCGACTTGAGCTTTTTGCCACCGTACTCGTTGAGCGACTGGGTCAGCAGCTCGTCGACCGTGTCGACCAGGTAGAGCACCTCGTAGCCCTTGTCCTTGAACGCCTCCAGGTGGGGCGAGTTCTCGACCTGCGAGCGGGACTCGCCCGTCAGGTAGTAGATCTCGTTCTGCCCCTCCTTCATCCGTTCCACGTAATCCTTGAGCGTGGTCAGCTTCTCGGGGTCGTTCGACGACGGGAAGACCAGCAGCTCGAGCAGCCGCTCCTTGTTCTCGTAGTCCGAGCTGGTCCCTTCCTTGATGGCCCGGCCGAACTCGGCCCAGAACTTGAGGTAGGTGTCCTCGTCCTTCGCCCGCATGTCGTCCAGGACGTCGAGCACCTTCTTGGTCAGTCCCTTGCGGATGAGGGTGATGAAGCGGTCCTGCTGCAGCATCTCGCGCGAGACGTTGAGCTGGAGGTCGGGCGAGTCCACCACGCCGCGCACGAAGCGCAGGTAGTGGGGGAGCAGGTCCTCGCACTTCTCCATGATCTGGATGCGCTTGACGTAGAGCTGCAGGCCCGGCTTCGAGGCCACGTAGTAGAGGTCGTACGGCGCCTGGGCGGGAATGAAGAGCAGGGCCTGGTACTCGATCCGCCCCTCGGCCTTGTAGGCGATAGTCTTGAGCGGCTCCGTCCAATCGTGGGAGATGTGGCGGTAGAACTCCTTGTACTCGTCCTGCGTCACCTCGGACGGCGGCCGCGTCCAGATCGGCTTCATCGAGTTGAGGACCTTCTCCTCCAGTGGCATGACGGGCTTCTCGCCGGTCTCCTTCTCCTTCGCCAGGTCCTCGATCTCGGGGTCCTTCTCGGCCTTGAGGATGATCGGGTAGCTCACGAAATCCGAGTAGCGGCGGACGATGCGGCTGACCACCCAGCGGTCGCTGAAGTCGTCGACGCCGTTCTCCTTGTCCTCGGGCTTCAGGTGGAGGGTGATCGACGTGCCGCGGCCGGCCTTCTCGCCCTCCTCGATGGTGTAGGTGCCGTCGCCCGTGGATACCCAGCGGGTCGCTTCCGTATCGCCCGCCCGGCGGGTCACCAGCTCGACGCGTTCGGCGGCCATGAACGAGGAGTAGAAGCCGACGCCGAACTGGCCGATCAGCTCGGCGATCGACTGCTGGGATTCGCCCTTCTTCAGGCGCTCGACCAGCTCGCGGGTGCCGGACTTGGCGATCGTGCCGATGTTGGAGATCACCTCGTCCCGGCTCATGCCGATGCCGTTGTCGTGAATGGTCAGCGTGCGCGCCTGGCGGTCTGCCTCCAGGCGGATCTCGAGCTTCTCGTCGCCTTCCAGCAACTCGGGCCGCGTCAGCGCCTCGAAGCGCAGGCGGTCGAGAGCGTCGGAAGCGTTCGAGATCAGCTCGCGGAGAAAGATCTCCTTGTTCGAGTACAGCGAGTGAATCATCAGGTCGAGGAGCTGCCTGGTCTCGGCTTGAAACTGCAGGGTCTCGACGGTCGCGGTGGCCATGGATGTCCTCCTGAGTACGATTTGTTCCCCGCCGATACGGGATTCCAAGTGGGCGGGAGCCGCACCTCGGAACGTCCACGCTCGCGTTGGGAATTCCCTTGCCTCGATGCTGATGGCAAGGCTATCAACATAATCTTAGTCGAATCGACGCAATCCCGCAATGGGGCGCGGAGCGCACCCCTGCCCTGTAAGATCTCCTCAGGAGGACTCAATGGCCTGGGGACAGAAGAAGAGCGGTGGAGGAGCGGGCCGGTTGGCCCTGATCGTGGCAGTCGTGGCCCTGCTGGTGGCCTGGGTGGCTTACCGGCGCGCGGGCGGTGAGGTCGGCACTTTCTGGGAAGATCTGACCCGGGGTGCGGGGAACCACTCGGTCGAGCGGCAGTCGGACCTGGCGCAGGCCCGGGCCCGGCTCCTGGGCCGGCGGGCGGAGGTGGCGGGGGAGCGCAACCTCCAGCAGGTGCGCCAGGAGGTGGAGGAGATCCGGGCCAGCCTGGAGCGCTCCTACGGCAACGCCAGCGCCGGGGCGAAGGAGCGCTGGCGCGACCTGGACGGCGACCTCGCGCGCCTCCAGTCGCAGCTCCGTGAGGGAGGCTCCAAGGCGCTCGATTCCCTGGACTCGGCGCTGGCGAAGATCCAGACCGAGGCCCGGGAGGAGAAGGCCCCGTAGGGAGCGATGGCCGGCCTTGATCCCATCCTCGACGCCGACGCGGTGATCGAACGGGACTGCCCCGCTCTCTGGGAGGTCCTCTCGCCGCTCGGCCGCCGTGCCCGGCAGCCGGCCAACTTCCTGCCCCTCCAGACGGCGGAGGCCCGGGGCAAAGCCTTCAATGCCACCATCGGGCAGATCACGGACGGCCACGGCCGGGCCGTTCCTCTCCCTTCCATGGCAGCCGCCCTGGCAGGATTGGAAGAGGACGAGCGGAGCCGGGCCTTCCTCTACTCGCCTGTCGAGGGCTTGGCCGACCTGCGCCGCGCCTGGCGCGAGTGGCAGCGGCGAGGGCGCTCGGACGAGCGTCCGTCGTCGCTGCCGCTGGTTACCTGCGGCACGGCGCAGGCGCGCTGCCTGGCTCTGGAGCTCTTCGTGGACGAGGGCCGGGCCGTGGTGCTCCGCGCGGGCGGACGGCCGGGCGACCGCGATCTGCTCGAGCAGAAGCTCGGCGCGCGGATCTTTGAGACCCCGCCCCACCACGGCCGTTTCGATCCCACGGCCGTCTCCCGTTCGCTTTCCTCCCTGGTGAACGGCGAGCCCGCCGTGGTCCTGCTCGAGTTCCCGTCCGAGGACACCGGCTACGTCCCCACGGGCCACGAGCGGTCCACCTTGCGCCATTCGCTGATCGGGATCGCGGAGCACCGTCCCCTGATCGTCATCGTGGACGACACCTGGGAGGTGCTGGAGACGCCGGGCGGCTCTCTCTTCTGGGGCCTGATCGGCCGCCACCCCAATCTGGTCGCCATCAAAGTGGACGGCGCGGACGGTCACCTCGGCTTCCCCGGCGGCCGGGTCGGCTTCCTCACCTTCCCCTTCGCCCCGGAGAGCGGGATCGCCATCGCGCTGGAGAGCAAGGTGAAGATGCTGCTGCGGGCGGAGGTGGGGTCGCCTTCGGCGATGACGCAGGTGATCTTGGCTCAGGGCTTGCGGGCACGGCTCGGCGGTATATAGTTCCGTCTATCGAAGACGCGGAGCACTTGTGGACTTCCCTGGAGGGGTTCTGAAGCCGAAGGTTTATCTTGAGTCGAGCGTCATCAGCTATCTGACGGCTAGGCCAAGTCGTAATCTGGTGATTGCCGCAAACCAGGATTCGACTCGGCTTTGGTGGCGAACATCGCGGTCGCACTTCGAGATCTACATCTCGGAGATGGTTCTCTTCGAAATCGGACGGGGAGACCCCGAGGCGGCCATTACCAGGCTCTCTATAGCTGAGCAGCTCCCCAGTCTCAGTGTAGATCTGGAATGTTCCTCGTTGGCCGAACGTCTGTTGCAATGCAGCGGACTTACTTTGACGGCGGCTCGTGACGCACTACACATCGCGACTGCGGCTATCCATCGAATGGACTACCTGCTGACCTGGAACTGTCGCCACATCGCGAACGCGGTTCTGATGCCCGAGTTCAGCGCTACAATGATTTCGTGGGGGTATGCCAGTCCGGTGCTTTGCACGCCTCCACAGCTGTCGAACCTGAGGAGCACTTTATGAAGGACCGGTCCGCCTGGCATGACCCTATCGTTGAGGAGGTCCGCGAACACGGCAATGAGTACGCCGCTTCGTTCGGCTACGATCTCAAGAAGATGGTGCTCGACTTGAGGCGGCGGCAGCAGGAGAGGGGAGGCGTGGTCGTTTCCTTCAGCCGAGAGGATCCGCAAAACGGACTGACGCCTCCCTCTCGCCGCAAGGCTTCACGCTAGGTCAGCGCAGCCAATCCTCCAACTGCACCCGCTCGTCCGTCGAGGCGTCGCGGTACTTGACGATCACCGGCGTGTAGAGAGACAGCCCCCACTCTTTCCCCGCTCCCCGGGTAACGGCGCGGGAGCCAGGGACTACCACGGCTTCCTCCGGGATCACCAGCGGCTGGTCGTCCGTCGCCCGGTGGATCGTCTCCCGAACCAGGTCGTAGACGGGGGTGGAGCGGGTGAGGATCGTGCCGGCTCCCAGCACGGCCCGGCGCTTGACTACCGTCCCCTCGTAGACCCCGCAGTTGCCGCCGATCAGGACGTCGTCCTCCACGATCACCGGCGAGGCTCCGATGGGCTCCAGCACGCCGCCGAGTTGGGCGGCGGCCGAGAGGTGGACCCGCTTGCCCACCTGGGCGCAGCTCCCCACCAGGGCGTGGGAGTCGACGAGCGAGCCGTCGTCCACCCAGGCTCCGACGTTGACGTACATCGGCGGCATGCAGATCACGCCCCGGCCCAGGTAGCAGCCGTCGCGGACGGCGGAGCCTCCCGGCACCACGCGCACGCCGGCGGCGGGATCGAGGGCGCGGGGCGGATAGGTCGCCTTGTCCAGGAACGGCAGGCGGATGCCCTCTGGGCCGCCCACGGACATGTCCACGACCTGGCCCATGCGGAACCCCACGAGGATGCCCTGCTTCACCCAGGGATTCACCCGCCAGCCGGTGGGAGACGCCGCGTCCGGCTCGGCGGCGCGGACCTCGCCGCGGTTCAGCGCCGTCTTGAAGAGGTCGAAGAGGCCGCGGTCCGCCGCCTGATAGACCGCGGGCGGCTCGGCGTAGAGCCTCTCGATCCCTTCGCGGAGCCCGGCCCGGACCTCAACCGACAAGCCGGATCTCCACGTTGGTCTCGGACTCCGGGCTCTCCGGGATCAGCCCGAGGCCGAGCAGGACCTTCTCGATCTTTCTCACGCTTTCGGGCCGGGGCGGCACCATCGGCAGGCGGAAGGCTGGCTCGATCAGTCCCATCAGGGCGAGGGCCGCCTTGACCGGGCCGGGGTTGGACTCGATGAAGTTGATCTCCATGAGGGGATGGAGCCGGCGCTGCATCTCCCGGGCGGCGGGGAAATCCCCCTCCAGGCACAGCGAGGTCAGCCGCGCCATGGCGAAGGGGACCTCGTTGCCCGCCACCGAGATGACTCCGACGCCGCCCAGGGCGATCACCGGCAGGGTGAGCGCGTCGTCGCCGGAGAGCACGGCGAAGCTCTCCGGCACGGCCTGGAAGATGGCCGCGATCTGGGAGATGTTGCCCGAGGCTTCCTTGACCCCCACGACGGTCTCGATCTCCGCCAGGCGCGCCAGCGTCGCGGGATCGACGTTCGCGCCGGTGCGGCTGGGGACGTTGTAGACCACGATCGGCAGGCGGGTGGCGCGGGCGACGGCGTGGTAATGCTGGTAGAGCCCTTCCGGCGTGGGCTTGTTGTAATAAGGGGTGACGACCAGCAGGCCGTCCGCCCCCAGGCCCTCGAGGTCGCGGGCCAGCTCGACGACCTCGCGCGTGTCGTTGCCGCCGCAGCCGGCCAGCACCGGGGTCCGGCCATGGGCCTCCTCGAGGGTGATCTCGACCACCCGCAGGTGCTCCTCGCGGCAGAGGGTGGGGTTCTCGCCCGTCGTGCCGCAGGGGACCAGGAAGTGGATCCCCGCTTCGATCTGGCGGCGCACCAGCCGGCGCAGGCTCTCCTCGTCGAGCGACAGGTCGGACCGGAACGGGGTGACCATCGCGGTACCGCAGCCTTGAAACATGGGGCTCTCCCAGGCGCGCCGGGAAGTGGAGGCGCGCGTCCTCGTATTCTAGTTTCCTTCTTGCACGATCTCTTCCCACACCTGGCTGAACTCGTAGAAACCCTGCCGGCCGGTCCCCTGGGGGCCAAGCATCCAGCGGGCCGCGCGGAGCGCGCCGTGGGCGAAGCCCGCCCGGCTGCGGGCCCGGTGCTCGAGGAGGATGGTGTCCGCCTCGGAATCGAAACCGATCTGGTGGGTGCCGGGAATCGCCCCGGCCCGGCTGCTCGCCACGTCGACGGGCCGGTCGTACCCCGACTCTTCCATGACCTTCAGGATCTGGAGCAGGGTGCCCGAGGGGGCGTCCTGCTTCATCTTGTGATGGATCTCGTAGGCCCAGGCGCCATACGAGGCCTCGTCCGCCAGCAGGCGGGCCGCCGCCCCGGCGAGACGGTAGAAGACCTGTACGCCCACCGAGAAGTTGGCGCCGTGGAGCAGCCCCGCGCCGTGCCGCTCGACCGCCTCGCGCACCCGCGGCATCTCGCTCCCCCAGCCGGTGGTGCCGACCACCAGGGGAACGCCCAGCGGGGCGATCCTCTCGGCGTTGACGGGCACGGCGGCGGCGGTGGAGAAGTCGATCGCGGCGTCGATCCCCTGGAAGCTCCCGGCGGTGATGCCGGCGCCTCCGGGGTTGGAGTTTTCGTCCAGGCGAAGGGCCACCTCGAAGCCGTGGTCCGGGGCGAGCTGCTCGACGAGCCGGCCCATCCGGCCGTAGCCGACGAGCGCCAGCCGGCTCATTCGACCACCTCGTCCGGGCCGCCCGGCAGGAGCTCCTCGTGGAGCTTCGCGATCAGCTCCCGGAGCTGATCCTCCTCCGCCAGGAGCCGGACGGTGGGCGCGGCCGCTCCCGAGAGGACGAGCCGCGGCTCGAAGCCCTCGCCCGCCGCCAGCGTCCTTGCCACGAGGTCCGGGTCGGAAGCGAGATCCTCGGAGACCAGGGAGACCACGATGCGGCCGCGGGTGACCCACAGCTCCGACGAATGGCCGACCGCCGCCAGGAGGGCCGAGTGGATCTCCGGCAGCCGGTCTTCGCGGTCGAGGGCGAGATCGCCGCCGTCGGCGCGGGCCTCGAGCACCAGGAGCGCCGGCCGGAAACGGTCGCAGAGCTCGAAGAGGTTGCCGGGCAGTCCGTCGCCGGCTTCCGCGGCCCGGGTGGAGATCAGGTGGGCGTTGGCGCGGCAGGCGATCGACTTGATGGTGGCCGGCGCGTCCGGATTTCGGCGGCCGATCACCGTGCCCTGGGCCTCAGGATGCCGGGAGTCGAGGATGCGAATGGGGACGCCCGCCCGGCTCGCCGGCCCCAGCGTGCCGTAGTGGGGCTTCTTGGCCCCGGAGCAGGAGAGCTCCAGCGCCTCGGCGAAGGAGAGCGTCCGGATGCGCCGCGCTCCGGGGTAGACGCGGGGATCGGCGGTCCGCATGCCGTCCACGTCCGTCCAGATCTGCACCTCTTCGGCGTTGAGGGCGGCGCCCACGATGGCGGCGGAGAAGTCGGACCCCTCCTTGCCCAGGGTGGTGGTGACCCCCTGCAGGGTGGCGCCCACGTAGCCGCCGACCACCGGCACCCGGCCGGCGCGCAGGAGAGGCAGCAGGGTCTCCCGCAGGCGGGCGTCGGTGGGGCCGTAGAGCGGCCGGGCGCGGGTGAAGTCGTGGTCCGTCACGATCACGCGCCGGCAGTCGATCCAGCCGGCGTCGATGCCGCCATGACTCAAGGCGAAGGAGAGGATGGTGCTCGACAGGAGCTCGCCGAAGCTCGCCACGGCGTCGGCGGCCCGCGGGGTGAGCGCCCGGGTCGAGGCGAGCTCGTCGAGCTGCATCCGCAGATCGTTGAAGAAGGGATCGAGGGCGGCGTCGAGGGCCGGCCGGCCGGCGGGGGGCACCACGCCGTGCGACTCCCGCCGGTGGAAGCTCTCGATCTCGTCGAAGGCGGCGTGCGCGGAATCGCGGTCCCCCGCGGCGGCGGCCTCGGCGGCTTCGAGCAGCCGGCGGGTGGTCTTGGCCATGGCGGAGACCACGATCACGGGCTGGCGGTCCAGGCAGCCGCGGACGATGCCCGCCACCCGCTCGATCGACGCCGCGCCGTCGACCGAGCTGCCGCCGAATTTCATCACGATCATGAGCTAGATCAGCCCTTCGCTCTTCATCAGCTCGGCGTTGAGCACGGCCGCTCCCGCGGCGCCGCGCAGCACGTTGTGGGAGAGGGCCGCGAACTTCCAGTGCAGGAGGTTGCACTCGCGCAGCCGCCCCACGGAGGTCGCCATGCCCTTCTCGAGGCCGGCGTCCTTGCGCGGCTGCGGGCGGTCCTGCGCTTCCATGAAATGGATCACCTGCTTGGGAGCCGAGGGGAGGCCCCGCTCCTGCGGCAGGCCGGAGAAGGCCGCCAGGGCCTCCAGGATCTCCTCGCGCTCCGGGCGGTTCTCGAACTCGACGCTCGCCGTGATCAGGTGGCCGTCGATCGAGGGCACCCGGTTGCAGCTCGCGCTGACGGTGAACGGCAGCGGCTGGATGTGATCGCCCGCGAGCTCGCCGAGGATCTTCTGCGGCTCCGTCTCGACCTTCTTCTCCTCGTCCCCCCCGATATAGGGAATGACGTTGCCGAGGATGTCGAGCGACGCCACTCCGGGGTAGCCGGCGCCCGAGACGGCCTGGAAGGTGGTCACCATCACCCGCCGGATGCCGAAGGAGCGCAGGGCGGCCAGCGGAATCACCAGCACGACGGCGGCGCAGTTGGGGTTGGTGACGATGGCGCCCTCCCAGCCCCGCTCCCGCCGCTGCGGGGTCAACAGGCCCAGGTGCCCCGGATTGATCTCCGGCACCAGCAGGGGCACGTCCGGCGCCATCCTGTAGTGGCCCGAGTTGGAGACCACGATGTGCCCGGCGGCCGCGAAGTCGCGCTCGATCTCCCCCGCCAGGCTGCCGGACATCGAGGAGAAGACCAGCTTCGGCCCCTTGCCCGGCACGCACTCCTCGACGACGCGGTCCGCGGCCTCGGCGGGCGGGGGCCCTTCGAGCTGCCAAGCGGTGGCCTCGCGGTAGCGCTTGCCGGCGCTGCGGTCGCTCGCCGCCAGCCACTTCGCCTCGAACCAGGGGTGGTTCTCGAGAAGCTGAATGAAGCGCTGCCCCACCGTGCCGGTGGCGCCCAGGATGCCGACCTCGATCTTCTTTTCCATGGCTTGCTGAGTCTACCGGTCCAGGAGCCGGCGGACCATCTCCTTGTAGAGGTGCACGGCCTCGATCAGATCCCGCTTGGCGACCCGCTCCTCCGGCGTGTGGGCGACGTGGATGCTGCCGGGCCCCAGGAGGAAGGGCTCGCCCCATGCCGACAGCCGGGGGATGTCGGTGGTGTACTTCACGATGGACGTTTCGAACCCCGGCACGGACCCGAGGTGCAGGGCCGGCGTCTCGCGGATCTCCGCGATATGGACGCCTGGAACGGCGTGCACCGCGGCGGCCAACTTCCGTCGCAATTCTGAAGTGTCACCCACGGTGCGGAGCGTGACCTCGGCCCGGGCGTGGTCCGCCACCACGTTGCTGGCCCGGCCGCCGGACAAGGTGCCGACGTTGAGCGTCGTCTCGCCCAGGACGGGATCGGTGGGCAGCGGCACGGCTTTCAGGCGGCCGAGGACGTCCAGCAGCTTGTCGATCGCCGAGTCGCCCAGCTCCGGATACGCCGAGTGGGCCGCCCGGCCCTGCGCCTCCAGGGCCATGTAGATCATCCCCTTGGAACCGAGCGCCAGCCGGTTCTCCGTGGGCTCGCCGTTGACCAGCCAGCGGGAGCCTTTGGGATGGCGGTTGGCCATCTGGGCGCCGGCGCTGTCCGTCTCCTCGCCCACCACCAGCAGCAGGCCGAAGCCCCGCAGCCCCTCCGCCAGAAGCTCCTCGATTGCCTGGATCATGGAGGCGATACCGCCCTTGGTGTCGCAAGCCCCCCGTCCCCGGATGTGCTCGCCATCCTCTGATGATGGGAAGAACGGCGGCACCGTATCCATATGGGTGGAGAGGACTACAACCGGCTCTCCCCAGACAGCAAGCACGTTGAACCGGCCCTCCTGGACGGCCATGCGCTCGACCGCGCCGCCCGTCCGGCCCGCGACCTCCTCCAGATACCGGAAGAGAAAATCGCCAACCTCCCGCTCGCGCCCGGTCGTCGAGTCGATGTCGATGAGAGCGCGTGTCAGCTCGAAGAGGTCCATGGGCCGCGAGGATAGGCCCCGGGCTGACCGGGGGTCAATGGGCACCGCCCGGCCCTCAGAGCCGTATCGGCCTCGGAAAGCTCAAGACCTTCCGGATATGCGTTAGCTTGGCATAACTGGCAGAGAATTTCAAGACACCGTCTTGACAGATTCATGCGAATCAAGAATTCTATGCACACCGAACGCGCGCCTATCCCGGTGCGGGTCGGGCCAGGAAGCCCCTGAACAGGAGAAGACCATGCAGAGCGAGACGACGGTTTTTGGGATCCTGGAGATACTCCAGCACCTTCTGGCGCCGATGGCGGCCAAGATCGTCGAGATCCTCCACCCGGAGCCAAGCCATGCTCACGTCGGTCATCTCCTGAGCCGCACCCAGGAGCTGGCGCCGTACCAACCCAGAAATCACGGCCCCCGTAGGGTGCGCTGTGCGCACCACAACCTCCCCTGGCGCGCCCAGCGCACCCTACGGCTCTACGCAATCCTGCGTTGACAGACGCCCAGTCCGGCAGCAGGCGGCCGGAAGGCCGGCGACCTCGATTTCCTGCCCCAACGTCCAAGGGGGCGTGCCCGGCCCGCCCCTTTCTCTTGTTCCCGCCTCCCGGAATCGCCGTCACCCCGCCGATAATAATTTAACGACGCGGCGTCATAAGATTAGGAGGCGCGCCATAAGATTATACGCGGCGTCCAATCTTATGACGGAGCGTCAGTAAATTACACGGTGCGTCACAATTTTGGGCGCCGCGCCATAAGATTCTGCGGAGCGTCGTAAAATACGGAGGCGCGTCATAAGATTGTGGCGCCGCGTACAATCTTACGACGGAGCGCCGATAAATTGCGCGGCGCGTCATAATTCTGTACGTCGCGTCATAAGCTTCGGGGGAGCGTCGTAAGATTAGGCGTCGCGCCATAAGCTTATGACGCCGCGCACAATTTACAGCGGAGCGTCGTAAAACTATATGGCCCGTCGTAGTTTTATACGCCGCGCCATAAGATTCTGCGGAGCGTCGTAAAATACGGAGGTGCGTCATAAGCTTATTGCGCCGCGTACAATCTTACGGCCGAGCGTCGCTAAATTGCACGGTGCGTCATAATCTTATACGCCGCGTCATAGTCTTAGGCAGAGCGTCATAAGATTAGGCACGACGTCATAATCATATGACGCCGCGTCGTATTCTTAAATCGATGGCTCCCCGCAACGAAATGCCGCCGTTCCTGTAGGCCTCTCGTTCCCCTGTCCGCGTGGACCGCGATCCCTCCACTTCAAGGGTAGAATCATAGCCATTCCCGACTGAGTGGGCACGTAAGGCGACGGCAGGCGGCATCTTATCCGTGTGCCCCTGCACGTATAAGTCGCCAGGCTTATCGCCCGCAGGAGCCGCAACTCACGCAAACGAAGAGAGATATCCGGGTTGTCTTTCCCGGCGTGGAGTGCTTATCGTGCCCGTATATCGTTCCAGCCCTGGCTTCTTATACGCTCGGATTCTCCCCGAAACCATCATCGCCTCAGTAAGATAGCTTTCCCTCCTCTCGACCGGTTCAAGTCGAGGGCAGCCCATGGACAGGGCCCCTTCTACGTTGGCATCCCCCGGCGTTGACGTGGATTAGGAAGCGGTGTAGGATTGGATAGATACATAGAATGAGGGACATGCGAAGTGCGAGTTGGCGGAGACTTTGACCACGATATGCATTCCCAGGCGAAACGGCGAAACGTTAAGCTAGGCGTTAGGTGCCAAACGCGATGAATTACCACAAACGAGCTTGCCTGAAGCGTGCTCGCGAAAGGCTAGCCGAAGCCTCTCCAGAGGCGCTGCGGTATGCTTGCTTGGAGCTACGCTTTTGTATCGAAAGTATTTGCTATGACAAGCTACGCCTCTATGCCAAGCACATACCTCCGGAGGTGCTGAATACCTGGCAGCCTCGCAGGGTAGTCGAAACTCTACAAGAGTACGATCCGCATGCAAATTCAAGCCATACCTTAAGGAAGTGGCGCAACGGTGAGAACGGTAATGATCCGGAGCCCTCCTTCTCTGGGAAGCACATAGCATTGTCGCCATCAGTCCTTAATAAGCACTACAACAAGCTCGGCGGGTTCCTGCATGTTCCCACGCCAGCCCAAGAACAAAAGCAAGGTGTACCCTCTTCTGAAGAGCTGGCTGGTTATCTCTCCGCTTTGATAGAAGAAATTGAAGGCGCAGCTAACAACACGTTCGACACGAACATGGCCAATGTTGTAACCTTTGATTGTGACGAGTGTGGGCAGCCCTTGATAAAGAATGTAGAAAGTCTCGAAGAGGCCCCTATTATCGTCTGTATCAACTCCAATTGCCGGGCGCAGTATGCCATGCGCAAGGAGGGAGATGCGTTCACTCGTCAAATAAGATCGGCTGAGTTTGAATGTGGGGAATGCAAAACCGCGAACTATGTGCGTGCACATCACCTGCGAGAAGATCGATCGCTCACAGTGCCGTGTGTTCAATGTGGTACCAAGTATATTGTGTCGAAGGAGTGGACTGTTGCTGAGGCACAGGAGGGCACCTAACACCACGCTCTACCGGACGGCCAACGCACTGACGTGCGTAGTCCGCCGGTGAGCTTTTGATCGTTAGGCGCAAGAAAAACATCAGGCCATGCTCAATAAATTCTATGAACTCGCCGCCAATCGCAACCAATGGATTCTCTCGGTATTCTTGTTCTACGTAGCCTTGGTGTTCCTCTTTGGAGCGATCTACTTCTTGATATACTCCAGCAACCGACGAGCGTTCGCTTTCAACTCGGACATCATCCGTTCTCAGTCTCGAGCAGTTGAAATTGATTCATATAGCCGCTTGGAGCAATTGGAGCTTGAGCTTCGACAGTTAAAACAACTCAAGCAAGACTTGGTTACAATGGACGCTGATCCAACTTTAGGTCGTGAATTTGGCGGCTTGTTCCTCACATCTACATTCAGGGGGGCAGGAAGAGACTACACGGTCATTTGGCCTAAGGCCCGTAACGCCTTTCCTGGAGGGGGCGAGCCGCCGCCAACCAATCTGCGAATAACTACGCTGGACGGCGAAGAATCTGTTAGAGTCGTGGGGTCTTCGCACTATGACCTTCCCCAAACCGCATCAGAATTCAGGAGTCTCTGCGATAAGTGGATCTCTGACTGGGAAGCGACTCAGGAGGAGGTACAAGCAGTCCTTGATAGCTTGGGAACGGACTCACCGAAAGTTTGGTCATACTGGGATTTTCTCTACTTTAGTGCGATCACTCAGTTCACAGTAGGCTATGGCGACATTTTGCCTAATTCAACGTTCGTTCGACTGGTTGTTCTGCTGCAGACTTGTATAGCCGCATTGCTTCTGGTGGTGGTGATCAATGTGGCCTTTACGACTGGCGCATCATGAGCACGCCGCGCCTAACCCCGTGCCTCAACCGGACGGACACCGCGCTATCGCGCGGCACCGCCGGTTAGGCCCATCGGCGTTGGCCGCGGTGATATGGCGAGCTAGCAACGAGACCAGACTATGTCAGGAGTGACACGCCAGACAGCAATTCGCGTTTGGACCGCTGCCGGCGGTCGATGCTCCATGCCCGATTGCTCGAACGACATATTCAGCACCCACACTCAAAGGTTGCTCGGACAGCTCGCACACATTGTAGCTCGTAAATATACGGGGCCGCGCGGAGACCCACACCACCCCGAGTCTAAACTTCACAGTGCTGAGAATCTAATGCTCCTTTGCGCACACCACCACCAGCAGATAGACAGTAACGTTCCCGAGTTCTCCGTAGAGCATCTGCAGAATCTGAAGCAGCGCCACGAATCCCGAATAGCCCGCATACTTGCCGAGGCCCGACCGTGGCGGGTTCCATGGAGCATCGTCTACTACCTCAATATTCCACGCATCGCTATGCTAGCCGCACTACAAGGAGTACCTCTGCCAGAGATCAGCATTCCGAGGTTTGCTTTTCTACATGAACTGGATTGGGAACTGGCCCCCGTTCTATATTCATTCAGCACGATTTTGGAACGAGCTTCCGTGTCGGCTATCCCACTGAAGCAGGTCACAAGAATCACCAGCGATCTTTGTGCAGGTATCTTTTCATTCTCTTCAAGCTGTTGGAAGAAGAATATCCCATCTCAGGCCGACCTAACAAGCGAATACAAACTAGCCGGCACATTCATAAGAGATCCGTACATTTATTTTCGGCACAAAGGAACGACGGTCGTAGTAGCCATTAATCCCAAATGGATCACCACGGCTACATCCTTTAACGATCTGACAGGGCCTGGCAAGACTGCCACTCTCGATGGACTTGTCCAGTTGAAGAAGTACGACGCACGTCAGGACTCCGCAGTATTCACGCCTATCATATTCGGCCAAAGGCAAACCGACGTGTTTTGTGACTACCAATGAGGTAAGCAACATGGACCTCAGAGACATCGAGGAAGCGTGTCTCGCGGCGTTCCGTCGCCATGACTATATTGAGTGCGCTCAGAGAGCAATGCGCCACTCAAAGAAGCGCACGAGCCACACTCTATTGCAGTTCAACGTGATCTGTTTTCAACGAGTTAGCTATCCCGGCGTTGAAAATCTGGGAGATCTGGCAATCGATATCTTAAAACGAGATCCCTGGCATTGCGCTTTAATGGACCTGACCCTTGGCAGGAGGGCGTTTGGCGACGTGTTAGCCTTGGCGAGAGACAGCGCGATGCGTTGCCAAGCGTACTACTATGAAGGCGCTCGCCTTGTCAGCGGCTTGTTGAGAGAAGAAGCAGTCGACCCAGCCATGGCAGAGCGCGTCAGAGCGGCCTGTCATGCTTTACTCAAGGCACGCGAGGCTGTAGTGCAATGCATAGAGTTTGAGCTTGCAGGAATTGAAGCAATGAGCCTGAACTGCCAACTGGAGGAAAACGTGTCACCGTTAGATGAACTTATAGGCGAAGAATTTCTTGATGTTTAGGCGGCCAACCCGGCTGCTCAACCGGACGCCGCCGTTTAGCAACAACCTCGTTAGGCGACGCTCGGCACATTCGAACAGGTCGCACGTTTACTGAGGGAGGCTCCGTGAAGGAAGTTATCGATGCGCTACTCAAACTCGTTGACTCCATCCGAGCATATCCAGTCTGGGTCCAAGCCGCCTTCGCGGGCTGGATATTCCTAGGAGCCCTCTTGATCGTGGGAATGGCACGTGGCCCAAAGACCAACCAGAACTCTCAACTTTCACCCGGCACATCAGCCTCTTCGCCGCCATGGCCAGTAACGGGCGACGACGATATTGACCGGGTTCATGAAGCCCTAAACGCACTCCCACCACATCCGACAGAGGCGCAAGTCGTCACCGCCCTCCGGCCACTCTTTTATAGAGCGCTCTTCTTTCATATCCGCGAGGAGCGCCCAGAATCAGCGCTTTATGGACTTTGCCGCTCGCAAAAGCTATTGGCCTTCTATCAGGGCACATTTTCAAGTGCATCTACTCGTGATAAGATCTACTTCGCTCGAACACGCATGATAAAACTGCAGCAGCAACTCGAGGCTCTATTCGGTTCGTCCTTCTTGTCCGAGGTTCACTGTGAACGATTTGGCGCGAAACGCGCAGATTACCTACAGAACCTCCCAGTGCTGCTGGTCGACCAGTACCACAATAGAGAATTTATCGATGCGGCCAATGCTACACTCTCAGAACTCCGCACAGCCTTACATGATGCGGGATTGGCTGATCGGCCGTGAGTAGACATCCAGTGCAGTGCCACCTAACTCCACGGTTGAGCGGACGGAAACCGCTAGCAGCGCGGTTCCCGCCGCTCACGGCCATAATCGTTAGGCGGCACTCGGCACGCTGTCTGCTTCGCACATCGCTAAGGGCAATAGAGAAATGGACCGACAGGCCTAGCTGGGTGTAGAGAAATGAGCAACGAAGTACGACTCCGCAACATCGAGCCCAACGACCTCCCCATCTTCTACGAGCAACAACTCGACGCCGACGCCACGCGCATGGCCGCCTTCCCCTCCCGCGACCGCGCAGCCTTCGACGCCCATTGGGCGACAAACATCCTCGGCAACCCGGCGGCGGTCAACCAGACGATCCTCGTCGACGGCCAGGTCGCGGGCAACATCGGGAACTGGCCCCAGGACGGTGTCCGCCTCGTCGGCTACTGGATCGGCAGGGAGCATTGGGGCAAGGGTGTCGCGACCCAGGCGCTCGCCGCTTTCCTACACCTCGTGACCGAGCGCCCCCTCCACGCGCACGTGGCCAAGCACAACGTCGGCTCGATCCGCGTCCTGGAGAAGTGCGGCTTCAGCCTCGAGCGCGAGGAGAGCGTCGAGGCCGCCGGCAAAGACGTCGCCGAGCTCGTGCTCGTCCTGCGCTGAGGCCTCTACCCGCAGAAGGGAGCCCGCTCGCCGGGCTGGGGCGAAGGAGGAAACGGCTGTGGATCGTCCGGCAGGTGACCTCGACGAGGGCGCTGCCTTCGGGGAGGTAGGGTAGAATCATCGGTGCATCGCAGATCCTGGGTGAAGCGGACCGCTCGCTTGAGGACGAAACGTTTAGCTGCCTTTGGAGATCGATGACTCACCGACTTTTCGTTTACGGAACGCTGGCCCCGGGGCGGCCCAACGAACACGTCCTGGCGGATGTCCCGGGAGAGTGGGAGCCGGCGACCGTTATTGGCACGTTGCTTCAAGAAGGCTGGGGTGCGGCGGTGGGCTACCCGGGAATCGTTTTGGATGAGCATGGCGGTGAAGTCAGACATGGCGGTGAAGTCAAACATGGCGGCGAAGTCAAAGGTTTTCTCTTCAGCTCGGAGAGCCTGGCTGAGCACTGGGCCCGTCTCGATGAGTTTGAGGGTGAAGGCTATGAGCGCGTCCTGACCACGGTGAAGCTCACGGACGGCACAGCCGTAGACGCCTACATCTACAGGCTCCGCGGAAGTGGCTCGCCGCTCAGCCCAACGGGCGGCAGCTAACAATTCATTCAAGCCGAAAGCCGCTTCGCGGTTCACGCTCATCGCCCTGGAGGGAGTGATTCAATGAGACTCGACATCTACGTCAACTATCCCGGGCACTGCGAGCAGGCGTTCCGCTTCTACGAGCAACACCTGGGCGGCAGGATCACTTGGATGGTCCGGCATGGGGAGCAGTCCAATCCGAGCCTGCCGGCCGACTGGCAAGAGAAAGTCCTTCACGCCCGCATCGAGATCGGCACGACGGTGCTCATGGGTGCGGACATTCCGCAGGCCGAACCGATGCGAAGCGCCTACCTCACCCTCTCTCCAGATCGTGAGGAGGACGCGGAGCGGCTCTATGCCCTGCTTGCGGACGGTGGCGAGATCTTCATGAAGATGGAAAAGACACCCTTCGCCAACCGTTTCGCGATGCTACGCGACAGGTTCGGCACGTCTTGGATGCTTCTCCATCAACCCGAATCCACATGACGCCCGTGGGCTGCGATAAGAGGCGTCGCCCCGTGGGCGCCCTCATCACCCCGGCCCTCTTCTCCCAGCCTCCCTCCCGGCCGCCGGGAGAAGAGGGAGAAGTTTGTCTGAAAGATTTAGACGGTTGTTTCTTTTTTCCCCTTCTCTCCCGGCGGCCCGGGGGGAGGATGGGAGAGAAGGGGGTAGGGGGTTATGAGGGCCGGCTCCGAAGGAGCCGCGGCATGTATGGGCGATCTATAATGGGCAATCTGACAAAGGGGGAAGGCCATGCCTACCGTGAGCACCAACGAGCAGGCTCGCCTGGCCGAGATGGCGGCCCGTGGTTTGGTGGCACTACCCAACCGGACAACGGGGACCGCGTTTCAAGGCCCTGCTCTTCCGAACCGAGGCAAGCTGGCCTCCGACATGATCCTCGAAGATCGGCGTTGATTCTTTTCGCTGACACCAGCACCCGCCGATCTTGCCCCGGGACGGGATAAGATACCGGCCCATGATCGAAATCGACCTGCAGGGCAAGCGTGGACTCGTGATGGGCGTCGCCAACTCGCGCAGCCTTGGCTGGGCGATCGCCGAGCGGCTGCACGCGGCGGGCGCGGAGCTGGCCTTCAGCTACCAGGGGGAGCGGCTCAAGGAAGACCTGGAGAAGCTCACCCGCGACTGGCCGGGGACGCGGCTCTCCCAGTGCGACGTCACCATCGACACGGATCTCGCGGCGACCTTCGGCGGCCTCCGGGAGGCCTGGGGCAGCCTGGACTTCGTCGTCCACTCCATCGGCTTCGCCCCCCGGGCGGCCATGGACGGGCGCTTCATCGAGACGACCCGCGAGGACTGGAAGACGGCGCTCGACATCTCCGCCTACTCGCTGGTCGCCGTCGCCCGCGAGGCCGAGCCGCTCCTCAACGAGGGCGGCGCGCTCGTCACCCTCACCTACTACGCCGCCGAGAAGGTGGTGCCCAAGTACAACGTCATGGGCATCGCCAAGAGCGCCCTCGAGGCCAGCGTCCGCTATCTCGCCTACGAGCTGGGCAAGAAGGGCGTGCGGGTCAACGCGGTGTCGGCCGGCCCGGTGCGCACGGTGGCGGCCCGTTCCATCCCGGGCTTCATGAAGATGTACAACAAGGTCGGCGGCATCGCGCCCCTCGGGCGCAACGTCACCCACGAGGAGGTGGGCAACCTCGGCCTCTTCCTCCTCTCGCCGATGGCCAGCGGGATCACGGGCGAGACCGTCTACGTGGACTCCGGCTTCCACATCATGGGGATGGAGCTGGGGGAGGAGTAGCGGGCGGCACGCCCCGGCGCATGCCGCCGACGGGTCCGCCCGCCCTGACGCTAGCCCTGCTCCGAAGGATCGGCGGGCGCCGTCGCCTGACTGGGCCCGGGACCGGGTCCGCACAGAGGCGAGCCGTTGGGATCGATCCCGCAACCGTTCTTCTGCTGCGCCGGCTCCTGGCGGGCCGGCCGCTCGGTACCGTTCAGGAGGAGGCGCAGCCAGCGCTCGATCTTCACGACGAGGCCGTCCGCCATGGACGTGCGGGAGCCGGCCCATCCCCAGGGAGCGGCCTGGGAAGGCGCCGGCGCGAGGGTGGCAGAAAAGGCGAGAACAAGAGCCACGATGACAAGTCTCTTCTTAAGCATTTCTTTTCATCCTCCGAAAAAATTGTTCGAGTTTGCAGCGCAGGGAAGGGTTTGCCCCTGGCCATAGTGCCGTGAAAGGGAAAAACCGGGGCAATGGATTTCAAGATTGGAAAGCGGCGGGTATACTCCCCCGCCTTATGCGAGCCGCGACACGAAACCAACGACTCTGTGGAAGGAGCGGAGCTTGCGGGCGCTGATCCTGGCCGGCGGCAGCGGCACGCGGTTCTGGCCGCTGTCACGCAAGAAGAACCCCAAGCAGCTCCTGGCCCTCGAGGGCGAGCGCAGCCTGCTGCGCGACACCCTGGAGCGGCTGCGGCCGCTGATCGAGCCGGCGGACGTCTGGGTCTGCACCACGGAGGCGCTGGCGGAGCGGGTACGGGCGGACCTGCCGGAGGTGCCGCCGGAGCAGATCCTGCTCGAGCCCGAGGGGCGCAACACGGCGCCGGCCATCGGCTGGTCGATCCGCTGCATGCCGGAGGCGGCCCGCCGCGGCGTGGTCGCGGTGCTGCCGGCCGATCACCGCGTGGGGGATTCCGAGGCGTTCCGGGAGACCCTGGCGCGCGCGGGGCGGCTGGTGGAGGAGGAGGAGGACCGGGTGATGACCCTGGGGGTGGTGCCGCGCTGGGCCGAGACGGGCTACGGCTATCTCGAGCTGGAGCCGGAGACCGGGCCCACGGGGGAGCACCGCGTGCGCCGCTTCGTCGAGAAGCCGTCGGCTGCCAACGCGGCCCGCTTCGTCGCCGCCGGCAACTATCTCTGGAACGCCGGCATCTTCGTCTTCCGCGGCTCGTCGCTGCTCGGCCTCCTGGAGCGGCTGCAGCCGGAGCTCGCGGCCGGTCTGGAGGAGATCGCCGCCGCCCCCGAGCGGCTGCGGGAGCTCTACAGCCGCCTGCCCGCGGACTCGATCGACTATGCGGTGATGGAGAAGCTCGGCGAGATCTCGACCCTCCCCCTCGACTGCGGCTGGAGCGATCTCGGCTCCTGGGAGGCGCTCGACGACTTCCTGCCCAAGGATGCCGAGGGCAACGCCGGCCGCGGCGACCGGCTGGCGGTGGACGCCCGCGGCAACCTCCTGTTCGCCGACGAGGGGACGATCGCCGTGCTGGGCGTCGAGGACCTGGTGGTGGTGCGTACGGGGGACACGGTGCTGGTGTGCCCGAAGTCGCGCTCGCAGGAGGTCAAGAAGATCGTCGCCGAGCTGGCGGCCCGGGGCCGCGGGGATCTCCTGTGATCCAGCTCGCCCAGGTCTCCACGCTGGCAGGAGACCGCCCGCTGGCCGACTTCCCGGCGCCCCTGCCTCTGGACCAACTGGTGCCGGGTCAATCGGTGCCAGGTCAATCGGTGCCGGGCGGCGAGTGGGAGGTGGAGATCGGCTTCGGCAAGGGGCGCTACCTGCTGCGCCGCTGTCAGGAGGAGCCGGGCCGCCGTTTCCTGGGCGTCGAGCTGGCGGGGGAGTACCATGCCATCTTCGTCGACCGGGCCCGCCGGCGGGGGCTCGCCAACTGGCTGGCCCTGCGGGGCGAGGCCCAGTACCTGATCTCCTCGGTCCTGCCGGCCGGCTTCGCCTCGGCCCTCCACGTCTACTTTCCCGATCCCTGGCCGAAGAGCCGGCATCACAAGCGCCGGCTCTTCGATCCGGAGACGGTCGACCTGGTGCTCGGCTTGCTCCGGCAGGGCGGCCATCTCTACTTCGCCACCGACTTCCTGGACTACGGCGAGCTGGTCTTCGAGCTGCTGCGCGGCTACCCGGGCCTGCGCCTGGTCCGCCGCGAGGGGCCGTGGGACGAGGGGCCGCGCACCAACTACGAGGCCAAGTACGAGGTCGAGGGGCGGCCGATCCTCCGGCTGGAGGGAGTGCTGGAGGTGGATGGACGGACGGTGCCCCTCCATCCAAGCGGCGCCGGGGCCGTGCTGGCCGCCACCTGGCAGGAGGAAGCCTCATGACCGGACACCAACCGACTGGCCCCCAGCCAACCGGGCCCCAATTGCCTGAAGCCACCCCGCCACCCCGCATGAGCTGGGGCTCCCGCTTCTGGTTCCTCGTCACCCTGCTGATCGGCCCCGCCTACATCCTCTGGATGACGGGCGTCGAGGGGCGCCGGATCTGGGTGGTGGTGGGGATCATCGTCCTGATCGCCGCCTTCGCCGGCCTCGCCCACCGCCTGATGGCTCTGACGCGGCGATAAGGTGCGGCAAGCCCCCAAGCCGGGGGTGGTATCCTTCCGCCTGGGAGCCTCGCCTTGATCCAACGACTTTCCTATCTCTGGCCTTTTCTCCGTCCGCACCGCCGGAAGATCCTCTTCGGGCTGGTCACGATCCTGGCCTCCGTCCTCATCGGCCTCGCCGGGCCGCTGCTGGTGGGGCGGGCCGTCGACGCGGTGCGCCAGCACGCCAGCTACCGGCTGCTGGTGGGCTTCGCCGCGCTGCTCGTCGGCCTCTCGGTGTGTCAGGGCGTCTTCAGCTATCTCCAGCGCATGATCCTGGTCGGGATGAGCCGCGACATCGAGTTCGAGCTGCGCAACGTCTTCTTCGACGCCCTGGAAAGGCAGCCCGCGGGCTACTTCCAGGACCACCCCACGGGCGACCTGATGGCCCGGGCCACCAACGACCTGCAGGCGGTGCGGATGGTCTGCGGGCCGGCGTTGATGTACGCCACCACCACCCTGATCACGGGCGCCGGCTGCCTCTTCTTCATGCTGCGCATCAACGTCCTCCTGACGCTGATCGCCCTGGTCGCCATGCCCCTGGTCGTGGTCTCCACCATCGTCTTCGGGCGCCGGATCCACGGCCTCTTCTCGAGCGTCCAGGGGAAGTTCGCGGACATCACGGCCAAGACGCAGGAGAGCCTGGCCGGCGTGCGGGTGGTGCGCGCCTACGCCCAGGAAGCCCGGGAGGAGGCGGAGTTCGCGCGGGTCAACCAGGAGTACCTGGAGGGCAACCGCCGGCTCGCCGCCTGGTCGACGGCGATGCATCCCATGCTCCAGATGCTGATCGGGATCGGCTTCGCGGCGGTGATGTGGTACGGCGGACTGCTGGTGGTCGGCGGCCGGATCTCGGTCGGCGAGTTCGTCTCCTTCAACCTCTTCCTCACCAAGCTGATCTGGCCCGTCATCGCCCTCGGCTGGGTGGTCAACCTGACGCAGCGCGGCACCGCCTCGCTGGCCCGCATCCGCACGGTCCTGGACATGGAGCCGGCCATCCGCGACGAGGAGCCCCTGGTTGAGCCGGTAAACGATCGGGGCGCGATCCAAGGGGACATCTCCTTCCGCGGTCTGACCTTCTCCTACAAGGAAGGCACCGAGCCGGTGCTCGAGGGGATCGATCTCCAGGTGGCGGCGGGGCAGACGGTGGCGGTCGTGGGCCGGACGGGCTCGGGCAAGAGCACCCTGCTGAACCTCATCCCGCGGCTGATCGATCCGCCGGCAGGCATGCTCTGGGTGGATGGCACGGACGTCCGCCGGCTGCCCCTGGCGCGGCTGCGCTCCGCCATCGGCATGGTGCCGCAGGAGACCTTCCTCTTCTCGGCGACCCTGCGCGAGAACATCGCCCTCGGGCGGCCGGAAGCGACCCTCGAGGAGGTGGCCGAGGCCGCCCGTCTGGCGGGCCTCGGCTCCGACCTCGGGACGTTCCCCAAGGGGCTCGATACGGTGGTGGGCGAGCGGGGGCTCACCCTCTCCGGCGGCCAGAAGCAGCGGGTGGCGCTCGCCCGGGCGCTGCTGCGGCAGTCGAGCATCCTGCTGCTCGACGACTGCCTCTCCGCGGTGGACACCCACACGGAGGAGGAGATCCTCAAGAACCTGCGCACCGTCTTCCGCGGGCGTACGGTCTTCCTGGTCTCGCACCGGGTCTCGACCGTCAAGGACGCCGACGTGATCCTGGTGCTCGAGCGCGGCCGCATCGTCGAGCGCGGCACCCACTCCCAGCTCACGGTGTCCGGCGGCCTCTACGCCGAGCTGCACCAGCGCCAGCTCCTGGAGGAGGAGCTGGCCGCGGTCTAGAAAAAGAAAACAGGACGGCAGGAAAGGAGATCGTCATGCGGGTCGTGATCACCGGCGGGTCGGGCCTCATCGGGAGCGAGTTGGCCCAGGATCTTGGGAGCGCGGGGCATGAGGTCGTCATCCTGACGCGCAACACGGCCAAGGCGGCGCTGCCTGCCAACACCCGCGCCGTCCAGTGGGACGGCAGGACGGCCGAGGGCTGGTCCTCGCTGCTCGACGGCGACACGGCCATCGTCCACCTGGCGGGGGACAGCATCGCCGCCGGCCGGTGGAGCGACGCCAAGAAGCGGCGCATCCGCGAGAGCCGCGTCGAGTCGGGCAAGGCGGTGATCGCGGCCATCCGGCAGGCGGCGGAGAAGCCGCGGGTGCTGCTGCAGGGCTCGGCGGTGGGCTATTACGGTCCGCGCGGCGACGAGGTGGTGACCGAGGCGGCCCCCTCCGGCCGCGACTTTCTGGCCGGCGTCTGCGTCGAGTGGGAAGACTCCACGGCCGAGGCCGAGGCGCTGGGAGTGCGGCGGGCCCTGCTGCGCACCGGCATCGTGCTGAGCGGCAAGGGCGGGGCCCTGCCGCGCATGGCGCTCCCGTTCCGCATGATGGCGGGCGGTCCGCTGGGCGGCGGCCGCCAGTGGTTCCCCTGGATCCACATCGCCGACGAGGTGGGGGCGATCCGCTTCCTCCTCGAGCGCGAGGACGCCCGCGGCCCCTTCAACCTGACCGCTCCCCGGCCCCTGACCAACCGCGACTTCAGCTCCGCCCTCGGCAAGGCCCTGCGCCGGCCGAGCCTGGCGCCGGCGCCGGGTTTCGCCCTGCGGGCGGTCCTCGGCGAGATGGCCGACATGCTGCTCAACGGCCAGCGGGCGGTGCCCCACCGGCTGCTGGAGCTGGGCTACGTCTTCCGCTATCCGGAGGCCCTGCCGGCCCTTCGGAGCCTGCTGGACTGAGGGCGCCGCCGTGCCGGAAGCCATCCGCGAAGGGGACATCCCCGGCGTGCAGCTCCGGCGCCGGCAGGCTCTCGCCCTGCCGTGCGAGGAGGCCTGGCCCTGGCTCGTCGAGCCCGGCAAGCTGGCCCTGTGGCTGGCCGACGAGGCGGAGATGGAGGCCGGCGCGGAGGGCTCGCTCAGTCTCCGGGGCAGCGGGCCGCGCGTCGATCCCCCGGCGGGCCCCTGGCGCGAGCGGGGGCGGACCGTCGAGCTGATCTCCGGGCAAGTCTGGGTGCTCGCCTTCGAGCGGCTGGACGCCGGCTGGCCCGCCGCCACCCGCCTGGCCCTGCGCCTCCTCCCCGCCCCGGGGGGTTGCGAGGTCGACGTCCTCCAGCAGGGTTTCCAGCGCCTGCCGCTGTCGACCGGCCTGACGGTGTGGGAGAGCTACCGGACCCGCTGGCGGACCGCCCTGGCCCGGCTGGCGGAAGTGACGCGGCCGTCCCAATAAAAAAGCCCCGGTCCCTTGGAGGCCGGGGCTTCTTCTCACCTCAGAGAGGCTGGAAGGCTAGAACCGCAGGCCGAGGCCGAGCCGGAAGGTCCGGGGCTGCTGGAAGCCGAGCGCGTTGACGGCCTTGCCGAAGTCCTGCCCCTTCACGTAGTTGACGCCCTCGACCGGCGTCTCGGTGAAGGGGTTGAAGGGCAGGCAGCGGCCGGTCGGCGAATTCGGGCAGGCCGCGGCGTTGTCGGCGGTCAGGATGGTGGTGTTGAAGTAGCGGCTGTCCGTGGTGTCCACGTTGTCCGCGTCGAACACGTTGATGACTTCCGGCTTGAGGAAGAGGTCGATCCCGGCGATGCGGAAGTCGTAGTTGAGGGAGATGTCCGTGCGCAGGACGTTGGGGGTCGTGAACTCGCCCCGGTCGCTGAAGAAGTAGGTGACCCGGGCGGGCGGCGACAGGTAGCCGGGGTTGGTGACGTAGGGGCGGATCACGATGGTGCCCACCTCTTCGTACGGATGCCCGGAGAAGAAGCTCTGGAGCAGGCTGGCGCTCAGGCCGTTGTGATCGTTGTTGAAGATCTTGTACACGCCGTAGAGGTTGACCCGGTGCCGCTGGTCGATGCCGAGGGGACCCGTGGGCGCGGTCCACCGCCGGTCGAAGTATTCCGGGTTGTTCCCCAGCCCGCCGGGAACGGGGCCGCTGCCCGCGTTCTCGCCGTTCAGGTTGCCCTCGGTCTTCGACATGGTCCAGTTGCCGCCGAGGTCGAGCTTGTCGGAAGCGCGGAAGCGGAACTGGGTGTGCAGGCCCCTGTAGGTCCGCTCGTACAAGTCGTCGTTGTTCTCGACCACCGTCAGGTCGAACCTCTGCACGACGTCGCCGACCCGGCCTTCGACCGTGCCGGTCGATCTGTCGGTGCGCTGGTGGTAGAAGTTGGTCCAGTCGCGGTAGACGACGTCGGCCCGGACGAGGCCGCGGCTGCCGAGCCGCGCGGTCGCGCCGAGGGTGTACTCGGTGACCTTGGGCGAATCGAGCGAGCCGGGGATCCGCACGTTGACGCCGGGGATGCCGGCACCGGACAGCTCCACGAGGCCGCCGCCGAACGGGCTCGTCACGGTGGGCAGCCCGCCGTTGGCGGTGGCGAACCAGTTGAAGAGCGCGCGCAGGGCGTCGTCCTGGCTGAGATTGCCGGAGATGTCCGGTCCGGCGTAGATCCACTGGAAGGTGGCGGGAGCGCCGCCCGCGGAGCTGCTGTCGCCGATGTTGTTGGCCAGCGCCGCCACGTATTGGCCGTAGCTGCCGTGGAGGACCAGGCTGCCGTTGCCCCGGGTGTCGTAGGTCGCCGCCAGGCGCGGGCTGAAGCTGGAGTCGTCGGCGACCTTCATGCCGGCGGCGTTCTCGCCGTCGTTCTGGTCGTAGCGCACGCCGACGTTCAGGCTCAACCGGTCGCTGATGCGCCAGAGGTCGTTGACGAAGAGCGAGTTGGTCTTGAAGCTGGTTCCCTGGCTGGTCAGGAAGATCGGGTTGAACTGCAGGATCGTCGAGCCGTCGCCGCGGAAGATGGGAAAGATCTCGCCGTCGCTGGTGACGCGGGCCGAGGTGCCGAGGATACGCCAGTCGCTGCCCGACTGGTGGTTGTCGGACAAGCGGATGTCCTCGAAGGTGTCGTAGCCGCCCGTCAGGTCGTGCGAGCCCAGGCTCTCCGTGGAGACGAAGTACGAGAGCTTCAGCAGGGCGTTGGTGTTGTTGCGCTCCTCGGGCTTGCAGACGCCGCAGAACGTCGCGCTGTGGTACCGCGCGTTGCCGCGCGAGCGGTCGAGCAGCAGGGTGCCGTCGATCAGGTCCGTCGAGTCGGCGCCCGAGCCGATGAAGGTGAACTCACGCTCGGAGTACTGGGCCGTCACCAGCAGGCTGTCGGTCAGCGAGCCGGTGTAGTTGACCGACCACAACTGCTGGGGGGTCTCGCGGGTGACCAGGCTGTCCCGGTCCAGGATGCCCTGGAAGGCGTTGCCCTCCTCGACGTCCTCGATCTTGCTGTACGAGCCGAGCAGGCTGTGCCGCGGCGTGAGGGTGGCGGTGAGCTTGCCCTCGTAGCGCTGCTGGTCGCGGACGTTGTCGTACGCGAAGCCGGGGAAGACGACCTGGGTGCCGTTCCGGATCGCGGTGGTGTTTTGCGTCGTCGAATTCTCGCGGTCGCGGCCGGCGAGGAAGAACCACAGGCGGTCGCGCAGGACCGGGCCGCCCAGGGTGGCCTCGTAGGTCGGCACGGTCTTGTCCGTCTGGGTGGTGGTCAGCGGCGTCTTCTGCTCCCAGCTCTGGTTGTTGAGGGTGGTGCGGAAAGAGCCGGAGAAGTCGTTGCCGCCCGACTTGGTGAGGACGTTGACCACGCCGCCCGAGAAGCGCCCGAACTCGGCCGATACGCCGGCCGTGGCCGTGGTGGTCTCCTGGATCGCGTCCTCGATGAAGAGCTCGAACGCCTGCCCGCGGAGGTTCTCGTTGAGCACCACGCCGTTGAGCAGGAAGAGGTTCTCGGTGGTGGGAGCGCCGGAGATCGTGATGTTGCTCAATCCCGTCTCGCTGCTCTTGGACGGCCCGTTGGGCTGGACGCCCGGCGACAGGGCGATGACCTGGGAGAGCGTGCGCCCCGCCGGCAGCTCGTCCACCAGGGTCTTGGTGAAGGTGGTCGCCGACTGGGTGCCCTGGGAGATCTGCTCGAGGGAGCCCGTCACCGTGATCTCCTCGCTGATCGCCGTGGCCCGCATTTCCGTGTCCAGCGTGCTGGCCTGCGCGGCGCCGAGGCGCGTCGTCTGCGTGATCGGGTCCAGGCCCTGGGCCTCGAAGACGATGGTGTACTCGCCGGCCGGCAGCGAGGGGAACAGGTAGTCGCCGTTGGGCGACGTCACCGTCGACCGCGTTCCCTGCAGGTTGGGCGAGCTGACGGTGATCGTGACGCCGCCGAGCGGCTCATTGTCGCTGGTGACCCGGCCGGAGAGCCGGCCGGTGGGGTTGCCCTGGGCAAATCCTGGCAGGGCCCACAACAACAGGGCCACGGCCAAGCCGAGGACGAAAAATCTGGCTTTCATATTCCGACTCCTTTCCCAAAAATTCGGAGAGCTCAACTTTAAGGCAGGCAGAAGGCAATTCTCATGCCGCAACGATCCTGTGTCAATGTCCCTGGGAGACGGCCCTTCAAGGAGCCATCCGGCGTTCAAGCGCTTGGATTTCCCAGATCAATTTTTTGATTAGCCGCGATCAACCCCATCGTTCCCGTAGCGCCGCCGCCACCTCCTCGCGCAGGGCCGGCGGGGTGTAGACGCGGTAGCGGTCGATGCGGGAGAGGTGGCGGATGAACTGGCTGGCGCTCTCCATGGGCTCCAAGGTGCCGTCGAAGCGGCGCACCAGGACACGGCTGCGGCCCATGCGGTGGGGGTCCTTGGCGGAGTTCGACACCAGCAGGCTGCCCGGCCCGAAGCGCCCGCGCAGCTCGGGCAGCAGCGCCTCGAAGCGCTCCTTCTCCTCGGGCGGGAGGTGCTCGCGGGTCTCGAAGGCGACGGGGAAGTGGCGGCGCTCGACCAGGGCCTGGGCGTGCGGGCTGTCCGAGGTCCGCAGGGCGGACCACACCGAGACGTCGTCCTGGCAGAGGAACGCCTCGGGCTCCGCGGCCCAGTGAACCCCCTGCTCCCGGAGCCACTCGTTGAGGTGCAGCTCCATGGCCTTGCCGGTGACGTTGAAGTAGACCTGGGTGAACATGTAGTAGCGGGCCATCACCAGGGCCTCGAGGGCATGGACGCCCCCCTCCTCGACGCCGATCCCCCACTCGCCCGTCTCCGGGTCGGCGATCGGCAGCATGGTGTCGAGCAGCCGCTCGAGGTCGTAGGTGCCGTAGCGCACGCCGCAGAAGAGGCTGTCGCGCAGGAGGTAGTCCATCTTGTCCACGTCCAGCTCGCCGGAGACGATCTTGGCGAGCAGCCGCTCGGTGGGAGTGACGCCGCCTTCGAGCAGGCGCTCGACGTCGGCGGTGCCGATGCCGTCGCCATGGCGGGCGAAGATCTCCTCGATCTCCGCGGCGTGGAGCAGGCGCCGGGTCATCTCCTCGTGGTCGATGCCGCCCGCGAAGAGGTCCTCGGCCGAATGACTGAACGGCGCGTGCCCGAGGTCGTGGAGCAGGGCCGCCGCGCGGGTGAGCCGGCGTTCGGGGCTGCGGGCGCCGGCGGGCAGCAGGCCCTCGCTCTTCGAGCAGAGGGCGTCGTAGACCCGGCCGGCCAGGTGCATGGCCCCGAGCACGTGGCCGAACCGGCTGTGCTCGGCGCCGGGGAAGACCAGGAAGGTGAACCCGAGCTGGTGGATGAAGCGCAGCCGCTGGACCGGCCGGCTGTTGACCAGCGCGGTCTCCAGCGGGTCGGCGCGGACGAAGCCATGGACCGGATCGCGGAGGGACAGCGCGCCGGAGCGGGGGGCGGTCAGTTGTGCTCCGAGCCGTCCGCCAGCCGGCGGAAGGGGCGCAGCATGTCCATCACCTGCCGGCGGCCGCGGAGGATCGACAGCACGGAGAGGCCGCGCTCGGGCACCGACTCGGCGAGGAGCTGGAGCTTGCGCAGGGCCGGCACGTCGACCCGCGAGGCGATGCGGTTGATCAGCTCCTCGAAGATGCAGTCGCCGGCGGTGATCTCGTCGACGTCGAGGGGCAGCTTGTCCCCCAGCTCCTCGCACAGCGAGCGCAGCAGGTCCACGATGGCGTGGCGCACGGCGACGATGCCGGCGTCGCGCTCGTTGAGCCACGGCTCTTCGACCGGCCGCACCAGGGCCTGCCGGTAGGGAGCGTCGCCGATCTCCCGCTCCAGCTCGAAGCGGAACTCGCCATGGATCAGCAGGTCGGAGTGGCCGTCGGGCAGCGTCTCGAGGTCGAGGACCCGGGAGGCGGTGCCGCCGGGGAAGATCTCCAGCCGCCCTTCGGGATCGAGCCGCGGCCCCGGCTTCAGCAGGACGACGCCCAGCCACCGGGAGTCCTCGTCGAGCGCCGCCAGGTCGTGGACGAGCGGCAGATAGGACGGATCGAGGACGTGGAGCTTCAGCTCCGTGCGCGGGAAGTGCACGACGTTGGGGAGAGGGACGAGCGGGATGCGCGTGCCGTCGCCAGCCATGATGGAGAAATGATAGCGCGACTGGGACAGGGTATCTACAATGCCCCCATGCCTTCCCTCCGCATCTCCCGCGCCCTCCTCCTGCCGCTCCTCGCCCTCTCTCTGTCCGCGCCCCTCGCCGCCCAGGAAGACGCCACCGCCGCGATCGCCGCCGGCGATGCCGCCTGGGCGCGGCGGGCCGAGGGGCGCCAGGGCGACCGGGCCGTTCCCGGGCCCATCAACGAGGCCGTCGCCGCCTATGAGCGGGCGGTCAAGGAGCAGCCGGACCGGCTGGAGGGCGCCTGGAAGCTGCTGCGGGCCCTCCACTACAAGGGGGACTTCGCGGCGCCGGCGAAAGAGGGCAGGCAGCAGGCCTTCGCCCGCGGCAAGGAGGTGGCCGAGGCCGGCATCGACCGCCTGGCGCGCAAGGCGGGGGGCCGGGCCAAGCTCGACGCCATGACCCCGGCGCAGGCGGCGCAGGCCCTCTCGGGAATCCCGGAGGCCAAGCCGGTCTTCCTCTGGGCCGGCGTTCACTGGGGGCTCTGGGGGGACGTCTTCGGCCGTCTGGCCGCCGCCCGCCAGGGGGTGGGCGACCGCGTCCGCCGCTACTCGGAGGTCCTGATCGCCCTCGACGAGCGCTATGAGGACGCCGCCGGCCACCGCATCCTGGGCCGTCTCCACACGCTGGCCCCCAAGGTGCCGTTCGTCACCGGCTGGGTGGACCGCGACAAGGCCGTCTCCGAGCTCGTCAGGGCCGTGGCGCTCGGTCCGGACAACCTCGACAACCACCTCTTCCTGGCCGAGGCCCTGCTCGAGCACCAGCCGGCCAAGGCCGCCGAAGCGCGCGGCATCCTGCGCCGCCTCCTCGCCCGCCAGCCCTCTCCCGAGCTCGCGGTGGAGCAGGCGAGGACCCTCGTCAACGCCAAGGCTCTGCTCGCCAAGCATCCCGGGTGATCGGTCTGAAACCGGCAGCCGTCCGCCCGCCGATCGACCCCGGCCGGACGCCGCTCGTCGCGGTGGCGGCCGCGGCGTTCCTGGTCGCCCTCAAGGGCGCCGGGGCCTGGATCACCGGCTCGCTGGCCCTGGGCTCGGCCGCCCTCGACTCGCTGATCGACCTCTTCGTCTCGGGGGCCAACTTCCTGGTGCTGCGGCGCAGCGCCAGGCCCCCCGACGAGGACCACGCCTACGGCCACGGCAAGTTCGAGAACCTGGCGGCCCTCGGCCAGGGGATCTTCCTGGTCGGCGCCGCCGCCAGCCTGGTCGTCTCCGGCGTGCGCCGCCTGATCGACGGCGGGGCGCCGCGGGAAACGGGGTGGGGCATGGCGGTGCTCGCCATCTCAATGGTGGTCAGCGTGGCGGTGGCCCGCACCCTGGCCCAGGCCGCCGAGCGGACCGGCAGCCCGGCCCTCAAGGCCGACAGCCTCCACTACGCCACGGACCTCTGGGTCAACGGCGCCGCCCTCGCCGCCCTCCTGGTCATCCGCTTCACGGGATGGTCCGCCGCCGATCCGATCGTGGCGCTGGTGGTGGCCGCCTACGTCTTCCGCACCGGCGCCAAGCTGGCCCTGGAAGCCATGGGCGACCTTTCGGACCGCGGCCTGCCGGAAGAGGACCTGCGGCGCGTCCGCTCCGTCGTCTCCTCCTTCGCCCCCGAGGTCGCGGGCATGCACGACCTCAAGAGCCGGCGCAGCGGCGGTCAGCGCTTCATCGAGCTCCACCTGGAGATCCCCCGCGCCACGAGCTTCGAGGACGCCCACGAGCTGATGGTGAAGGTCCTCCGCGCCATCGAGAGCGAGCTGCCCCGCTCCAAGGTCTTCGTGCACGGCGACCCGGTGTGACGCCTAAAAGCCTGACGCCTAGGAGCCTGACGCCTAGAGGCGGAAATCCAGACTCCCCACTCTCTCCAGGCCCGGCTGGTCCTGCACCCGGGCCAGCAGCTCCGCCACGGTTGCGCCCTCCGGCGGCACGGTCAGGCCGGGGGCGATCTCGGCCAGGGGCTCGAGCATGAAGCGGCGTTCCGCCAGGCGGGGGTGGGGCAGGGTGAGCTCGGGGCCGTGGGATTGCAGGCCGCCGTAGAGCAGGAGGTCGATGTCGAGGGGGCGCGGCCCGAAACGAACGCCGCGCCGCCGCCCGGCCGCCCACTCCAGGGCCTTGGCCAGGGCGAGCACCTCCGCGGGACCGAGCGCGGTGCAGGCGAGGGCGGCGGTGTTCAGGAAATCCGGCTGCGGCACCGGCGAGACGGGGAGGCTGCGGTAGAGGGAAGCGACGCGCAGAGGTCCCAGGGAGGCTTCGAGCTGGCGCAGCGCGCGGGCCAGGGTGCGCGCCACCGGGCCCACGTTGCCGCCGAGGGCCAGCGCCACCGGCACCGGCCCGCCGGGCTCAATCCTCGTCGTCGATGTCCTCCTCCGCATCCGCGCCCGCGATCTCGTCGTCGTCGAGCTCCGGCTCGACCAGCTCGTCGTCAGCGACGTCGGCGATCGGCTCATCCTCTTCGATGTCGATCGGTTTGGCGACGTCGGCCTTGCGGCGGCGGCGCGAAGCCTGGCTCACCGTCGGCGACTCCGAATGCCCGGAATCCCGCTGATCGGCGCCGCACTTCGGGCAGAGGGGCGCGGCTTTCCCCAGGTCATAGAACTTCGTCCCGCAGTTGTAGCAGTTGTGTTTAGTTCCAAGTTTGAGCTCAGGCATGGCAGACTCCGCCCTTCTCGAGGGGGCTGTTTCAGAGGGCGGTGAACGTAGCATCCGTCCGGGGGCGTGTCAACGTCCCGGCGGAGCGGGCTGCTCCGGAGCGAGCCCGAGGGGGGTCCCCTTGCGCCCGGAAGAAACCGGAAGATAAGATCGTTGTTCCCTTTATGCTGAGACTCGCCGCCGCTACCCTGTGTTCGCTGTTCCTGGCCATTCCCTCGTTCGCCGCCAAGGCTCCGGCCGTTCCGGATCCCCTGGCCTCCGGCCTGACCGGCCCGCAGCGGTTGAGCGCCCTGGTGGACCGCATGAAGCTCGAGCAGCGGCAGCTCAAGACCCTCGAGGCCCGTTTCACCCAGCAGCAGGAGAGCTCGATGCTGACCGCGCCCGAGGAGTCCAAGGGCTTCTTCTCCTACGCCGCCCCCGACCGGGTGCGCTGGGAGTATCAGACGCCGAGCCCGATCACGGTCGTCATCCGCGGCGACGAGATGACCACCTGGTACCGCGACCTCAAGCGGGCCGAGACCCTGAAGGTGGGGCGCCAGTCCGGCCAGGTCTTCAAGTACCTGGGCGCCAGCGGCAGCCTGCAGACGCTCCTCGAGTACTTCACCGTCAAGCTCAAGCTGCCCGAGAAGAAGGGCGACGACTACCGCCTGGAGCTGGTGCCCAAGTACCAGCGCATCGCCAAGCGGCTCAAGGGCATGACCCTGTGGATCGACGGCGAGACCTTCTTCCCCGGCCGGCTCAAGTACATCGAGGCCGACGGCGATACCGTCGAGTACCAGTTCAGCGACGTCAAGCGCAACATGCCCCTGCCCGCCGACCGGTTCGTGCTGAAGCTCCCCCCGGGGGTCCAGAACCGGGTGGTCGACCTGGCGCGGGATGGGAAGAAGACGGCGAGCAAACCTTAGGGCGGCCATGCCCCTGACCTTCGAAATCCTAGCCACCGCCGGCCTCGCCCGGCGGGGCCGCCTCACCACTCCGCACGGCGTCATCGAGACGCCCGCCTTCATGCCCGTGGGCACGCTCGGGGCAGTCAAGGGCGTCACCCCGCAGGAGCTGGAGGCGGCGGGCGCCTCGGTCATGCTGTCCAACCTCTATCACCTGGCCCTGCGGCCGGGGATCGACGTCGTCGAGCGCCTGGGCGGGCTGCACGCCTTCACCGGCTGGCCGGGGCCGATCCTCACCGACAGCGGCGGCTTCCAGGTGTGGAGCCTGGGCGGCCTGCGCACCCTCGACGCCGGCGGCGTGACCTTCCGCAGCCATCTCGACGGCTCCGCCCTCCGCTTCACGCCCGAGAACGTCGTCGGCTTCCAGGAGCGGATGGGGGTCGACGTCGCCATGATGCTCGACGAGTGCACGCCCTGGCCGGTCACCCCGGAAGCGGCCGCGGCCTCCTGGGAGCGCACGCTCGACTGGGCGCGGCGGGCCCGCGAGGCTTGGCGCGGGACCGCGGGCGGCGGCCTCTTCGGCATCGTCCAGGGGAGCGTCTACCGCGAGCTGCGCGAGCGGGCGGCGGCCGACCTCTCGGCCCTCGACTTCGACGGCTACGCCATCGGCGGCGTGTCCGTGGGGGAGACCGGGCCGGAGCGCCATGCGGCCGTCGAGTGGACGGCGCCGGCGCTGCCGGCCGGCCGGCCGCGCTACCTGATGGGCGTCGGCTACCCCGAGGACATCCTCCACGCCGTCTCCCAGGGGGTGGACCTGTTCGACTGCGTGCTGCCGGCGAGGAACGCCCGCCACGGCGTGCTGTTCACCCGCCAGGGTGTGCTCAAGATCAAGAACGCCCGCTACAAGGACGACCCGCTGCCGATCGATCCGGAGTGCGGCTGCCCGGCCTGCCGGCGCACCTCGCGGGCCTTCCTGCACCACTTGACGCGCTGCGGCGAGCTGACGGCGGCGGTGCTCGCCACCCTGCACAACGTCCGCTTTTACCTTGACTTTATGGCCGACCTCCGGCAGGCTATCGAACTCGGTGCGTTGACGGATATGGCGAATCTCGCCCGCCGTACCACCGGCGGAGACCCGCCGGCGGGACCCGACGTGCGGGTCCTGACGGTTTCTTCCGATCCCCTCGAGCAAAGGAGCTCTTGAAGGCAGGAGTACTCTGCCGGGATTTTGCCCATGACTTCTATTTTCAATCCCTCCATGGCCCTCGCGCTCCAGGCGCCGTCCGGCGGCATCTTCGGCGCCCTTGGCGGCCTCGTCCCCATGCTCCTCATCTTCGTCATCTTCTACGTCGTCCTCATGCTGCCCATGCAGAAGCAGCGCAAGGCCCTGGCGCAGATGATCGCGAACATCAAGAAGGGCGACCGCGTGATCACCAGCGGCGGCCTCTATGGCGAGGTGACGGCGGTCGAGGGGGTGACGGTGATGCTGCGCATCGCCGACAACGTCCGCGTGCGGGTCGCGAAGTCGGCGATCTCCGGCCTCGAGGGCGAGGGCGACAAGAGTGAAAAGAGCGATAAAGGGAGTAATTCATGAAACGTAATCTGCTCTGGCGCGGGCTGCTGATCCTCGCGTCGATCCTCATCTCCGTGGCATTTCTCTACCCGCCCCAGAAGAAGATCAACCTCGGCCTCGACCTCCAGGGCGGCATGCACCTGGTCCTGCAGGTCCACACCGAGGACGCTCTGCGGGCGGAGACCGACTCCGACATGGCGCGCCTCGTCGACCAGGCCAAGGAGCAGAGCATCACCGGCCTCTCGGCCCGCCGTACCGGCGACACCACCTTCGTGGTCTCCGGCGCCTCGTCCGAGGCGCAGGGCACCCTGATCGACATCGGCGAGAAGTACCTGCCGCGCTGGGGTTCGAGCCGGCAGGACGGCGGCGTGGTCTTCAGCATGAACCAGCAGGCCGCCAACGAGGTGCGCAACGGCGCCGTCACCCAGGCCGTGCAGACCATCACCAACCGCATCGACGCGTTCGGCGTCGCCGAGCCGGTGATCCAGCCCACGGCGACCGGCCACCGCATCGTCGTGGAGCTCCCCGGCGTCGACGATCAGGAGCGCGTGCGCCGCCTGATCAAGAACACCGCCTTCCTGGAGTTTCGCATCGTCAAGTTCCCGCAGGGCGGCGGCGGCGTCCCCAGCCGCGAGGCGATCCTCGCCAACTACGGCGGCCAGCTCCCCGACGACCTCGAGATCCTCGAGGGCGACCAGCGCGACCAGGACAACCAGGTCGTGGGCAAGATGTACTACGCGGTCGAGAAGCGGCGCACGGTCACCGGCCGCGACCTGAGCAACGCCACGCCGAGCCGGGGCGACGTCGGGCAGCCGATCGTCTCTTTCACCCTCAAGCCCGCGGGCGCCGCCGCCTTCGGCGAGCTGACGGGCCAGAACGTCGGCTCCGGCCTCGCCATCGTGCTCGACGGCCGGGTGATGACGGCGCCGGTCGTCAGGTCGCGCATCTCCGACCGTGGCCAGATCGAGGGCGGCTTCGACCAGCAGGAAGCCCAGGACCTGTCGATGGTGCTGCGCTCCGGCGCCCTGCCGGCCGGCATCACCTACCTCGAGGAGCGCACCGTCGGCCCCGCGCTCGGCCGCGACTCGATCGAGGACGGCCTGCGCGCCGGCATCCTCGGCACCTCGCTGGTCTTCCTGGCCCTGCTGGTGTACTACCGCCTCTCCGGCATCAACGCCATCGCGGCGCTGGTCCTGAACGTCTTGATCCTGCTCGGCGGCATGGGCCTGATCCATTCGACCCTGACGCTGCCCGGCATCGCCGGCATCATCCTGACGATCGGCATGGCGGTGGACGCCAACGTCCTGGTGTTCGAGCGCATCCGAGAAGAGATGCGCGCCGGCCGAACCGTCCGATCGTCCATCGACCTCGGCTTCGACCGGGCGTTCACCTCGATCCTCGACACTCACGCGACCACCCTGATCTCGGCGCTCTTCCTCTACCAGTTCGGCACCGGGCCGATCAGGGGCTTCGCCGTGACCCTCACCATCGGTCTCATCGCCTCGATCTTCACCGCGGTGTTCGTGAGCCGCTGGCTCTTCGACCTGGTGCTCTCGCGCCGCCAGGTCCAGAGGCTTTCGATCTGACGCCTCGCCGGCGTTCGTAGAAGGAGCACGCCATGCAGCTATTACGCGACACCAACATCGATTTCATGAAGTACCGCCGGATCTGGATCGCCATTTCGGTGGTCGGGCTGATCCTCGGCATCTACGCGATGGTCGGCCCCCACAAGCTGAACCTGGGCATCGACTTCGCGGGCGGCACGCAGGTCACCCTGGCTTTCCGCGAGGCGCCGGACGTCGACCGTCTGCGCTCCCTGCTCGACAAGGCGGGGCTCGCGGCTCAGATCCAGCCCTACGGCAAGCTGGAAGACAACCAGGTGATCGTCAAGACGGCGGTCGCCAAGGGGAGTGAGGAAGGGAGCCGGGACCGCATCGTCGCCGCCCTCTCCGGCTCCTTCAACCAGGGCAAGGGCGGCCTGGACCTCAACCAGACGGGTATCGACGCCCTCACCGAGTTCCTGGTCCAGGCCAATCCGGACCGGATCGCCCAGGGGCCGGCGGCGGCCCGGACCCACTACTCCGGGATCGCCGACCGGATCGTCGCCGAGCGCGGCAGGAACGGGATCTTCGAGTCCTGGGACCGGATCGCCCAGGTCCCGGGTGTCAGCCCGGCGTTGACCGCGGCCCTCCAGAAGGGAGTCCTCCTGGGCGACTTCGCCGTCCTCGGGACCGACAACGTCGGCCCGCAGGTCGGCAAGGAGCTGCGCTCCCAGGGCTTCTGGGCCGTGGTGCTCTCGCTCCTCGGCATGCTGAGCTACATCTGGATCCGCTTCGAGCTCCGGTTCGGCATCGGCGCCATCATGGCGTCGCTCCACGACGTCACGGTGACGCTCGGCCTCTACACCCTGCTGGGCTACGAGTACAACCTGACGACCATCGCGGCCTTCCTCACCCTGATCGGCTACTCGGTCAACGATACGGTCGTCATCTTCGACCGCATCCGCGAGAACATGCGGAAGAGCCGGCGCAAGCCCCTGATGGAGCTCCTCAACGAGAGCCTCAACCAGACGCTGTCGCGGACCATCATCACCTCGGGCCTCACCTTCCTGACGGTGCTGTCGCTGCTGATCCTGGGCGGCGACGTGCTGCGCGGCTTCGCCTTCATCATGACCGTGGGCATCATCGTCGGCACCTACTCGACGATCTACATCGCCGGTCCGTTCGCGATGCTCTGGGAGAGCCTCTTCGGACCCGGCGGCAAGTGGCGCCGCGAAAAGCCCGCCACGGCGGCGGGGCGGCCCGAGCCGACCCGCGTCGAGCCCAAGCCCGGCGAGCTCCCCGCCCGCCGGCGGCCCGCCCGGCGCCGGGCGTAGAAGGCCCCTCATCCTGCTGAAAAGCCCCACCCCCTCCGCGGGGGTGGGCCCTTCGGGAATCCGCCACCCCTCCCTTGCCCTTATAATCAGTACCCCGCCGTGAGGCCTACCTTCCTTCGTGCGGGGACGACCTCATGCCTCTCTCCACGAAGAGCCTCATTCCGCCCGTGCCCCCGCCGGGAGTGGCGCGTTTCGACGACGTCCTCTCCTGCATCGCGCAGCACGGCCGCAAGAGCGATCCCGTCTTCCTGCGGGCCGTCTACGAATTCTCCGCCGAGATGCACAAGGACCAGGTCCGCCGCTCCGGCGAGCCCTACATGATCCACCCCCTGAACGTCGCCTGGCTGCTGGCCGACCTCAAGTTCGACCAGACCTGCGTCGCCGTCGGG
>Ga0126305_10000074_pt1 | contig 40713 bp, 34 predicted proteins | sample Plot26_FD_92536 | JGI IMG/M metagenome (GOLD analysis project Ga0126305, IMG submission 92536) | Serpentine soil microbial communities from UC McLaughlin Reserve, CA, USA - Plot26 | ecosystem: Environmental > Terrestrial > Soil > Grasslands | place: USA: UC McLaughlin Reserve, Lake County... | reverse complement strand
CGGGCGCGCTCGGCGCGGCCGCGCGAGAGCGAGGAGCTGTGGTGGCTGCTCGGCGGGCTGGTGGTGATGGGAGCCGTCGTCTGCCTCGCCATCATCGGCGCCGGCACCTCGCCCGGCGGCCTCGTCGAGGGCGTGCTCTCACAGCCACTGCGGCAGTCCGACGCCTTCAACATTCCGCTCGGCCTCGCCAACCGCACCTTCCTCTTCGACCTCCTCGGCCTGGTCGGGGCAGCGGCGTTCTGGTACCTCGGCCGCTACCGGAGTGGTGCAGCCAGCCCCGCTTTCGCCTCTCTCACCGCCGCGCTCAGCATTTTCGTCGGCCTCGAGATGGCGCTCTCGACGATCGGCAAGACCGTCCTCTTCGACATCACCTCCTTCACCGGCTACCAGTTCGCCTTCCTCTCCTTCGCCTGGGTTGCGCTGATCCCGGTGGCGGGGGAAGAGGACGAGGACACCTCCTTCGCCCGGCTGCTGCTGCCCCCGCTCACGGTGCTGCAGGCGCTGCACGCCTTCCCCGTCGCCGGCAGCCAGGTCGCCTGGTCGGCCTTCCTCCTGATCCCGGTCGGCGCCCTCTGCGTCGCCAACGGCGCCCGCGGCCTCGCCCGGGTCCTCGAGGCCACCCCCGAGCGCCGAGCGATCGGCGCGATCGCGGTCGTCGGCGCTGCGCTGACGATGCTGGTGCTGGTCAACATCCAGCTGCGCCAGCCGCTCGACGCCTACCGCGCTGGATACGACGCCGGCACTCCGCTCGACTTGCCGGGCGCCGAGGACGTTCACCTCTCGCCCGAAGACGTGAATCTCTACCACCGGGTCAGCCGGGCGCTGGAGGCCAACTGCAGATCCGTGCTGATGTTGCCGGGGATGAACAGCTTCTACTTCTGGACCGGCCTCGAGCCGCCGACCGGCTACAACGCCACCGGCTGGACCACCCTCTTCGACGACGCCCACCAGCAACGGGTGATCGACGAAACGAGCTCGATCCGCGGGCTCTGCCTGCTCGAAAACGAAGGGATCGCGGCCGCCTGGAGCGCCGGAGTAATCCCGGACGGCCCGCTCGTCGAGTACCTGCACGAAGGCTTCCGCCCGGTGGCGACGATCGGCAATTACCGCGTACTGCGGCGCGAAGGACCTGCCCCCTCGTGATCACCTGGATCGTCACCCCCGTCTACCGCGACGTCGGCTCCTTCGAGATCCTGCGCGAGCGGCTGCTGCAGGAGCTCGGCCCCGACGCCGCCGAGGCCAGGTTCGTCGTCATCGACGACACCGCCGGCCAGGACGAGGAGATCGAGCGACTGGCGCCCTTGGACGACGTCACCGTCCTGCGCCCACCCTTCAACCTCGGGCACCAGCGGGCGATCGTCTACGCCTTGCGGAAGATCCTGCCGCGCGTCGGCGACGACGACGCGATCGTCACCCTCGATGCCGACGGGGAGGATCAGCCGAGCGACCTGCCGCGGCTGCTGGCGCCGCTGCGCGACGGGCAGCACCTGCACCGCAAGGTGGTGCTGGCACTCCGTACCAAGCGCCGCGAGTCGCTCGGGTTCAAGGTCTTCTACCGCCTCTTCCGCCTCCTCTTCAGGTCGTTGACCGGGACCACCGTCCGCTCCGGCAACTTCGCCGCGATGCCGGGCTCGATCGCCAAGCGCGCTCTCCTGCACCCGACCTTCGACCTCGCGTACTCCTCGGCGATTCTCGCCCTCGACCTCCCGGTCGAGTACGTCCCCTGCGAGCGCGGCGAGCGTTACAAGGGCCGCTCGAAAATGACCTACGGGCGCTTGGCGATGCACGGCCTGCGGATGCTGATGCCGTTCACCGACCGGATCGCGATCCGTGCCCTCGGCGCCTTCGTCTTCTTCGGCATCTTCGGCGCCCTGCTGGCGTTCGTCGTCGTCTGCCTGAAGCTGTTCACGACCTCGGCGATCCCGGGCTGGACCAGCTACATCGCTCTCGGATCGCTGATCGTCTCGCTGGTGGCGCTGGGCAACTTCGTCAGCCTCTTCGTCCTCTTCTCGCAGACGCGGGCGGTCTCCCTCGCCAACATCGAGGAGCTGACCGCCGAGGACTAGGGTGGCGGCAGCGTTCGCAGGCGCAGCGACGGCGCTTCCTTGCCGGCGACGGCGACGGCGGCGGCGTACCCGGGGCCCGCGTCAACCTGCTGAACGGCCACCGGGGAATCTGGGGTCGGCCCGGTGAGGCCGACGCCCAGGCACTTGAGCCGCGCCTCGTGGCGGACCCAGGCGGCGTAGAAGACCGCGGAGCGATCGCCCGCGGCGGCGGCGCGGACGGCGGCGAAATCCTCCTCGTTCAGGGCCCTTTTGGCCAAGGCGAGGAAGTCGCGCGCGGGCTCGACTCGCTCGACGTCGACCCCGACCGGCCGGTCTTTCGAGATCGCGACAAGGGCTAGGCCGCCCGAATGGCTGAGGTTGAACTGCAGCTCCCCGCCCGGCAGCCGCGGCTTCCCGTTCTCGCCCAGCTCGATCTCGATCGCGGACGGCGGCTGCCCGAGGTAGCCGGCGAGCACCTGCCGCAGCGCCGAGTGGGCGGCGGTCCGGCGGTGGCGCGGCTGATCGGGCGAGAAGCCCTCGAGAGCGGCGCGCCAGATGTGGACTCCCTCGATCACTGTCCGAAATAGGATTGCGCGGATGCCCACTTCCGCGACGGGCCCGGCGTGGCTGGTGCTGCCGACCTACAACGAGGCCGACAACCTGAAGCCGTTGGTGACGGCCGCTCTCGAGAACCTCCCTGCCGACGCGCGGGTGCTGGTGGTCGACGACGGCTCCCCCGACGGCACCGGTGAGCTCGCCGACCGCCTCGCCGCAGACGAGAATCGGATCGAGGTTCTCCACCGAGCCCGCAAGGAAGGACTGGGACCGGCATATCTGGCTGGGTTCCGCGTCGCGCTGGAGGCGGGGGCCGGCTTCGTCCTCGAGATGGACTCCGACTTCTCCCACGACCCGGAGGACCTTCCGCGCCTGCTGAAAGCCGCCGAGGACGCCGACCTCGTGATCGGGTCCCGTTACGTCGAGAACGGCGAGATCGAGAACTGGACGCCCCTGCGCAAAACCATCAGCCGCGGTGGCAGCACTTACGCCCGCCTCATCCTCGGCCTGGCGGTGCAGGACCTCACCGGTGGCTTCAAGTGCTTCCGGCGGGAGGTGCTGGAGGGCATCCCGCTCGAGTCCGTCTCCAGCCGCGGGTATGCCTTCCAGGTGGAGATGACCTATCGCGCCGCCCAAGCCGGGTTCAGGATCGTGGAGATCCCGATCTGCTTTCGCGAGCGCCGCGCAGGCGCCTCGAAGATGAGCGGCAAGATCGTCGCCGAGGCCGCCTGGAAAGTCCCTCTGCTGCGGTTGATGGGCCGATGAGCCGCCTCCTGATCACCGGCGCGGCCGGCTTCGTCGGCTCCAACCTCGCCGTTTCCCTCGCCGCCAGGCACCCGGACTGGGAGATCGTCGCCTTCGACAACCTCTACCGCCGCGGATCGGAACTGAATCTGCCGCGGCTGGAAGAGGCGGGCGTCGAGTTCGTCAAGGGCGATGTCCGCGAGCCGGCGGACCTGAACGCGTTGCCGCCGCTGAGCGCCTTGATCGAGTGCTCGGCCGAGCCCTCGGTGATGAGCGGGGTCGACGGTGACACCAGCTACCTCGTCCACACCAACCTCACCGGCGCCTACAACTGCCTCGAGCTCGCCCGCCGCGACAGCGCCTTTGTCGTCTTCCTCTCGACCAGCCGCGTCTATCCGGTGGCGCCGCAGGTGGAGCTGAACCTCGACGAGGCCGAGACGCGCTTCGAGCTCGCCACCGAGCAGGAGGTGCGCGGTGTCTCTCCCCGCGGGATCTCCGAGGAGTTCCCGCTCGAGGGTGCAAGGACGCTGTACGGCGCCACCAAGCTCGCCGCCGAGATGCTGATCGAGGAGTACCGGGAGGCACTTGGCGTCCCCGCCGTGATCGACCGCTGTGGCGTCATCGCCGGCCCCTGGCAGATGGGCAAGGTCGACCAGGGGGTCTTCACTCACTGGATGCTCGCCCACCACTTCCGCAATCCGCTCAGCTACATCGGGTTCGGAGGGAATGGAAAGCAGGTACGGGACCTTCTCCACGTCGAAGACCTGGTTGACCTCGTCGAGCGCCAGCTGCTCGATCCGGCGGCCTGGGACGGGAGCACCGTGAACGTCGGCGGCGGCCGCGAGTGCAGCCTCTCGCTGCGGGAGACGACGGAGATCTGCCGGCGCCTGACCGGCAACGAGGTGCCGATCACCCCGGTTGAGGAGACGCGGCAGGGGGACGTGCCGATATATCTGTCTGACTGCACGAGGCTTTACGGCCTGGACGAGTGGCGGCCGCGGCGCAGCGCTGAACAGGTGCTGGCCGACATCCGAGAGTGGATCGCCGCCGACGAAGAGCGAATCGCCCAGGCGCTTGAAATCAACGCCCCTGCGGGGGGAAGGGAGTAAGCGTGCCGGTCGCGATCATCAGTGGTTCCGGGGGCCTGATCGGGTCCGAGGCGGTCGATCACTTCGTTTCGCAGGGATTCGACGTGATCGGGATCGAGAACGACATGCGGGCCCGCTTCTTCGGCCCGGAATCCTCGACCTCGCACGTGACCCAGCGCCTCGTCGAGGCCTATCCGACCGCCTTCCGCTGGGAGAACGCCGACATCCGTGACGCCGAGACCGTCGAGGGGATCTTCCGCCGGCACGCGGGTCAGATCGAGCTCGTCGTCCACACCGCGGCGCAGCCCTCGCACGACTGGGCCGCCAGTGAGCCCCAGACCGACTTCGGCGTCAACGCCAACGGCACCCTCAACCTGCTCGAGGCGGCGCGGGCGCACTGTCCCGACGCTCCCTTCGTCTTCTGCTCGACCAACAAGGTCTACGGCGACACGCCAAACCGCCTGCCGCTGCGGAGCCTGGAGAAACGGCTGGAGCTGCCGGAGGATCACGAGTACTTCAAGGGGATCGACACGAGCATGTCGATCGACTCCTCGACCCACTCGCTCTTCGGCGTCTCCAAGTGCGCCGCCGACTTGCTGGTGCAGGAGTACGGGCGCTACTTCGAGATGCCAACCGTCGCCTTCCGCGGTGGCTGCCTGACCGGTCCGCAGCACGCCGGCGCCAAGCTGCACGGCTTCCTCGCCTACCTGATGAAGTGCACCGTCACCGGCACCCCCTACACCGTCTTCGGCTACGAGGGCAAGCAGGTCCGCGACAACATCCACAGCGCCGACCTGATCGCCGCCTTCGACGCCTACCGCCAGGCCCCGCGCCCGGCCGCCGTCTACAACATCGGCGGTGGCCGCTTCAGCAACTGTTCGATGCTGGAGGCGATCGACGCCTGCGAGCGGATCGCTAGCCGTGAGTTGCAGTGGGAGATGGGGGAGGAGCCGCGGATCGGCGACCACCGCTGGTGGATCTCCGACATCGAGCCGTTCAAGGCCGACTACCCCGGCTTCGACCTGCGCTTCGGGATCGAGGAGATCCTGCGGGAGATGTACGAGCAGAACGTCGAGCGCTGGGTCGGCGCCACGGCCTGAGCCTCAGAAGATGTTGCTGCCGACCACGGTGGCGAAGATCACGAAGAAGCCGGCGAACATGTTGCGGTTGACCGCGTCGAAGCGAACGTTCAATTCACGTCGCAGATCCTTTATGTCCCCGTCCAGCCGGTCGATCTGCTTGTCGACACGCGCGAAGCCGCCGCGCATCTCGGCTTGGAGGTCGTCGAGACGCTCGTCGGTCCACTTCTCTCTCGGCATCATCACCGCCATGAGCTTAGCGTAATGTTTTGGCTGCTACAGAAGGTGCGCAGAAAGTAAATCCTCTCGCGCGGCTTCGCAGCAAATTCGTTACTTCCGATAGCGTCGCCGCCTCATGGCAGAGGGAATGAAGCTCTCGGTGGTGATGCCGGCCCAGAACGAGGAGGGATCGGTCGGAAAGACGGTCGCAGGGGTCGCCAACGTGCTCGATCGCGAGGGGATCGACTACGAGGTCGTCGTCGTCAACGACGACTCCACGGACTCCACCGAAGCGGTCGTCGCGGCGATGGGGGAGGCCAATCCGCGCATCCGCGTCCACCGCTCCCACAACGAACGCGGCTTCGGCAACGCGATCCGCGCCGGCCTCGACGTCTTCGAGGGCGACGCCGTTGCGATCGTCATGGCCGACGCCTCCGACGACCCGGAGGACCTCGTCCGCTACTACCGCGTGCTCGAGCAGGGCTTCGACTGTGCCTTCGGCTCACGCTTCGTCCCCGGCGCCAAGGTCTACGACTACCCGCGCGTCAAGTACGTCGTCAACCGGCTTGCCAACCAGTTCATCCGCATTCTCTTCCGCCACCGCTACAACGACACCACCAACGCCTTCAAGGCCTATCGGCGCGAGGTCATCGAAACGATCCAGCCGCTGCTCTCCAAGCACTTCAACCTCACCGTCGAGATGCCGCTGAAGGCGATCATCCGCGGCCACAGCTACGAGGTGATCCCGACTGCCTGGACCAACCGGACGAGCGGCGAGGCGAAGCTGGCGATGAAAGAGATGGGTAGCCGCTACCTCTTCATCGTCCTCTACGTCTGGCTGGAGATGACGCTCAGCCGCGGCGACTACCGAGCCAGCAAGGCGAAAAGCCGCAGACCCGACTGATCGGGCGGGTACCCTGACCTTATGAGGCTCGATCCGAAAACGCTTGCGGTTCTTGCCGTTGCCCGCCGCAGCCGGCTCCAGGAGGGACGCCCTCATTTCGATTTGACTCCCGCGGAGATTGAGCAATCCACCAGCACGGCAATGCGACTTGCGGATGCATCCAAGGGCCAGCTCGAAGCGCGCGGCGGCGCAGACTTCCCGCCTAGTTAGTCTCTGAGGTAGAGGAGAGCTTTTTGCCGGGAGCATTTGAGGCCTCTGCCAGGTTCGACTACGACCCACTCACGACCGCAGTTGAGATTCAACACTCCGGCGAAGCAGCGCTGCGCTGGCTACAGGAAGTCGCAACCTCCGTCACCTCTTGGCCGCTCGACCACCGCATGGTCAAAGAGGTGCATGCTCGGTGGTTCGAAACGACCTTCCGAACTGCGGAACTACCTCTTCATGCTCGAGGGTCTGAAGCCCTTGGCAGACCTCGCCGATATCGAGAGATATGAAGATGCCTGGTGGAAGGCGAGTGCAACGGACCACGCAGAGCTCGACGAGATCGTCTTAGCCGAGCTGGCGGCTCGTCAATAAGACGACTAACGGATTTTTTCCAAGCGCCGGCGCCGGCGCTTCCACAGCGGGCCAGGGCGACGCTTCGCCCAGGAGACGTAGGAGGAGATCCGCGGCAGGCCATGGGTGAGGTTTGGGTTGCCGAAGGGGTCCGACATCGTCATTCCCAGCCAGCGGTCCTGGAGCATGTTGAGCTCCCATTCCTTCACCTCGGGGTCGCGGCTGGAGGACTCGAAGTGGTACATGATCAGGTCCGGGTCATAGACGATCCGCAGGCCCTCCTTGTAGGCCTTGAGGCAGTAGTCGACGTCATTGAAGTTGACCGGGAACGACATCGAGAGGCCGCCGAGCTGGTTGAAGGCCGAGCGGCGGGTCATCAGGCAGGCGCCGGTGACCGCTAGGCAGTTGCGGGCGATCAGGGTGTAGTTCGAGTACCCCTTGTAGTCCTCGGCGAAGCCGCGGTGGTAGTGGCCGGGGCGGCCGGCGTCGAAGCCGACGCCGACGTGCTGGAGCCGGCCGTCGCCCCAGAGCAGCTTGCCGCCGACGGCGCCGATCCCTTCCTGCTCGGAGTACATCACCATCCGCTCGATCCAGTCGCGGGTCCGCACCTCGATGTCGTCGTTCAGCAGCAGCAGGTGCTCGCCGCGGCTGCGGACCGCGCCGAGGTTGATCTTGGCCGAGAAGTTGAACTTGCCCTCGTAAGGGACGAGGCGCAACCGCTCGCCGGCGATCTCGCGCAGCTCCTCCAATACCGCCGCCGGCGTCGCTTCGCCGTAGACGACGACGATCTCGACGTTCTCGTAGCTGGAGTCCTCGAGGATGCTGCGGACGCAGTGGACGACGAGCACGACCTCCTCGAAGCGGACGTCGCGGCGCTGCCCGGCGGTGGGAATGACGATGCTGACCAGCGGCTCGGTTTTCAGGCGCGGCTGCAGGTGGAGGATGCCCGGGTCGATCGGGTCGCGCTCGACCTCGGCCTGGAGGCCGATCCGATCGCAGTGGGCCTGAACCGCCCGCTTGCCGGCCTCGAACGCGTAGGGCTTGACCGCCTCGCCGCCTGCCGCGGCCGAGGTCTCGAGCATGCGCCAGTGGTAGAGGACGCGCGGCACGTGGACGACCCGCCGCGCCCGCTCGGTCACCTTGAGGACGAGGTCCCAGTCCTGGGAGCCCTCGAACTCGGGGTCGAAGCCGCCGACCTCCTCGACCAAGGAGCGCCGCAGGACGCTGAGGTGGCAGGTGAACATCTGCGTCCGCATCCGCTCCGGTGACCAGTCGGGCTTGAAGAAGGGGTCGCGGTGGTGGCCGGAGGCGGTGATCTTGTCTTCGTCGGTGTAGAGGAAATCGACCTCGGGGGCGCCGTCGATCGCCGCCGAGACGTGGGCGAGGGCATCGGGGTGGAGGAGGTCGTCGTGGTCGAGCAGGGCGACGAACTCGCCGCCGGCCATCGCCAGGGCGCCGTTGGAGGCGCCGACGATGCCGCTGTTCTCGGCCGCGAACTCGACCCGGATGCGGGAGTCGCGGGCGGCTGCCGCGGCGAGGATCTCACGCACGTGCGGCTCGGCTGAGGCGTCGTCGTAGAGGCAGAGCTCCCAGTTCCCGTAGTCCTGGGTCTCGACCGAGGCAAGCATCTTTTCCAGGATCCCGGCCGGGGTGTTGTAGACAGGGGTGAGGATCGAGAAGCGCGGCGCTGCCACGGGCCTACCCGCGGCCGACGAGGCGGAGGAAGAGGTGGAGCAGCATGCCGATGCCGGGGACCTTGCCGAACCGCCGCTTGACGTTCTCGAGCCGGTTTCTGCCGTCTTCGTACATCGCCAGCTTGCCCTTGGTCGCGCCGAGCTCGGCGTCCTTGCCGATCAGCAGGTCGCGCAGCTTCAGGACCTCTTCGTTCAGGCGGTCGACCTCGGCCTGCAGCTCGGGGCGGCTCTCGCCCGGCTGGTCCTCGAGTTCGGCCAGCCTGCCGTGGGCGGAGAGGAGGGAGTCGCGAAGCTGGTCGGTCTCGCGGCGCAACCGCCACCAGCTGCGGTCGTAGCGGCGGACCGCCTCCGCTAGCGGCTCGGAGCTGCGCGTGTAGAGGCCCGCCCAGGGCGTGACGTAGGAGACGTCGTGCTCGGTGTCGCGGAGAAGGTCGTTCTGAGCGATCATCGCCGACCAGGCCTCGGGCGCCTGGACGTTCAGGTGCGTCGCCTCGCTGAAGTCGTCCGGAGTGGTGGACAGCAGCAGGCGCTCGCCGGCGGCGCAGATGTTGGCGACCGCGGCGCTCGCTTCGGCGGCGGGGATGTGCTCCAGCACCTCGACGCAGACGACGAGGTCGTAACGGCGCGGCAGCGGCTCGGTCAGGGAGCCGACCCGGCAGTACTCGCGGACCGACTCGTGCACCTCGGAGATCGCCTGCTCGGAGATGTCGACCCCCCAGGCCTCGACGCCGCGTTCGCGCAGTGCCTCGACCAGGAACCCCTTGGCGCAGCCGGCGTCGAGGACGGTGGTCGGCCGCAGGTCGCGGACGATCGCATCGGCCATTGCCCCGAAGAAGCCGAGCCAGTGCTCGTTGCGTTCGTACGGGATGCCGCAGTCGTGGCGGTAGTAGTACCGCCCGAAGTCAACGCTGCCGGCCTCCTGCCGGGCCGGGCTGATGGAGCTCGATTGCTCGGACACCTGCACGCAGTCTATCTCGGAGGGGACGCGGCTATGCCTTTGCCTGCGGGCGCCTTCGGCGTCGCAACAGCAGGGTTGCGATCAATCCGAAAAGGGAGCCGACCAACGCCAGGATGCTGATCCAGCGACTGACGACAACCGCGGGCCCGTCCTCGGCGCTGACGACGACGATCCGTGGCTCACGAGGAGAGGCGGGGAGGCTTACGACCATCTGCCCGGTATCGCTGCGCCCGACCGGCTCGGCTCCTGAAACGTCGACGAGATAACTACCGGTATCGATGTTCGTCTGGGCGGTGCCGGCCGGGCCGGGTGGGTAGACGATCCGGTAGCTGTCGCGGATGCCTTCCTCCACCGGCACGTTCAGGGGTTGGGCAAGCGTCGGTTCGACGAGTGGCGCCGAGCCGTCGCCGAACTGGATGAACGCGTACCAGCTGGACGGCGGCTGGACATCGGATGCCAGCGTTTCATCTCGCCCGCTCAGCCAGGAGCGGACTTCGAAGTTCTGCTGCACGGAAATCGCAAGGTTGAAAGCGGCGATCACAGCCAAAGTCACGCCGGCAGCTAGGGAGGCAGAGTCGTTGCCTCGCCGCTCAGCCGCGGCAAGCACGAGCGTTACCAGTCCCACCGCGCAGAAATCTGCGTAGGTCAGGAGCCGGTAGGGGAACTGGATGTACTGGAGGGATTCCGGCAGGTCCATGATCAGGTGCCAGTCGACGATTAAGACCACGAATGCCGCCAACACTCCGGAGAGGCCGAGCGCAAGGACGTGGTTGCGGCGACCGAGGCGGCGCCAGAAGACGACGCCGAACACCAGCGCCCAGAGGAGGGCGAGAACCGGAAGCGCCGCGTTGATGTCGCCGTGGATGATCGAGTACTCGTCGGGCGTATCGCGCAGGATCCGGAACAGGTTCTCCGTGCTCGTAAAGGCCTGCTGGCTGATCGCGTCCGGTTCGTTTTCGACCGTGCGAGAGTGAAAGAGGATCAGCGGGCCGAGCATCCAGGCGTTGATGCAACCGGCGAGGACGGCGAGCCAGGCGAGGCCGAGTAAGCGCGTCAGTCGTCTCGTCACGAAACGCCAATGGCAGGCGATCAGGAGCGCCGCCAGGAGGCCGAGAAAGGCAATCCCCCAAACCATCGAAAGCGCGTGGCTGCCGGTGAGGAAGACGAGACCGACCACGAACGCCGCCATGTCCCGCAAGCGCATCCGGGGCTCCCGCACCAGGCTGATCCCCGCCGCTGCGACGAGCGGCAGCATCGAGGTGCCGGCCACCTCGGGTATGCCGCCGCGACCATAGAGGTTGCTGACGAATATGGGCGCAGTCACTGCGATCAGGCCAGGTAGCTGCGCGCGCCATCCCCGCACGCCGGCCATCCGCGCCATCCAGGTCCAGCCCAGGTAGCTGGCTGCGATCGCGCCCGCGTAGGAGAGGAGGACGGCGAAGTCGGTGCTGAAGATCTTGGCGATGAGGCCGCTGACGGCGTAGAAGGTTCCGCCGTAAAAGGCGTAGTACGGATAGAAGGCCCCGAGCGTGGACTGCAGGTAGATGCTCGGTTCGTGAAAAACACCGATATTCAATCCCTGCATGTAGACGAGCCAGGAGTGGTTACCCCAGTCGCTGGCAAAGGTCCGGTCCGTAAACAGGATCGGCAAGAGCAGGCAGAGGATCGCCCCTGCCGGAATCGCCCACTGCCAGCGCGCCCGCATCGGCGGCACAGTAATTCATCGCCATACGGCCAATACACTTCCGCCGCGCGATGGCGAACCTGGAACTGGTTGGGCTGCTGGGTGAGCACCTATTGCTGACGGGGCTGCCCGCCGCTGCGGCGGCGCTGCTCGCCTCGCGCGCCGGACTGCGCAGCGTCCCCCTCCTGCTCGCGATCGCCTTCGCCGGCTCGGGGGCGATTGCCTACCTCAGCTTTTGGCTCTACTACGCGAGCCCCACCGTCGGCGAAACCGCCTCCTTCTTCTTTGCCTTCGCCTCGGCGGGGACGATCGCTTGGTGCTGGAGGCACGGGATCGACCGAGGGGCACTTGTCAGGCTGGCCACGCCCTTCGCCCTCTGGGCCCTGGCCAGCGCCTTCGTCCTCTTCCTCGGCTTCGCCCACGGCGGCACCGGCGAACCGCTGCCGACGGCAAGTATCCGCTTCTCCCTCCAGTTGCCATCCGATAACGACATCCCCCGTTTCTTCGCCGACTACATCTACCTGAACGGCCATCACGGGACGCCGCCCGCCTTCGGAGACTGGCTCTCAAGCGACCGGCCCCCGCTGCAGGTCGGCTACGTCCTCGCGCAGCGTCCGTTCGGGTGGGACCAAACCGGACTGCACTACGAGATCCTCGCGGTCATTGTCCAGCAGCTCTGGGTCCTGGGTCTCTGGGCGCTCCTCTGCGCCGCCAAGCTGACCCCCCGCACTCGCGGACTAGTCGCCTTCGCGGCGATCGTCAGCGACGTCGCGATTGTCCACGCTTTTTTCGTCTGGCCGAAGCTGATCGCCGCCGCCTTCCTACTGGCGGCACTGGCGCTGGTCCTCTCCGAGGAGTGGACCCGGCTGCGCCGCCGCCCGGCTGCCGGCGTCCTTTTTGCGCTGCTCTGCGCCCTCGCTCTCCTCGCCCATGGCTCGAGCGCCTTCTTCGTCCTGCCGCTGCTGGGCGCCGCGGTCTGGCGGGGACTGCCGAGCCCGGCCTGGATCGGGGCGGCGATCGCAGTGGGGGTCGTGCTCCTGGGCTCGTGGAGCGCCTACCAGCACTACGCCGATCCCCCCGGTGACCGCCTCGTCAAGTGGCAGCTTGGCGGCTCGCTGGAGATCGACGATCGGGGGGCGCTGGAGACGATCGTCGACTCCTACCGGGCGGAGGGCTTCGATGGGACGGCCGAAAACAAGTGGGGCAACCTGACCCAGATGGTTGGCCAAAATGACGTTGACGGTGGGCTTCGGGAAGCGGCCGACCAACTGGGCGAAGGCAATCCCGGCAAGGCGATCATCGCTCTGCGTCTGCCCCGCTTCTTCGACCTGCTGCCGTTTCTCGGTCTGCTTCTGATCGGGCCGCTGGCGATGGCACTCGCCTTGCTGGGGGGACGGCGACCGCGGGGGCCGGATTGGAGCTTCGCCTGCTTCGGCCTCGCCTTTGCTGCCGTCGCCGCCCTGGTTTGGGCGCTCTTGATGTTCGGCAGCCCCGATTCCAAGTCCGTGCTGCACCAAGGCAGCCTCGCCGTGCCGCTCCTTGCCCTCTGCGCTTGCGTGGCCGGGGCCTGCGCGGTCGACCTCCGTCTAGGCATCGGCCTGGTCGCCGCCAACGTCGGGCTCGTGCTCCTTCTCTACGTGCCCGCGGTGGGCGCGGTCCCCGGCAGCTCATACTCGGTCCTGGCCAGCTTCCTCGCCGCCGTCGCCTTCGCCGGGCTCGGGTGGGTCACCCTGCTCTCCTGGCGAAGCTGAGCGCTGATCCCGCCAATACACTCCCGCCGCGGGATGGCGAAACCGCTCCGTAACGCACCGGTCCTCCTCCTCGGCGCCGCTCTTGTCACGGCCGCCGTGATGATCCTTGCGCTGACCTGGCACTACACGTTCCTCCAGGACACCTGGGACTACCTGATCAACCGGCGCACCCTCAGCGCCGACACGATCCTCACCCCGCACAACGAGCACATCGTGGTTGTTCCGATGCTGATCGAGTGGGTTTTCCTCCAGGTCTTCGGGATGGACACCGCAAAGCCGGAAATCGTCCTCCTTGCGATCAGCCTCCTCGTCACCGCCGGCCTCCTCTTCGTCTACCTAGCCCGCCGCGTCGGCCAATGGCTCGCGCTCTTCGCGACCATACTGATCCTCTGCCTCGGGCCCGCCTGGGAAATTCTGCTCTGGCCCTTTGAGATCAGCCTGATCGGGTCCATTCTCTTCGGCCTGGCGATGCTGCTGGCGCTGGAACGGAACGACCGCGCCGGCGACCTCCTCGCCTGCGTTTTCCTCGTCATCGCGCTCGGCTTCTCGACGCTCGGAATCCCCTTCGCCGTGGCCGCATTCGTTGTCGTCCTGCAGTCCCCGCCGGAGCGGCGCTGGAGCCGCGCCTACGTTTTCATCGTGCCGGTGGTCCTCTACGCAGTCTGGTACCTCGGCTGGGGGAGTGAGGCCGAATCGCACATGTCCCCCCGCAACGTCCTCACCTCGCCCCGGTATGTCGCCGAAGCAATGGCCATCGGGGTCGGCAACCTCTTCGGGCTAGGGACGAACCCGGTCGACGAGGCGGCGGAAAAGTTCTGGGGGGCCGTTCTCCTGACTGCCCTGGTAATCGGTTTCGTCTGGCGCAAGATCCGCAAGCCTGGCATCGACCCGCGGTTTTGGCCGGTTGCAGGTGCCGCGGCGGCCAACTGGTTCCTGATGGCCTTCAACCAGATGCCGGGCCGCGAACCGGTCGCAAGCCGCTACCAATACGCCAGCTGCATCTTCATCCTCGTGCTTGCCGCGAACCTGCTCACCGGCGAGCGGGTCGGCAGGCGAGGACTGGCCGTGGCGGCGGCGGTGACGGCGCTGGCGATCGGACCGAATCTGGTTGTGCTCGAGCGCGGCAGCGACTTCTTCGACAGCCAGACCGTGTATACGCGCGCCGATACCGCGGCGCTGGAGATCGCCCGCCGCACGGTCGACCCGGAATTCGAGCTGCTTACCGAGGTCGCTGGTGCTCCCGCCCTAGGGAACATCTACGCCGGACCCTATCTTGAAGCGGTCGAGGAATTCGGCTCACCCGCCTACTCCCTACCTGAGCTGGAAGCCGCTGCTCCCGCGGTGCGAAGCCAGCTCGACATCCTCCTCGCGTCGGCGCTGCCGGTGACGGCGCGAACGCGGCAGGGTGTCTCTAAGCCGGCCGGGGGGGAAAGCTGCGCCGCGATGACTGCGGGCAACCCGGAAGAGGTGAAGATCGGCTTCGGAACGACGAAGGTCGAGGTTGCGCCGGGTCCCGCTGCGGCACTCTCGCTGCGGCGCTTCGCGAGCAAGGTCTATCCCGTCGGCATCGCTACGGCTGGGGGTGGTTCGACGACGTTCCTGCGGGTGCCACGGGACGAAGCGCCGCAGAGGCCCTGGTACCTGCACGTGCAGGCGCCGCAGGGCGTCCGCGTCTGCCGATAGCGGAAGGCCGGCCTACAGCTCCTCGGCGATCCGTGGCGCTTCGCGGTTGAAGATCCATACCGCGAAGGCGCAGAGGCCGAGGTAGATCGCGAAGGCGGGCAGCAGGTGGAGCCAGCCTCCGGCCGCCTCGGCTGCCGTTGGCGCTTCGGCTTCCAGCATCCAGACCCGGACCTGCTCGAAGATCACTGCCAGCGGGTTAAGCATCAGCAGGTGTTCGATCCGCTCGCTGAGGAAGGGCTGGCCGCCGATCGGGCCGAGGGGATAGAGGATCGGCGTCGCGTAGAAGAGGACCTGGGCGGCGACGGTCCAGATGATCGCAACATCGCGGAAGCGGACGTAGAGGACCGAGAGGATCATGCTGACGGCGGCGGTGAAGACGAAGAGCGCCGCTACGGCGACCGGGAACAGCAGCCAGGTCAGCATCGGCTCGACTCCCCAGGCGAGGATGAAGACGAGGACGACGACGAGGTTGAGGAGGAAGTTGAAGAAGGCCGTGAGCACGGTCGCGAGCGGGATCACCAGCCGCGGGAACTGGGTCTTGCGGACGACCCCCTCTTGGACGACGACCGAGGCGACGGCGCTGCTGGTCGCTTCCTGGAAGAAGGTGAACTGGACGATCCCCAGCAGCAGCAAGACCGGATAGTTGTGAAGGCTGCTGCCGACTTTGAAGACCTGCGTGAAGACGAAGAGCAGGACGCCGAACAGCATCAGCGGCCGCACCAGGGACCAGAGGTAGCCGAAGACGGTGCCGAAGTAGGTGCGGCGGAACTCGGTCACCGACATCAGCCAGAGCAGGTCGAAGAAACGCCGGCGCCCGCCGCCGAGGGCTGAGGGGCCGCGGACCTCGCGCAGCGGCTGCGGAGTGGGGTGGCTGACGGGAGCCGGAGGGCTGATGCCGGACTCGCTCACTGCTCTCCCGTGCGGTCGAGGTCAGCGCCGATTTGGTGGGGAAGGGTGACGACCCCGCTCGGCGTGTCGACGCCGGCGTAGACGACGAAATCGATCGCGTTGTGGACGTAGAGAGTGACGGTATGCCCGTCAGCTCGGTTGACGCCACAGTGGATGAAGTAGTGGCCCTGGGTGAGCAGGTTCTCGATGTCTGCGCGGACGGTGAAACGCGTCCCGGGGCGGAGCGGCGAGGAATCGTCTTCGCCTTCGACCGGGACGCCGAACTGGAAGATGCCGACGCCGTCGGCGTTGGAGATGATGAAGCCGACCCCAACCCTCGGGAACTCTTGCAGCGCTTCCATCTCGATCCGGATCCGGATTTCCTGATCGCCCCCGACGTTGTCGATTCTCTTTCCGTCCCCGTCCTCGAGCCAGGCGTCGAGCATCTTCACCTCGTCGGTCGGGCCGGTGGTCGGGGAGGCGCCCTCTTCGCTGCCGCGCTCGAAGTTCAGCTGCAGGTAGGCGCGGCCGACCTCGCCGGGATCGCCCAGATGCTGGATGCGGCCGCTGTCGATCAGCATCGCCCGGTGGCAGTAGCGCTCGACCGTGGTCATCTCATGGGTGACGAGGATGATCGTCTTGCCGGCGGCTTTCATCTCCTGGAAGGCGTCGGCGCACTTCTGCTGGAAGGCGGCGTCGCCGACCGCGAGCACCTCGTCGATCAGGAGGATGTCGGCGTCGGCCTCCATCATCACCGAGAAGGCGAGACGCACCAGCATTCCCGAGGAGTAGTTCTTCAGCTTCAGGTTGGCGAATTCGGTTAGCTCCGCGAACTCGATCACCGCGTCGAGGCGCCGCCGCGTCTCGCCGGGGGTGAGACCGATCATCACCCCGTTGAGGACGACGTTTTCCCGCGCCGTCAGCTCCGGGTTGAAGCCAACCCCGAGCTCGATGAAGGGAGCGATCCGCCCTGCCATCCGGATCTTGCCGGCGTCAGAGCGGTAGATGCTGGCGAGAAGTTTCAGCAGGGTGCTCTTGCCGGAGCCGTTGCGGCCGACGATGCCGAAGAACTCCCCCTGCTCGATCTCGAAGCTGACGCCGTCAAGCGCCCGTAGCTCCCGGTACTCGCGCCCGGAGAAGGGGTGAACGACCCGCTCTTTCAGCGAATCGACCCGATCCGTCGGGATGCGGAAGGACTTGTGCAGGTCTTCGACCTGGATTGCAAGCGAGGTGTCGGCGGCCATGGCGTCGTTGGTGGAGCCACCTTAGTGAGCCTGGTTGCCGAGGAAAGCCTCGCATGCCTTTGATCCTTGACTAAACACCCCTAACCGAACGCTCCACTAGGGTACGGCCCAGTTCGTGCAGGGCGGCAGGGCCCTGTGCAGTGCCTGTGCGGAAGGAGTCGCCGAGTGAATATTTGCACCGTCATCGCGAAGAACTACGTCGCCTACGCGCGCGTGCTTGCGGATTCGTTCCGGGCGGCCCATCCGGAGGGCGTCTGCAGCGTCCTCGTCGTCGACGACCTCGATGGCACCATCGACGACAGCCAAGAGCCGTTCGAAGTTCTTCGCCTCGACGAAATCGGTCTTCCCGATGCCGAGCGGATGGCCGCCTCCTATGACGTCCTCGAGTTCTCAACCGCCGTAAAGCCTTGGCTGCTGGCGCATCTGCTGGATCGACCTGGCGTTGACGCGGTCACCTACCTCGATCCCGACATCCGCGTCTACTCCTCGCTGGAGGAGATCGAGCAGCGGGCTCGCCGCCACGGCGTCGTTCTCACTCCGCACTTCACCGCGCCCCTGCCGCGCGACGGTCGCAAGCCGAGCGAAGAGGACATCCTTATCGCCGGCACCTACAACCTCGGGTTCATCGCGGTTGCGGAAGGGGAGACGACGACCGCGTTGCTGGACTGGTGGTCCGAGCGCCTGGAGAGTCATTGCGTCGTCGACCCGGCCGCGGGTCGCTTCGTCGACCAGCGCTGGATCGACCTCGCCCCTGGGCTCTGGGAGGGCATCGACGTCCTCCGCGATCCGGGCTACAACATCGCCTACTGGAACCTGCCGTCACGATGCCTCGAAGAAGGTGCTGACGGCTACCGGGTCGACGGCCGACCGCTTCGCTTCTTCCATTTCAGCGGCTTCGACCCGCGTTACCCCGCCCGGCTCAGCAAGCATCAGGACAGAGTCGAGGTCGGCGCCGATCCGGTCCTCACCAAGATCTGCTCCGAATACGCCCGGGAGCTGCTCGACCATGGCTTCGAAGAGGCCCGGCGCTGGGCCTATGGCTGGAAGACGATGGCGAACGGCCTCGAGTTGAGCCGGCCGCTCCGAGGTCTCCATCGCGAGGCCGCCGAGGAGAGGGCGATCGAGGCCTCGGTCTTCACCGAGGGAGGCGCGGAGCAATTCGTCAGCCTCCTCAACCGGACCGAGAACGGCGGTACGCCCAACGGCTCCCTCAGTCGCTACTGGAAGACGCTGTGGGAATCCCGCCCCGATCTGCAGTCGGCCTTTCCCGACGTCGAAGGAGAGGACGCGCCCGCGTTTGCGCAGTGGATGCACAACCACGCGAGCCAGGAAGAGATCGCGGCTGGGCTAGTCCAGGACCCGGCTTCCCCGACGGCTCCTCCAGTCTCACCGGTTGTCTTGCAGAAAGGGGTGAACCTGGTCGGATACCTGAACTCAAAACGTGGGGTCGGGGAGGCGGCGCGCCAGATCCACTCGGCGCTCGAAGCGGGCGGCATCGCCACGAAGCCGATCGACATCCCGACCGATGCGACCAAGCTGCCGACGGCGTTGGGCCGGTTGCGCGCTGAGGACTATCCCTACGACTTCAACCTGATCTGCGTCAATGCGGACATGCTGCCCGCGGTTGCCGCGGCGGCCGGCGGGAGGTTCTTCGGGGATCGCCACTCCGTCGGGCTCTGGTTTTGGGAGGTCTCGGCCTTCCCGGAGCACCTGCACCCTGCCTTCGACTCAGTCGATGAAGTCTGGGTTGCCACCGAGCACGTCGCCGATGCGGTGCGCCCGGTCTCGCCGGTGCCGGTGCGTACTGTCCGCCTGCCGATCGAGCCGGCGCCGCCCGTCGAGATGAGTCGGGAGCAGCTGGGAATGCCCGAGGGTTTCTGCTTCCTCTTCGTCTACGACTACCGCAGCGTCTTTCGCCGCAAGAACCCGCTCGGAGTTGTCTCCGCCTTCTGCGATGCCTTCGAGCCCGGCGCCGGCCCCTCGCTGGTCATCAAGTCGGTCTCCGCCGAGGAATTCCCGGCGGAGCGGCAGCGTCTTGCCACGGCCGTTGCCGGACGTCCCGAAATCCACCTGATCGAGGAGACGGTCACGCCCGCAGAGAAGAACGCCATGATCGCCGGCTGCGACTGCTACGTCTCCCTCCATCGCTCCGAGGGCCTGGGGCTGACGATGGCCGAGGCGATGTACTACGGCCGACCGGTGATCGCCACCGCCTACTCGGGCAACCTCGACTTCATGACCGAGGAGAACAGCTTTCTGGTCGGCCACCGGATGGAGCCGATCGGCGACGATGCACCCCCATATCCACCGGGAGGGGAGTGGGCCGAGCCCGACCTTGCCCATGCGGCCTCGCTGATGCGGCAGGTCTTCGACGAGCCGGACGCCGCCGGCCAGCGGGGTCGGCGGGCGGCCGCCGACATCCGGCGCACGCACTCGGTCGCGGCTGCTCGCGAGTCGGTGGTGATGCGGGTGGAACAGGTGAGGCGCGAGCGGCTCGCCGCGCGACTGCGGCGCGAGGCGAGCTCGGCAGCGGCTGGGGCGGTTGGCGGGAGGAGCCGGGACGACCTGGAGTCGCTGCTCGACCTCACCCACCCACCGCCACCACCGGGAGCGAGCCGTTTGCGAGCCAAGGCTAAGAGCCTCTACTTCCGCGCCCTGCGCCCCTATGCGTCCTATCAGCAGCGCGTCAACGCAGCCGCCGCCGCTTCCCTGGACGAGCTGCGGGATCTGGTGGCCGAGACGCTCGAGCTGCAGGCTGCCGCTGCGCGCGACACGCGCGAACGCGGCGAGAGGAACCGGGAAGAGCTGAACAGCTGGGCGACCTCGACCGAGGAGGCGTTGGAGGGACTGCGGAGGAGGGCGACTGCCGCGAGCGAGCTGGTTGCCGCCAGCCACGCGAAGCCGTTCATGGCGGACGGGCGCCTCGGCCCCCGCGCACATCCCGCCCTCGGGGAAACCTTCGGCTTCCACACGGATGCTGGGGGTGGTGGCGGCTACAGAGGCTTCGAGGACATCTTCCGCGGCAGCGAGGAGATGATCCGCGACCGCCAACGGGTCTACCTGGAGCTGGTGGCCGATTGCCCTCCCGTGCTGGACGCCGGCTGCGGCAGAGGCGAGTTCCTCGACCTCCTCGCCGAGCGGGGGATCGATCACCTGGCGGTCGACCTCGACCCCGAGATGGTCGCCCGCTGTCGCGAGAAGGGCCATGAGGTCGAGCAGGGGGACCTGGTCGAGTTCCTCGAGGACACCCCCGCCGCTTCCCTCGGCACCGTCTTCAGCGCCCAAGTTGCCGAGCACCTCGACCCGGCGCAGCTGCAGCGCTTCCTCGAGCTCGCGCTTTCGCGGCTGCGGCCCGGGGGCCTACTGGTGGTCGAGACGGTGAACCCCCATTCGCCCGCGGCTCTGAAGACCTTCTGGGTCGACCCCACCCACGTCCAGCCCCTTTTTCCGGAGACGCTGCTGGCGCTCTGCCAGCTCTCGGGCTACGCGGCCGGGGACGTCTTCGCCCCGGCGGGGAGCGGCGAGTGGGAGCGGGACCGAACGAGTGCCGGCGAGTACGCACTCGTCGCCGTCGCCCCCGACGGGCAGGCGGCTACCTAGGCGGCCGAGATCGGGCTGCCCTCGCGAAGCTGGGCGAGGTCGGCCTCGACCATCAGCTTGACCAGCTGCTCGAAGTCGACGCGGGGCTCCCAGCCCAACTCCTCTCGCGCTTTGCTGGGGTCGGCAATCAGCAAATCGACCTCGGCGGGGCGCATGAAGCGGGGGTCTTCGCGGATGTGCTGAGCTGGATCGAGATCGAGGCAGGCGAAGGCGGCGTTGACGAGATCGCCCACCGAGTGATCGGTGCCGGTTCCGATCACGTAGTCCTCGGGCTCGTCGCGTTGCAGCATCCGCCACATCGCCTCGACGTAGTCGGGCGCATAGCCCCAGTCGCGGCGCGCATCGAGGTTCCCCAGTGCCAGCTCGCTCCTCATTCCCAGCTTGATCGCCGCGGCGCCGTGGGTGATCTTGCGGGTGACGAACTCGAGGCTGCGGCGGGGACTCTCATGGTTGAAGAGGATCCCGGAGCAGGTGTAGAGACCGTAGCTCTCGCGGTAGTTGACGGTGATGAAGTGCGCGTAGACCTTGGCGACGCCGTAGGGGCTGCGCGGGTAGAACGGCGTCAGCTCGTTCTGCGGGGTTTCCCTGACTTTGCCGAACATCTCGCTCGAGGAGGCCTGGTAGAAGCGGGCGTCCGGGCGTGCTTCGCGCATCGCCTCGAGCATCCGGGTGACGCCGAGGCCGGTGAACTCCGCCGTAAGCGTCGGCTGGTTCCAGGACGCGCCGACGAAGGACATCGCCGCAAGGTTGTAGATCTCGTGCGGCTCGCACTCGCGGATCACGTCCCCGAGGGACCGCTGGTCCAGCAAGTCGCCCGAGTGGAGCGAGACCCGGTCGCGGAAGCCTTCGAGGCGGTGGTGGTTCTCGCTCGAGAGCCGGCGGACAAGGCCATGCACCTCGTAGCCCTTCTCGAGCAGGAGTTCGGCCAGGTAGCTGCCGTCTTGGCCGGTGATCCCGGTAATCAACGCGCGCCGCCGCATTGGCGCAAAGACTATCTACTCGGACTCCATTTCCGGTCGAAGGAAATATCGAGATCGGAAATGAGGCGCTAATCGCCCCAACCCGAGGTCCTTGACCCCGCTCTTTTCCCCGCGCAGTAGGGTTCCAGCCTCGAATGGAGCCCTTGAAGGGATTGATCCTCTCCGGCGGCGCCGGCACCCGCTTGCGCCCGATCACCCACACCTCGGCCAAGCAGCTCGTGCCGGTGGCCAATAAACCCGTGCTCTTCTACGGGATCGAGGCGCTGGTCGAGGCCGGCGTGACGGAGATCGGGATCATCATCGCTCCGGAGACCGGGGACGAGATCCGCGCCGCCGCCGGCGACGGCTCGCAGTTCGGCGCCGAGATCACCTACATCGTTCAGGATGCGCCGGCCGGCCTTGCCCACGCGGTGCTGACGGCGGAGGACTTCATCGGCTCCTCGCCGTTCGTCATGTACCTGGGAGACAACCTCCTCCGCGACGGCCTCCGCGGTCTCGTCTCCACCTTCACCGAGCACGAACCGGATGCGCTGATCCTGCTGACGCCGGTGGACGACCCGCAGTCCTACGGCGTCGCCGAGCTCGACGCCGAGGACAACATCGTCCGCCTGATCGAGAAGCCGAAAGACCCGCCCTCGAACCTGGCCCTGGTCGGCGTCTATCTCTTCCAGAACCTGATCTTCGACGCGGCCCGTTCGCTGGAGCCCTCTTGGCGCGGCGAGCTCGAGATCACCGAGGCAATCGACAAGTTGATCGACGATGGCCGCAGCGTCCGCTCCGAGGTCGTGCGCGGCTGGTGGAAGGACACCGGCCAGCTCGCCGACATGCTCGAGGCCAACCGGCTCGTCCTCGAGGAGCTCGTGACCTCGATCGAGGGCGACGTCGACGAGGGCTCGAAGGTCGAGGGCCGGGTCGTGATCGGCCCCGGCGCCAAGCTCGAACGCGCCGTCGTCCGCGGCCCCGCCGTGATCGGCGCCGGTGCCTGCGTCGAGGACGCCTACATCGGCCCCTACACCTCGATCGGCGAGGACGTCCACGTCCGCCGCTCCGAAGTCGAGAACTCGATCGTCCTCTCTGGCTCCGTCGTTGAGGACCTCGGCACCCGGATGGAGGCGAGCCTGCTCGGCAAGGAAGTGAAGCTGACCCGCAGCCAGGGGATGCCGCAGACCCTGCAACTCCTGGTCGGCGACCGCTCCGAGATCAAACTCGTCTAATCACCAGGACGTGGAATCGTCGGGTTCCCAGTCGGGAGCCGAGGTTCTTCCGGCCTCTCCCCGCAACAGGATCCCGACAAGCGGATTGACGACCGACCAGCCATGGTCATGGCGGAGCAGACCCGCGAGCTGGAGTCTCCCCAGCACCTTGCGGATCTCCTGCGGAGAGGAGTCTCCGCGCTGCGAGGCGGCATAGGGTCCTTCACCTCGTGCCACTTGCTCCAGCACCTGGCCGCCGAGGCGATGAAGCGAATATGCATGTTGCATAGCTCTTCCGGCAAGAGCCGCTGATCGCAAGGCAAGGCCTTGGAGGCGTTTCTGGGCCGTCGTCCGGTCCTGGGAGGCCTCCACCAAGGAGACCAGCATGGTGTCGGGATGACCCCCCGTCAGCTCGACCAGATCCAGGGCGAGGCCGGGGGAGACCTTCAGCTCCGAGGCCACCGATCGCCACGCATCAGGTGGGGGGTTGTCGAGCGATAGCCAATGTCCTTGCTGATGAAACGCAGCTTCCGGGCCAAGTATGCGACCTTCGACTGCACTTCTCCCCGACAGCAGCACAGTAAGGCCGCGATGGGTTTGCGCGATCTCCCTTATTCCCCATAGAAGCCTGTCCAGGTCGAGAGGATGGCGAGGGGTCAACCCGGGGGCCTCTAGGTGATCGAGCCATAGGATTACCTCTCGGCTTTGCGTGAGCGTCGCAAGAGCGGCCAGGGCTCTCGAGAACGGAAATTTTCCGGATGGCCAGTCGCGTAGCGACTCTTCGAGACCGTCGACGCCGAGCAGGCTGGCCAGTGCGATCCTTTTTCTTTCAAGAGACGCTGGAACAAGTGCCCCGACCTTGAGGGTCGAGAATTCGACTCCTAGTTCGGTCGCCATGATCTGGCGGATGAGTCGGAACGCGAGATAAGACTCGCTCGCTGCGCCCGCAAGGTCCAAGCGGATGATCGGATGTCCTGGTTGGGAGACTCCTAGGGACGCGCGGATCGTCTCCGTCTTTCCAACCTCGCCCTCTCCTAGCACGCCGACGATACGACCCATCTGCAACGCCTCGGCGATCCGGTGGCCTTCTTCGATACGAGCCATTTCGAGGCTCCAGCGAGCGCGGTTCATCTGTTCGATCAGCGCCATGACCGATCCCTTTCGGCATCCAGAATCGCCAGCTCCACGAGGGCGGGGCCGGCTGCCCCATCCGGTTCCGTCGCCGCCGCCGCACGTACCCGCGAAGCGATCAGCATCGTTCGCCTCGGATGACAGCGGGAAGCTTGGAGGATCGTCTTGAGCTGCGTGGTCTCAATTCGTACCCCCACATCCTCGAAACGCTCGCGCAGGCCGGGTATCCAGTCCTCCGCGGCAATTTCGGAGAGTTCGAATTCTTCTCCGATCGAAGCCATGGGTTGCCCCCTCTCGCGCAGCGCCTGCGCTGCCGACTCCTCGCTACCCGCGAAGATGAAGACGATCGGATTCTCCGGCTCACGGCACCATTTGGCCATCGTCTCCTCCGCTCGCTCGACGTGGGCGAGGAGATGCACCTCGTCCAGTAGTACGTAAGCCCTCTGCTCGGTGGCTCTGGCGTGCAGCGCCAATGCACCCAGAACGTTGTCGAGGCCAGGTGAACCGTCGTCGCCTTCGGCCAACACGGCCGAAGCGGTCATCAATGCGTCGCCTGCGTCCTCGAACCCGAGCTGCTCGAGCGTCTCTCCTAGTCCTCTGGCGCGGCCCCGGTGCTTTTTCGCGAAGTCGAACAGGCTTCGAGCTTTCACCGCGGCATCGCCGGCGCGAGCGGCTTGGGCTTGGCGGGCGATCTCTCCCGCAAGCGCTTGGCTCGACGAGATCTCGAGTTTGCTCAGATCCGTGTCAATGGCGACCGAGCCTCTCTTGCGCAATCTGGCCAACGCGGCCTTGGCTACGCTGGTCTTACCGATCCTGCGTTGTCCGATCAGCCATTGATTCACAGGGAGCGTCAGCCTCTTCTCGAGCTTCTCGATGCAAACACGACGACCGATCTGCCGCTCCTCAGGCATTACGGGCTCATCGATGGGGAATGGATTCAGATACAACGACACAACTGCAAGATTAGCAACGCTAGCGTTGCATAAACTAACCGCTCTGCATTGAGGCATCCGCACTAAATAGCCTGTGGCGTCATGTCTATCGCTCGTCTCAAAGGAAGCTTGTGAAGTTGCTCGTCACCGGAGCCGCCGGGATGCTCGGGCGCGACGTCCTGCTCGCCGCCGGCAACGCCGGCCACGACGTCGTCGGCTACCGCCGCGCCGAGCTCGATGTCACCAACCCGGGGACGCTCGATCGCAAGCTCGACCTCGAGCGGCCCGACGTCGTCATCAACTGCGCCGCCTGGACCGACGTCGACGGCGCCGAGACGGCCGAGGAGGCAGCCTTTGCCGTCAACGGCAGCGGCGCCGGCAACATCGCCGCGGCGGCGGCGAAGGTGGAATCGGGGATCCTCCACGTCTCGACCGACTACGTCTTCGACGGCCTCAAGGGTGCCCCCTATGTGGAGAGCGACCAGCCGGCGCCGCTCTCGGCCTACGGCCGCACCAAGCTCGCCGGCGAGGAGGCGGTCGCGGCGGCGAACAAGCGCCACTTCATCGTCCGCTCCGCCGGCCTCTACGGCCTCGGCGGCCGCAACTTCGTCGACACGATGCTGCAGCTGGCCCAGACCCGGAGTGAGGTCACCGTCGTCCGCGACCAGATCGGCTCGCCCACTTACACCTGGCACCTCGCCTACGGCATCGTTCGCCTGATCGAGGGGATCGAGTACGGCATCCACCACATGGCGGCCGCCGGACAGTGCTCCTGGTATGAGTTCGCCCGCGAGATCTTCGAGCAGGCCAAGGTCGAGTGCCGGGTGCTCTCGATCACGAGCGAAGAATTTGGCGCCGCGGCGCCGCGACCGCCCTTCTCGGCCCTGGCCAGCCAGCGCGAGCACGCGATCCGGCTGCCCAGCTGGCAGGACGGGCTGGCAGGCTATCTCGCCCAACGACAAGCGGAGGCAAGCGAATGAGACTCCTGGTGACCGGCGCGGCCGGCTTCATCGGCTCCACCTACGTGCGGCTGGTCGGCGACGAGCACGACGTCGTCGTCCTCGACAAGCTCACCTATGCCGGGCGGCGCGAGAACCTGCCCGAGGGGACGAACCTAGTCGAGGGCGCGATCGAGGACCCGGCGGTCGTCCGTGAGGCGATGCAAGGCGTCGACGCGATCGTCAACTTCGCTGCGGAGAGTCACGTCGATCGCTCGATCGACGACCAGGAAGCGTTCGCCCGCACCCACGTCGTCGGCACCGGCACCCTGCTGGACGCGGCGCGGGAGCTCGGGGTCGAGCGCTACCTGCAGGTCTCGACCGACGAGGTCTACGGCTCGATCGAGTCCGGCTCCTTCACCGAGACCTCGCCGCTGGACCCCTCCTCCCCCTACTCGGCGACGAAGGCCGCCGGCGACCTCCTCGTCTCAGCCCACTTCCACACCTACGGGATCGACGCCTCGATTGTCCGCGGCTCCAACAACTACGGCCCGCGCCAGTACCCGGAGAAGCTGATCCCGCTGATCACGCTGAACGCCCTGCACCGTGACCCGCTGCCGGTCTACGGCGACGGGCGCCAGGTCCGCAACTGGCTCTACGTCGAGGATTTCTGCACCGGCATCCACACGGTGCTGACCAAGGGCAAAGCCGGGGAGGCCTACAACGTCGGCGGGCCCGACGAGTGCGAGAACATCGAGGTCATCAAACGGGTGATCGAGCTGACCGGCGGCGACGAGTCGCTGATCGAGTACGTCAAAGACCGGCTGGGGCACGATCGCCGCTACTCGCTCTCCTCCGCGAAGCTCCAGGAGGAGCTGGGCTGGGAGGCGCAGGTCCACTTCGCCGAGGGCCTCGAGCGGACCGTGAACTGGTACCGCGACAACGAGGACTGGTGGGGCCCGATCCGCTCCGGCGAGTACCGCGAGTACTACGAAAAGCAGTACGGGAAGAGCTTGCGCTGATGGCAGAGCGGCTGGAGACGAAGCTCGACGGGTTGGTCCTGATCGAGCCGCAGGTCCACGGCGACGAGCGCGGTTTCATGGTCGAGTCCTTCAGCCGAGACGCCTGGGCAGAGCTTGGCGTCGACGTCGAGTTCGTCCAGCACAACCACTCGCGCTCCCGCCTGGGAACCCTGCGCGGGATCCACTTCCAGACCGAGCCGGGACAGGCGAAGCTGATCCGCTGCGCCCGTGGCGAGATCCTCGACGTCGCCGTCGACCTGCGCCGCGGCTCTCCCACCTACGGGCAGTGGGAGGCGCACCGCCTCGACGACGTCCGGCATCGCCAGCTCTTCGTCCCGGTCGGCTTCGGTCACGGCTTCGCCGTCCTCTCCGAGGAAGCCGACGTCGCCTACCAGGTCTCCAGCTACTACGACCCGGCGACGGAGAAGGGGATCGCCTGGGACGACCCCGGCGTCGGCGTCGACTGGGAGGTCGAGGAGCCGCTCCTCTCCGCGCGCGACAAGACCGCGCCGACGCTCGCCGAGATCGCCGACGAGCTCCCTTTCTAGCCGTAGAAGGTCTGCATCCCGCCCTCGACTTCGCCCTCGATGTAGTCGAGCCAGGGCGGGGCGGCGGTGGTCTTGCGGGCGAGGACGACGGTCGTGTGGCCGGCGCTCGTCCAGAGCGATGAGAAGGGGCGGCTCCAGGCGGCCGGGAGGGGGTAGAAGCCGGCGGTGAGGGCGTGCTGCACCTCGTAGGCGCCACCGAGGGCGACGAGGTCGCGGAACTCGCGGAAGGCATAGCCGCGGACGTGCGGGCCAAGGACGCGGACAGAGGTCGGCTGCCGGCCGAGCGCCAGCAGGACCCGGTTGTGGAGGCTGGCCAGGTTCGGGACCGAGAGGACGGCGCGACCGCCGGGCCGCAGGACCCTGTGCATCTCGGTCATCGGCAGCCAGATGTTCTTCAGGTGCTCGAGGACCTGGTTGCAGACGACGACGTCGACGCTGCCGTCCTCCCAGGGGAACCGCCCTGTTTCGAGGTCGACCCGGGCGACCTCGAGCCCCTTCGCTTCGGCTTCGGCGGCCGGGCCCTCGTAGACCTCGATCCCGAGCGTTCGCTGCGCCCCAAGGGCGGCGCCGCAGCGCTCGCTCAGCTCGCCGTTCCAGCAGCCGACGTCGAGCAGGGTCGGGTCGCGGTGCTCGCCGGCGATCCCGCGCAGCAGGCGCTCGATCGTGTCCCCGACCTCGACGAGGACCTGGGTGCAGAGGTCGCTCACCGGGTCATCGTCTCGGTCAGGAGCTGTCGCATCGCGGCGACGAAGCGCGGTCGTGAGAACCCGGCGGCGCGCTCGGCGAGGCGCCCGCGGTCCCACTCAGTGGCGGCGACGCGCTCGACCGCCTCGCGCAGCGTCGCTGCGCTCGGCTCGTCCAAGAGGACGCCGTCGACCCCATCGCGGACGATGTCGCGGGCGCCGCCGGCGTTCTGGGCGATCACCGGCGCCCCCGCGGCGAGCGCCTCGACCATCGTGATCCCGAAGTCCTCTTCTCCGACGTGGATGAAGCCGGCCGCCTGTCTGTAGAGCCCCTCGAGCTCCTCGCGGGTGATCCAGCCGCGCAGCTCGACGTTCTCGGGCAACCGCTCGCGCAGCTCCTCTTCCTGGGGGCCGATCCCGACCATCGTCAGGCGGTGGGGGAGGCCGCGGAAGGCTTCGGCGACGAGCAGCGGTTGCTTGTAGGGGACGAGCCGGCCGACCCAGAGGAAGCTGCCGCGCTCCTGCGCCGGGTCCGCGTGCAGCGCCTCGACCTCGACGGGCGGATGGACAACGTCCGCGTCGCGGTTGTAGAAGCGGCGGATGCGGTCGCGGACCGCGGTTGAGTTACCGATCAGCCGGTCGGGGCGCTGGGCGGCGGCGCGGTCCTGCTTGCGCAGCCATCCCGACAGCCCGCCCAGAACCCGGCCGCGGGCCCCACCGAGGCGCCCGCGCTCGGTGTCGGTGAGCCAGGCGTAGCGCATCGGCGTGTGGCAGTAACAGACGCAGGGGGTGCCCGGCGGCGGTGAGGCATTGATCGCGCAGGCGTGCGAGGAGACGACGACGAGGTCGTACTGGCTGAGGTCGAGCGAGCGGAAGTAGCGCGGCATGAAAGGGAGCAGGTACCGCCAGCGCCCCGGGTCATGCCCGACTTGCCGCAGCCCCGGCAGCCGCGAAGGGCGCGACTCCCGCACGATCCGCGCCGCCAACTGTGGCGGCAGCAGCTCCCGCTCAGCGTGGAAGGTGAAGACGTCCACCCGTCCCGCCTCCGCCAGCACGTCGTCCGCGATCGCCTCGACCACCCGCTCGGCCCCGTGGTACCCCTGGAACCAGTCATGGACGATCGCGACAGGCCGTCCGGCCCAGGGAGCGGCGCTGCTCATGCGCGCCAGCGTAGATGAGGTGGTGGATCAGCTGTCGGCGCGAAGGTCTACGACCTGACATGGCAACTGGCCGGCGCGGTCGACGATCTCCGGATCCCCCGTCAGCAACGCGGCTTCCTCCTCGGCGGCCAGTGCGACGGCGAAGCAGTCAGCCAATGCGATCGGATGCTCTGCCTTCAGTGCAGATACCGACCTCATCGAGGCGATTCCGGGCAGGTTCTCTGAGACCAACGGTCGCAGCTCGGCGAGGACTTGGTCGGCTTCCTGCTGCCCGTGATCCCTGATCGTGCGGTAATGGACCTCCACCAGGTTCATCCAGCTCATCGCCGGGCGTTCGCGTTTGATGACCCGCTCGACCGCTTTGGCCGCCGGTTCCTCCCCGTCCAACCATGCCAGCACAGCCCAAGAATCGAGGCAGCGTTGCATCGGCGACCGCTATCGAGGCTCGCTTCGGCGGTCTTCGAGCAGGCGCGCCGCCATTCCGCTCTTTGCAAAGCGACCTTTAAGCGAAGAGGGAGGAGCGGCTTTGCGGACGACGACGCCGCCGTCCGTCGCTTCAAAATCAACGTCAGCTCCTGGTCCCAGACCAGCTTGCTCCCTCATTAGCTTCGGGATTACGACCTGGCCCTTTGCTCCGACACGCTGAGTCATACCGCGTCAGTATAACGATAAGATCTATCAATGTTTACCCCTCCGCCCTCCGCCACCGTGCTCGTCGGCGCCTATGAAAACGAGGCGACGGTTGCGCGGGCAGTCGACTCGATTCTCAACCAGACGGAGACGAACCTCGAGCTGATCGTGGTCGACGATGGATCTCGCGATGCTTCTGCCGATGCGGCGGGGAAGGCGATCGGTTCCGACCCGCGGGGGCGGGTGATGCGGCTGGAGCGGAACCTTGGCATCGCGCGCTCGCTTAACGCTGGAATGGAGGCGGCGGCTGCGCCGATCATCGCGATCCAGGACGCCGACGATTACTCGGCGCCGAATCGGCTGGAGCGAGAGCTTGCGGTGCTCGCGGCGGAGCCGGACGTGGCGGTGGTCGGCTCGCGGATGCAGGAGGTCGACAGCTCCGGCCGGGAGCTGCGGCCGCGGACGAGCTTTACGGCCGGGGACGTCGGGTCGGTGCTGATGCGGTTCAACCCGATCCCCAACGGTTCGGCGGCGTTTCGCAAAGGGGTGGCGCTGGAACTGGGTGGGTATGACCACCGCTACCGCTACGCGACGGAGTACGACCTTTGGCTGCGGATCGCCGAGCGACACCGGCTCGTCGCCCTCGACGAGGAGCTCGCTACTCGGGTGATGGGCGGCGGCAACGTCGCCGCCCGCGCCGAGCGGGCGCAGCTGGCTGAGGGACTCCGGATCCGGGCTCGTGCGCTGCGCCGCAGGCAGACGCTCAAGGGCGCGACCGGCCTGCTCCGCCCGGCCCTCTCCTATGTGCTGCCGGCACCGTTGAAACGGACGCTGCGCGAGCGCCGCGGTCAGGCGCCCTGACGCGGCGGCCGCGTCCCAAGCGCTGCCTCGTACTGCTCCCTCGTCCCACGGAGGAACCGCTCCAGGCTGAGCTCGTTGCGGATGCGCTCCCTGGCCGCAGCGCCGAGGCGGTTGCGGGCGTCTGCGTCTTGGGTGAGGTCGAAGAGACAGTCCGACATCGCCTCGAGGTCGCCGGCCGGGAAGACGACACCCGAAGCGCCGACGGTCTCGGCGTTGCCGGTGCCGTCGGCGACGACCGGAGCGAGGCCGTGTGCCATCGCCTCGAGCAGCGCGAAGGACATCCCCTCGCGGTGGGAGGGGAGCAGGAAGAGGTCAGTGGCCGCGAAGAGATCGTCGAGATCCTCACGGTGGCCAAGCGGCCGCACCGCCGCTCCCGCCTGGGCAGCGACCTCCTGCGCGAGCGGACCGCCGCCGGCGATAAGCAGGACGAGGTCGGCACCGCGATTCCGCGCTTTTTGGGCGGCGGCGATCGCGCCAAGCGGGTCCTTGCGCTCTTCGAGCCGGCCGAGGAAGAGGACGCCGACCTCCGCCTCTCCGAGGCCTAGCGATTCCCGCGCAGCTCGTCGCCGCTCCGGATCGGCCGGCGGCGCCACCGGCACCCCGTTCGCCACCAGCACAAGACGGTCGTGAAGCGACTGGGGCAGGGCCGCGAGGAGGTCATCGCGCTCGTCGCCGGCGATGCAGATCGTCGCCGCCGAAGCCGCCACCGCCGCCCGCAGGCGACGCCGCACGAGCCGGCCGACGGTCCCGGTCGACCGTCGCAGCCGATGCAAGCCGTGGGTCGTGATCACCAGCGGCCGGTCACGCAGGCCCGACGCGACGAGCATCGCCGCCATGTCGCCGTGGACGTGGACCAGGTCGGCTTCCTCGGCGAGGCGCCGCACCTCCCGCCGACGGGAGAACACCGAACGGATGCCGCGCCGCCGCGAGCGGGTGTCGCTGAGCGCGACGCGCCTGTGCTCGTAGCCCCCGATCCCTTCCAAGAGGTCGATGTAGGTCTCCGCCCCCCCTCCGGGATGGGGAAGGACGTGCAGGACCGTCCGCATCAGCGCCCCCAGAGGATCGCGGCCAGCAGCGAGAGCTCGATCCCCATCGTCTCGTTGCGACCCGTCAACCGCCGCAGCGAGCGCAGCGCCAGCCAGCCGACCGGCGGCTTCCGCGTGTCGAGGCGAGCCACTCGCCGCAGCGCCTGCGCCTTGTCTGCGCCGAGCGCTCCCGTCCGCGCCTCGATCTCGCGGGCCGAAAGGGCGATCCGGTGCGCATTCGTCTCGAACGCGCGCTTCGCATAGGCGGAGACCCGCGAGATCGTCGCCCGCGGATGCCGCCAGCTCAGCAGCCGTCCCGGCTCGAACTCCCTCATTGCCGCCGCGTGCCCTCGCGCCGCGCCGCCGTGCTGGACGTAGTCGTAGAGCGGCCGGTCGACGTAGGCGATCCTCCCGGTCGCCAGCGCCATCGAGGCGATCCATTGGTCGTGGAACGGGTCGCCGACCGGCTCGGGGAACGGCAGCACCAGGTCGAGCAACTCGCGCCGGAAGAGCGAGGCCGCGCCGGTCACCGTGTTGGCGAGGAGCATTGACGAGAGGTCCGTGTAGTTGTTCCGCCGCCCCTGCCAGAAGGTGTCGGAGACGACCCGGCCCTGCTCGTCGACGATCCGCATGTCGCTGTAGACGAGCTTCGCGTCCCCCAGTGCCCCGAGCAAGGCCGACAGCTTCTCCGGGTACCAACGGTCGTCTTGGTCGGCGAGGGCGACGAGATCGGCCTCGGGCGGCACCATCCGCAGCGCCCGCTCGAAGTTGGCGTAGAAGCCGAGTCGCTCGCCGCCGACCGAGAGCGTGAACCGCTCGTCTCCCTCAGTCAGCGAGCGCAGGTGCGCCAGCCGCTCCGGACCCGAGCCGTCGTCGCTGACGAGGCAGACCCACCTCTCGTGGGTCTGCTCACGGATCGAGGCGATCTGCCGCTCCAGCAGCAGCGGGTCGGGATCGAAGGTGGCCATCGCGATCGCCACCAGCGGGGCCTCGGCTGCCATCGGGTCAGTAGGCGCCATCGCCGCGGACGATTGCCCGCGGGGTGCGCAGCAGGATCGCCAGGTCGGTCAGCAGCGAGAGGTTGTCGAGGTAGTCCCGCTCCATCGCCAGTCGCTCCTCGAAGGTGAGGTCGCTGCGCCCGTAGACCTGCATCGGCCCCGTCACTCCCGGCTTCACCGCCAGCCGGCCGCGCTGGCGCTCGTCATAAAGGGCGACGATCGCCACCTCCTCGGGCCGCGGCCCGACCAGCGACATGTCGCCGCGCAGCACGTTGAACAACTGCGGAACCTCATCGAGGCTCATCCGCCGCAGGAAACGGCCGACCCGGGTGACGCGGGGGTCGTCGCGGATCTTGAAGGCGGGCTGGTCGAGGCTGGCGACGTCGATCAGCTCGGGCAGCCGCTGTTCGGCGTCGACGACCATCGTCCGGAACTTCAGCATCGTGAACGGCTTGCCGCCTTCGCCGGCGCGGCGCTGTCGGAAGAGGACCGGGCGGCCGGTGTCGAGCAGGGTCGCCACCGCGATCAGCGCCAGGATCGGTGAGAGCAGGAGCAGCACCGTGGCCGAGATGAGGATGTCCATCGCCCGCTTCATCGCCATCGTCGAGCGCGGCGGGTCGCTGAAGCGGAAGTCGAGGACGGGAAGCTCGGCCAGCCGGTTCAGCTCCACGCCCGGGCCGAGGAGGCCGTAGTGCTGGGGCAGGAAGGTGAGCGCGAGCCCGGCCGCCTTGCAGTCCTCGATCAGCCGCTCGGTCGCCGGCTCGCTCATCTCTCCTTCGCTGACCACCACGCGCTCGATCTCGTGCTCGCCGGCGGTCCGGGCGAGGTCGGCGGCCGATCCCAGCCGCGGCAGCTCGCGCGCGGCGGGCTCCGCCTCCGAGGAGAGGTAGCCGACCAGCGAGAGCCGCGTCTCGGGGTGGATCGCGACGCGACGGGCGACGACGTCGACGGCAGCGGCGGAGCCGATCACGATTCCGGTCCCGACCGGCGTCAGGCGGTGCCAGAGGAAACGCAGGGTGCCGCGAAGGGCGAAGCTGCCGCCGAGGGTGCCGACACCGATCGCGATCGCGCTCGCGGGGGAGAGCGGGCCGACCGGGCTGATCGCAAGCAGGCCGTCGAGGACGAGGACGCCGACGACGCTGGCGGAGACGAGCGCCGGCAGCTCGTCGAGGGTGCTGTGGCGGATCCGCCGGTGGTCGTTGTCATAGAGCCCGTTCAGCTTGAGGACGAGGATCCACGAGGGGCTGAAGAGCGTCGCCCAGAAGAGCGTCCCGATTTCGGTGCTGACGCTGCCGGCGGTGACGGCGAAGAGGCAGGCGATCAGCACCAGCCAGTCGGCGAAGGCGAGCAGGCGGCGCAGGAGGGCACCCCGGCGGCGGGACTCCTGAGCCCCGGGGCCGGGTATCGGCTCGGTCTCCGCCGGCCGCTGCGCCGGCTGCGGCTCGCTCTGCTTGGTGTGGGGGGTCCAGGCCATCATCCGCACCCTTCGAAACCCTCGTCAAGGCAGTTTTCTTCGGGGTTCAGTCGCTGCGCCGCCGCCAGGTCAGCCCGCGCCGCCGCCCCTTCGCCAGCCAGGTTCTTGACGCGAGCACGCAGGTAGTAGAGGAGCCAGTTGTCTTCTTCGCGCTCGATTGCCTCGTCGAGCCGGTCGACTGCCAGGCCGTAGTTCCCTTCGCGCTCCGCAAGGAGCCCGAGCTGCTTGTAGGGGGTCGTCGCCCAAGGCTCGATCTTGCGCGCGTTTTCGGCGTGGCTGACGGCGCTGGCGAGGTTGCCGCCTTCGACGGCCGAGTTGCTGGCGTCGATCTCGCGGTCGACCAGCAGCGGACCGACCAGGGCCAGCATGGCGATCCAGGCGACCGCAAGGCCGGCGACGGAGAGGCCGAAGCGGCGCCGGCTCTCGTGGCCGTTGCCGCTGGCACGGAGGCGGGACAGCTGCTGGCAGCGGGCGGCGACGAGGACTCCGGCGGCGAGGAAGAAGACCGAGCCGAGGACCGCGATCTGCCAGAACCAATCGATCGCCGAGCAGACCGCGAAGGCGAGGCAGGCGCCGAGCAGCGCCGCGTAGAGGTCGCGCCGCGGGTCTTTGGCGCCGCGCCAGGCGCAGAAGCCGGTCCAGAGGATCGTCCCGATCAGGGCGAGGACGAGCAGCCCGCCGATCACCCCCAGGTCAGAGAAGGCCTGCAGGTAGAGAGAATGCGCGTCGGTGTTCGGCTCGGCGTTGTGCCGCAGCCGGTACCAGGAGAAGCGGAAGGTTCCGGCCCCATGGCCGAGCACCGGCTCTTCCTCGAAGGAGTCGACCGCTACCCGCCAGAACTCGTTGCGGCCGCTGCCGGAGAAGTCGGTGATGTGGCTGGCGGAGCTGCTCGGCGGCTGCAGGTCCGGGCTGGTGAAGCGGTCCCAGGCACGGCCGCCGACGGCGAGGGCGGCGGCGATTGCGAGCAGGGCGGCGATCAGGGCGATGCCCTTCAGCAACCGTGGGTTGCGGGATACGGCGAGGGCGCGATCGGTGAGCCGGCCCTGGCGTCGCTCCAGGCGTCCGAGCGCCGCGAACAGCAGCGTCGCCAGCAGCGAGCCGGTGGCGAGGATGGCCAGCACTTTGTGTCCCTGGGCGGCGATGTGCGCGTCTTCGAGGTTCTCGGAGAGGCTGTTGTAGCCCTGGACCGCGAGCAGCGCCGGAACCGCCGCCAGGGCGCCGAGGGCGAAGGTCGCCAGCAGCCAGAGGCGGTCGTGTGAGAGCACGACGAGGCAGCCGCAGGCGATCGCCGCCGCCAGCAGGCCGCCGCGGGAGTAGGTGAAGTAGAGGGCGAGAAAGATGCCCGGCAGCGAGGCGACCGCGGCCCAGCGCAGAGCCGGGTGCGCCGCGCGGCGGCTCAGCCATAGCGCCAGCCCCGTTGCAATCCCGAAGGCGACGCCGTTGCCGTTCCAGTAGCCGAGCGGATAGGTGAGGCGGGCGCCGGCTTCAGCACCCTGCGAGACCGAGAGCAAGTCCGGCAGCAGGCGCGAGGCCAGGGCCAGCAAAGCGATCGCAATCAGCGAAATTGCGATCCCTTCGCCGAAACGTTCGCGCCTCTGCCCGGTTTGGGTGATCAGGAAGGCGGCTAGGAAGACGCCGAGGTAGACCAGGAGGCGGTCTGCTTCGGTGACGCTTAGCTCGATCGATCCGGACCAAAAGGACGAAAATGCGGACAGGAGCGCCAGTGCACCGATCAATCCAGTCGCCCAGTAGAAGGGCCGTGCAAGCAGGGCGCGGCCGGCGGCTCCCAGAACCAGCAGAGCCACGACGATCAGCCATACGGCCAATCCGGCGGCGTGGCGCTCACCCAGCGCAAAGCCACCACCGGCAAGCGCCAGGCCGAGGAGCAAAAGCAGCGGACTTATCAACGCCGCCCATTCCTCTAACCTTGCGCGCCATGTCTCGGACCCCCCACCCCCGCGGCCCGGGCCTGATGCGATCTTCCGTTGTGCTTTCAGTGCTTGCTCTGCTGGCATTTGCTTGCTCTCCGGCGCTCGTCCAGGCTGAAACCGTCTACGAAACCCCGGATACGAACTTGCCCGGGGAAACTGGAAAGTCGCCGTCTAAGCACAAGAACCCCGATACGCCTGAAAGTTCTCCGAAGGCGCACGGTTCAGGGGATTCCCGCGACGGGGGCACGGTACATCCGGACGAAACTTCGGAATCGAATGAAGGGGCATCCACGGGCAATCCAAGCACTCCGGGAGGAGGCGGAGGACCCCAGGGTAAAGACGGCGAGGGCGCCAAGGCCCCCAATGGCGCGGCGGGTGGCACCGTGCAGGCGGCAGTGCCGCTGGAAACGAGTGCCGCCACGACCGATGACGGCTCCTCGCCCCTGGTCCCGATCCTGATAGCGGTAGCTGTCCTCGCGGCGATCTCGGTGGGGGCTGTGCTCTACCGCCAGCGTCGCGGCAGCGACGGCGGGTTCTCGCCCAACGCGAGCTGACCGGAGGTAAAAGCAAATGTTTTCTATGACGAAGAAGACGGCTGCGCTTAGCTTGACGCTGGCGCTCATATCGGCAACGGCCTTCGCCACCACCGCGCAGGCGGTGCCGCCGCGGTTCTGGGGCGTGGTGCCGCAGTCGACCCTCGGTAGCGAACAGTTCCAGCGCCTCGGCAAGGGCGGGGTCGAAAGCGTGCGAATCCCCGTCGGCTGGGCCGACCTGCAGCCGCAGGAAGGCGGCCAGATCAACTGGGGCGGCGTCGACGAAGTGGTCGAAAAGGCCGCACGCGCGGGCATCGACGTGCTGCCGACGATCACCGGCGCTCCCACCTGGGCCGTCCCTACCGCTTCCGTCCCCGGCGGCGGGGGCAGCAAGGCTTCCGCGCGCCTGCCGGTAAAAGGCGCGGCCGCAACGGCCTGGAAAGCGCTGCTCGCGGAGGCCGCCGCCCGCTACGGGCCTAACGGCAGCTTCTGGACCTCGCATCCCGGGGTCCCGGTGCAGCCGATCCGCACCTGGCAGATCTGGAACGAGCCGAACTTCAAGTACTTCGTCGCCAAGCCCAACCCAGCCGAATACGGGAAGCTCGTCAAGCTCTCCAACAGCGCCCTGAAGTCGGTCGATTCCGGGGCACAGGTCGTGCTGGCGGGCCTCTTCTCACAGCCGAAGGGGGGGCGCTATGTCCGCGTCGTCAACGGCAAGAAGAAGGTCGTCAACCCCACCAACGTCAACTACTACGCCAGCTACTTCCTCGAACAGATGTACAAGGCGAACCCGGGGATCAAGTCGAAGTTCGCCGGCGTCTCCCTGCACCCTTACACCGGCAGCTGGAAATACCTGACGCCGGAGATCGAAGAAGTGCGCAAGGTGCTGACTGCAAACGGCGACGGCCGCAAGGGCCTCTTCATCACCGAGATCGGCTGGAGCTCGGGCCCGCCCAGCTCCGACGGATCGAACTCCTTCGCCAAGGGGCCGGCCGGCCAGGCGCGCGAACTCAAACTCTCCTTCCGCCTCCTGCGATCGAAGCAGAGGGCCTGGCGGATCCAGCGCCTCTACTGGTTCTCGGTCGACGACGCCGCAAACGTCTGCAACTTCTGCGACGGCTCGGGCCTCTTCGGCCCCGGCTTCACGCCGAAGAAGTCCTGGTTCGAATTCGTCAAGTTCACCGGCGGAACGCCTTAACCGCCGATTTCGGTGCATAGCTCGGCGAGCCCTATCGCCTCGACCCTTTCGGCGAGGCGATAGCGCTCGCTGCCGGGATAGACGACGAAGCTGCGCTCGGGCTGAAGGTCCTCCAAGGCCGAGCGCATCCCCCGCTCCACCCTGGGAGCAGCGCTCCGCTTGACCTCGATCGCCCACTCCCGTCCGTCGCGCCAGGTGAGGACGAGGTCGATCTCGGCCCCCCCGCTGGTGCGGTAGAAGCTCGGCTCGGCTTGCTCGCCTACTACGTTGATCACGTTCTCGAGCACGAGCCCCTCCCAGCTCGCGCCCGCCACCGGATGTCCGAGCACCGCCTCCTTGGCGGTTAGGCCGAGGAGCGCATGGACGATGCCGCTGTCGCGCACATAGACCTTCGGCGAGCGGACCAGGCGCTTGCCGACATTGGCCAGGCGTGGTTGCAGACGCCGCACCAGCAGCAGATCGACCATCAGGTCGAGGTAATGGCCCACGGTCGCACCGGTCACGCCGAGCCCTCGGGCAAGGTGCGCGGCGTTCAGCAGGCCGCCCTGGTTATGGGCGAGCATCGTCCACAGGCGCCGCAACGTCTCGGCCGGCACGCGGGGGCCGAGCTGCGGGACGTCGCGCTCGAGATAGGTGCGGATGAAGTCGGTTCGCCAGCGCAAGCTCTCCACCGAACCGGGGGCAAGGAAGCTGGGCGGGAACCCGCCACGCACCCAGAGCTCGTCCCAGCGACTCTCGCCGACCTCGATCACGTCGAGGGGCGCCAGTTCCACGAAGGCAACGCGACCGGCCAGGGTCTCGCCGCTTTGGGCAAGGAGGTCCAGCGCCGCCGAGCCGAGGAGAAGGAAGCGGCCGTTCCCCTTTCCCTCTCGTCGGGCTTGGTCGATGGTCCCCCGCAGTTCTTCGAACAAGCCTGGCGTGCGCTGGATCTCGTCGAGGATCACGAGCTCGTCGGCGTGGTCGGCGAAGTAGAGCTGTGGCTCGGCCAGCCGCGCCCGATCGGGGGCAGACTCCAGGTCGAGATAGACCGCGTTGCGGGACCCGGCCATCGCCAGGGCAAGGGTGGTCTTCCCGACCTGGCGGGGCCCGGTTATGACCACGGCAGGAGACTGCTGCAGCAGAGACGCGATTACAGATGCCTGGCGTCGTTCAATCATCCTTGCAATTCTATAGTGGAGTTAAAGATTTACAAGGATAAGTCCGCTTCGCAAGGTATTTGTTACCACCCCCACGCCCGAAGTAGGCGGATGCGTAAGATCGGTGGGTTGGCGACCGCGACGAAACCAAGTAAGAAACCCGACCCACTGGCGCCCTTCAGCGCGCCGGTGCGGCGCTGGTTCGAGGCCTCCTTCGAGGGGCCGACGCCGGCGCAGGCTGGCGGCTGGGAGGCGATCTCCAGCGGCGAGCACGCGCTGATCTGCGCCCCGACCGGGTCGGGGAAGACGCTCGCGAGCTTCCTCTGGGGGATCGACAAGCTGGCGCGCTCGAAGGACCTGGGGACCGGGGTCAAGCTGGTCTACGTCTCGCCGCTGAAAGCGCTCTCCTACGACATCGAGCGCAACCTGCGGGCGCCCTTGCGCGGGATTGGCGCCGACGTCACCGTTGGCCTCCGGACCGGCGACACCTCTCAGAAAGAACGGCGGGCGATGGCGAAAACCCCGCCGGACATCTTGATCACGACGCCGGAGTCGCTGTATCTGATGCTGAGCAGCAGCGTGCTGGAGATCCTTACCGGGGTTGAAGCGGTGATCGTGGACGAGATTCATGCGGTGGCGCAGACGAAGCGGGGATCGCATCTGGCGCTGACGCTGGAGAGGCTCGATTGGTTGGTTCGGGAGGCGGCGTTGGGGGAGGGGTCAGGGGGGTCCTCTCCGGACAACAGCTTGGGAGGGTCCGGAGAGGACCCCCCTGACCCCTCCGCGCAGGCCGTACCCGTCGTTCAGCGGATCGGGCTTTCGGCTACCCAGCGGCCGTTGGAGAGGATTGGGAAGTTCTTGGTCGGCCCTAAGCGGGAGTGCCGGATTGTTGATGCGGGGCAGAAGAAGGCTCTTGATCTGGAGATCGTGGTTCCGGTGGAGGACATGGCCGATCCGGGGGCGCCGGCTTATCCGAGTGAGGGGGGGCCGCCGCCTAGTGAAGTCGAGCCGAGCGCGCACGCGCGGTCGATCTGGCCGGCGATCTACCCCAAGCTCCTGGAGCTGGTGCAGGAACACACGTCGACGATGATCTTCGTCAACAACCGCCGCGCCGCCGAGCGGCTGGCAAAGAGACTCAACGAGCTAGCCAACGGAGAAGGCGAGCAAGAGCTACCCGCCACGGAGCACGCGGGTCACCAACCGGCTTCGGGTGAGGGGCCAGGGGGGTCCTCGCCGGACCCTCCCCATCAGTTGTCCGCCGAGGACCCCCCTGGCCCCTCGGACACCTACGTCGAAATAGCAAGGGCCCACCACGGGTCGCTCTCTCACGAGGAGCGTTCGGTCGTCGAGGAGATGCTCAAGTCCGGGCAACTCCCATGCCTCGTCGCCACCAGTTCTCTCGAGCTGGGAATCGACATGGGCGCCGTCGACCTCGTGATCCAGGTCGAGTCGCCGAAGTCGGTGACCCGCGGCCTGCAGCGGATCGGCCGCGCCGGGCATCGCATGGGCGAAGTCTCCAAAGGCCGGATCTTCCCCAAATACCGCGGCGACCTGCTCGAGTGCGCGGTCGTCGCCCGTCGCATGCGCGAGGCCGAGATCGAGGAGACGACGATCCCGCAGAACCCGCTCGACGTCCTCGCCCAGCACCT
>Ga0126305_10000073_pt1 | contig 41320 bp, 33 predicted proteins | sample Plot26_FD_92536 | JGI IMG/M metagenome (GOLD analysis project Ga0126305, IMG submission 92536) | Serpentine soil microbial communities from UC McLaughlin Reserve, CA, USA - Plot26 | ecosystem: Environmental > Terrestrial > Soil > Grasslands | place: USA: UC McLaughlin Reserve, Lake County... | reverse complement strand
TCGTCGGCCTTCGCGGCGATCCTCTTCGCCTCGATCCACCGGGTCTGGCCGGTCCTGGCGCTGGGGGCCGGCAACGATCACAGCCTGTCCTTCTTCACCCTCGCCGCCGTCGACGCCGGGCTCGCCCTCGTCCGCCGCCCCCGCCCGGGCGCCGCCGCCGCGGCCGGCGCCGCCCTCGGGCTGCTCCTCGCCACCAAGTACATCGGGGTCCTCTTCGTGCCCACCCTCCTGGGCGTGCTGGCCCTCGCCTGGCTGGTGGAGCGGCGCGAGGAGAGGGTGCCGGCGCGCGTGATCGCGGGTCTCGCCGGATTGCTCGCCGCCGTCCTGGCCGTCACCGCGGGCTACACCTACCTGCGGAACGCCGTCACGACGGGCAATCCGATCTTTCCGGCTCCCCTGAAGCTCTTCGGCGTCGAGGTCTTCCCGGGCTGGGAGGTGGCGTCGATCTCCCACCGTGACACCGCACCCGAGTTCCAGATCGATCTCTGGAGCTTCCTCACCCGCCGGCGGGAGCTCTTCGGCCCCTTCTTCCCGCTGACCATGCTGCCGGCTGCCATCCTGGCGCCGTTCGCCGCCCTCTGGCGCCGGCGGTGGACGACGGCACTCGTCTTGTCTCTGCCCGCCGCGTTTTTTCTTCAGTTCCTGTTCCTGATGCACGACCACCGGGACATGCGGTACTTCCTGCCCGGCGTCGCCCTGGCCGCCGTGGCGTTCGTGTGGCTCCTGGACTGGATCGGCCCCCGGGCCTTCCCCCTGCGCGCCGCCCTGCTGGCGCTGATGACCTACCAGGCGGCCCGCCGCCTGGGGCTGAACGGCGTGCAGGAGGTCCTGCTCACCCTGGCTCTCCTGGCGCTGGGCGCTCTCGCCGAGCGGGTGGTGCGGCGCCAGACGGCGATCCGGGCGATCCCGGGTATCCCGGCGGCTCCATGGCGCTGGATCGCCGCGGGGCTTCTCGCGATCCTGGCCCTGCCGCTCGGCTGGGCGGTCGAGACGTACCAGGAGGTGAAGCTCAGAGACCGGCCGGCGCCGTTCGCCCTGGAGCGGCTGGCGGGACCGCGCGGAGCGCGGGTGGCCTACGTGGGGCTGAACCAGCCCTATCACTTCTTCGGCAGCCGGCTCCAGAACGACCTGCAGATCGTGCCCCGGAACTGGGACCTCGCCGCGCAGTACTACCGCTGGGGCTCGCCCACCACGGACCCCTTCACCTTCACCACCTACCGGCGGTGGCGGCGGATCCTCGAACGGCTGGGGATCGAGCTGGTGGTCGTCACCCGGACGCCGTGGAACGATCCGGAGCGGAGCTGGATGGGCCGGCGGACGGATGAGTTCCGGCTTCAGTACGTGGATGCCGACGCGGAGATCTGGCGGGTCCTCCCAAGGAAGGCGGGAGCCAGGGAGCGCGGCGGAGCAGGTCGTTGAGAGCGAAGGAAAGGAGGACCAGGAACGGGATCGTCCCCTGGAGGAGGAACCGGTTCCAGGTCGTCCTCACCAGCGCCTCGGGCTGCAGGCTGACGGAATAGGCGGCCCAGGCGACCGCCAGGGGAGCCAGGAAGGCGAACGCGAGGCCGGCCGCGGCCCGCCGCCTGAGACCCCGCCATCCCGCGAGCAGCACCAGGGGGGCCACGGACCAGAACAGGCCCCAGTGCTTGAGCGAGATCATCTCGAAACGGATCTTCGGCAGCAGCAGTGGCAGGCGGACGGCCGCCGCCGGCCAGAAGGCCCCGAGGCTCAGCAGGCTGCCATAGTCCTCGTCGTAGCGGTTGGGGATTCCCGAGCGCCAGGAGACCAGCAGGCCTAGCGCCAGGGCTACGATGACGGCGGCGACCCCCACCGCCGCGAGCCCGCGCCGGCGTCCCGAGGCCAGCGCCAGCGCGGCGGCGAGGGCGAGCGCCGCCAGGGCGAGAAGGGCGCCCTCGCTCTTGCACAGCACGGCGGCGGCAAGCAGCAGGCCGGCCGCGACCCCGTCCGAGATCCGCCGCCGGGCCGCCAGGAGCAGGAGCAGGCCCGCGCCATAGAAACAGGCGAGCGGCAGGTCGCTGTAGGCGCTGGTCGCGCCGCCGCCGCGGTAGAAGGCGGGGAACGGCAGCAGGGCGGCCAACAGGGCGGTCAGGGCCGCGGCCTTCCGGCCCGTCCAGATCCTCGCGCCGCCGTAGAGGACCGCCAGCCAAACAGGGAAGAAGAGGGCGTAGAGGGGCCGGTAGAAGGGCTGGTCGTCTCCCGCCCCGGTCAGCTCGAGCACGCCCGCCTGCGCCACGGGCAGGAGGAGCGGATACCGGGGATGGGTGACGTACCACTCCGGCTGCTTGAAGATCTCCGCGTTCACGGTGCCCTCGGCGAGCAGGTAGCGGGCCTGCGCGCTCCAGGTCATGCGTCCATCCCAGTCCACCAGGGGATTGGTCAGGGCATCGCAGAGGACGCCGGCCGAAAGGACCACGCCGGCCGCCACCGCCGCCCGCGTCAGGAGGTCACGCCGGACGCGGCGGCGGGACGGAGCCGCCGGCGCCCCGCGGCGGCGCAGGAGCCAGTGGGCCAGGCCCGCGGCGGCGGGGAGGGCGGCCACGGCGAGAATGGCGGGCCGCCGCAGGGGGACCGCCAGGAAGTGCGAGAGCGCGTAGAGCAGGCCCGCCGTCCAGGCGATTCCCAGGAGATAGGCGTAGGCCAGCCGGCGGGCCGGCGGCAGGGCGCGGATTCCCGGCAGGAACTCGGCAAGACCGGCGCCGGGCGCGGCGACGGCGGCCGCACCCACGAGGGCGGCCAGGGCCTCAGCCGGGACCACGGCCGAGCTCCAACCGGCGCAGGAAGTCCTGCCGCTCCACCAGGAGCGGCGGCTCGCGGTCCGGGAAGGCAATGACGACCCACCGCGGGCCGGCCGGCAGGCTCGCCGCCGGCCGGCCGCGGACGGCGAGCTCGCGCAGGGGGCCCAGGTAGCGGGCCCGCCGCGGAGCGAGGTCGAAACGCACCCAGTACGGCCCCCCCTGCCACTCGGCGGCGCCGTTCACCAGCAGGTACTCGCCGTCGCGCGGCAGGGTCCGGCGGATCCGTTCGATGGCGTCCACGTAGGCATCCCCCTGGATGCGGCGCCAGGCGCCGGCCGAGTCCTCTCCCGCCTGGGCGGCCGCCTGGGCCACCCGCGCTCCCACGTGGAGCGCCGCAGGCGGGAGCGACGCCAGCAGGTACAGGCCGAGCAGCCCGAGAGCCACGGCGCGGAAGACGGAACCGGCGAAGGAGAGCACGGCGGTGCTGTTTATCACGGTTTTCGAAAGGTTGGGAGGGCGGGGGATACGATCCCGTGGGGGATACAATCCGGCGCCATGTCCGGCCCCCCCGCCTCCCCCACCATCGCCGTCGACCTCCGCGCCCTGGTGCCCGCGCCCACCGGCATCGGCGTTTACACACGGTCGCTGCTGCTGGCGCTGGCCGACCGGAAGGGTCCGCGATACGTGGGGATGGCCCACCGCCCGCCGCGCGAAGCCGGGGAGCTCGAGGCCGCGGGCCTCCGGATCGAGCACCAGGAGGCGCCCCTGGGCGTCCTCTGGCAGCAGCTCCGGCTGCCGCGGCGGCTGGCGCGGGGGGACGTCGACCTCTTCTGGTCGCCCCTCATCACCCTGCCGCTGCGCTGCCCGGTGCCCGCCGTGGCCACCGTCCACGACCTGACGGCCCTGCTCTTCCCCGAGGTCCACACGTTCAAGGTGCGGTGGAGCCTGCTGCCGTTCCTCCGCCCCTCCTTCGAGCGGGCGCGGCGGCTGGTGACGATCTCCCAGGCGACGGCCCGCGACCTCGCCTTCCACTTCCCCCAGTGCGCGGAGAAGATCCGGGTGGTCTACCCCGGGATCGATCCCGAGTTCCGGCCGGGAGAGCCTGAGGAGATCGCCGCCACCCGCCGGGAGGTCGGGGCGCCGCAGGGCTACATCCTCTACGTCGGGACGCTCGAGCCGCGCAAGAACGTCGGCGCGCTGGTGGACGCCTGGGCAGCCCTGAAGGCAGCGGACCCGCAGGTGCCGCCGCTCGTCCTCGCCGGTCCTTACGGCTGGGGGAGCGAGCGGCTGGCCCGCCGGATCGCGGCACTGGCCTCCGAGGGAGTGGTCTCGCTCGGCCGCATCGAGAGGTCCCGGCTGGTGCGGCTCTTCCAGGCCGCGCGGATCTTCGTCTACCCCTCGCTCTACGAAGGCTTCGGCTTCCCCGCCGCCGAGGCGCTCGCCTGCGGCGTGCCGGTGATCGCCTCGAACAGCTCCAGCCTGCCGGAGGTGGTGGGCGACGCGGGCCTGCTCGTGCGGCCGGGGGACGCCGGAGCCCTCGCGGCGAGCCTCCGGTCCCTCCTGTCGAGCCCCGAGCGCGCCGCGGCGCTCGCCGCCCGGGCCGCCGGGCAGGCCGGCCGGTTCCGCTGGGACCGGGCGGCGGCGGAGATGGAAACGGTTTTTTTGGAAGCGCTGGCAAGCCCTGGCGAAAGAATGGGTTAGAATCCCAGGTTCCTGAACCCCGGGAGAATTTCTGGTTTGCCTTATACGATCGGTATCGACGCCCGCAAGATCCAGGATTTCGGCATCGGCACCTACGTCCGGAACCTGATCCGGTCGCTGGCCGCCATCGATTCCGAGAACCGCTACGTCCTGCTGGCCAAGCCGGGCGACCGCGAGGGGCTCCTCGACCTGCCGGACAACTTCCAGGTGGCGCTCGAGACCTCGCCGGTCTACTCGGTGCGAGAGCTCTTCGCCCTCTCCTGGCAGCTCTACCGGCGCAAGCTCGACCTCTATCATTCGACCCATTACGTGCTGCCGGCGTGGGTGCAGTCCAAGGTGGTGGTGACGATTCACGACATCATCCATCTGCTCTACCCGGAGTTCCTGCCCAGCAACCTGGCGTTCCTCTATGCCCAGCGGATGATCCGCCGCAGCCTGACGCGCGGCGACCGCATCGTCGCCGTGTCGCAGACCACCCGGACCGACCTGATGCAGCACTTCGACGTCGACGGCGGCAAGATCCAGGTGATCCACAACGGCGTCGAGGACTCCTTCCGCAAGCGCCTGCCGCCCGACGAGCTGCAGCGCTGGCTGCGCGACCTGGGAGTCGCCCAGCCCTACCTGCTCTTCGTGGGCAACCCCGCCAAGCCGCACAAGAACCTCGACACCCTGGTGCAGGCCTACGCGCGGGCCCGGCGGATGGCGCAGTTCGACGCGCCGCTGATCTGCGTCGGCAGCCGCCAGGGGTCGGAGTTCAAGATCCGCCAGCGCGCCGAGTACCTGGGGATCGGCGACAAGGTCCGGCTGCTCGGCCACGTGGCGCAGGAGGCCCTGCCGGCGATCTACCAGGGGGCCACCCTGTTCCTCTACCCGACCCTCTACGAGGGGTTCGGGCTGCCGGTGATCGAGGCCATGGCCTCGGGAGTGGCGGTGATCACCTCCAACACCTCGGCGCTCAAGGAGATCGCGGAAGGCTACGCGCTCCTCGTCGACCCGCTCGACCTCGACGGCATGGCCAAGGCCATCGCCCACCTGATGGGGAGCCCCGAGCGCCGCGCCGCCTTCGCCGAGCGCGGGGCCGGCCGCGCCGACGACTTCCGCTGGGACCAGGCGGCGAGGAAGACGCTGGACGTCTACCTGTCGGTGATCGAGGGGCGGCCATGATGGCGGCAATGATCCCCGAGCTGCTGCCGCCGCCGCCCAAGGGCAAGCGCCGGCCGCGGGTCGCCCTGGTGCACGACTGGCTCACCGGCATGCGGGGCGGCGAGAAGGTGATCGAGCACCTGGGCTCGCTCTTCCCCGAGGCCCCCCTCTACACGCTCTTCCACTTCGCCGGCAGCGTCAGCCCGCAGATCGAGGCGCACCCCATCCGCACCAGCTTCCTCCAGACGGCGCCCGGCATCCGCCGCCACTACCGCGGCTACCTGCCGCTCTTCCCCGCCGCCATCGAGGAGTTCGACCTCTCGGGGTTCGACGTGGTCGTGAGCTCGAGCCACTGCGTGGCCAAGGGGGTGATCGCGCCGCCGGACGCCTTCCACCTCTGCTACTGCCACACGCCCATGCGCTACGCCTGGGACCAGGAGCACGCCTACTTCCCCAACCGCAAGGGGATCTCGGCCCGGCTGCGGTCGCTGGCCCTGACCGGACTGCGGGCCTGGGACGTCTCCTCCGCCGCGCGGGTCAACCTCTTCGTCGCCAACTCGAGCTTCGTGGCGCGGCGCATCCAGACCTACTACGGCCGGCCGGCCGAGGTGGTCCATCCGCCGGTCGACGTCGGGTTCTTCACGCCCGGGCCGGCCCGCCAGGCCGCCCGCGCCGCCGGAGAAAGCTACTGCCTGATGGTGTCGGCCCTGGCGCCCTACAAGAAGGTCGAAGAGGCCATGGCGGCCTGCGAGAAGCTGGGGATCGAGCTGCGGGTGGTCGGCGAGGGCCCCGAGCGCCAGCGCCTGGCGGCCATGGCCGGACCCAAGGTCCGCTTCCTCGGCAAGGTGGGCGGCGAGCGGCTGCGCGACCTCTACCGCGGCGCCTGCCTCTTCCTCCAGCCGGGGGTGGAGGACTTCGGGATCGCCTCCGTCGAGGCCCTCGCCTGCGGCACGCCGGTGGTCGCCGTGGCCCGCGGCGGCATCCTCGACGTGGTCGAGGATGGGCGGCACGGCGTGCTCTATCCAGACTGGGAGGGCCCCGCCGCCCTGGCGGAGGCGATTGACAAAGCCCGCGGGATCGGATTCAATGCCTTGGACCTGCGCGATCGAGCGGAATCTTTCTCCGTAGCGCGATTCACCGATCGCATACGTTCTCTTCTGTCTCACCGGTTACCGAGTTGAGGGTGCCTTTCATTTGATTCAAGAACGCCACAGGAAGACGGCTGGCCTCTACCTGTTCACCGATCTGGCGGCGACGCTGGCGGCGTTTCTCGGCGCCTGGCTGCTGCGTTTCGAGCTCGAGGTCATCCCGGTCACGAAGAACGTGCCCGACTTCGGGCCCTACCTGCGCCTGGTGCCGTTCGTGCTCGTGCTCTGGCCGGTGGTCTTCTACTTCCACGGCCTCTACCAGAGCCGGCGCGGCCGCAGCCGGGTGGACGAGGTGCTCACCATCGTCCTCGCCGTGCTGCTGGCGACGGTGCTGCTCTCGGTGGTCATCGCCTGGTACCGGCCGCCCGCGGCGCCCGGCAGCCACGACTACTTCACCTACAGCCGCGCCTTCGTCGGCCTCTTCGCGCTGGTCGACCTGCTGTTCGTCGCCACCACCCGCATGGTGGTGCGCTCGGGGCTGCGGCGCGTCCGCAGCTCGGGTCACAACCTGCAGCGCATCCTGGTCGTCGGCGCCGGCCTGCTGGGCCGCGAGATCACCACCAAGATCCTCGCCCACCGCGAGATGGGCTTCGAGATCGTCGGCTTCCTCGACGACGATCCCGGCAAGACGGGCACCCTGGTCTGCGGCGTGCCCGTGCTCGGCACCACGCGGCAGGCCGAAGAGGTGCTGGCGGCCCAGCGCATCGATCAGGTTTTCATCACCCTCCCGCTCGAGGCGCACAGGAAGGTCCTGCAGCTCCTCGACCTGATGGCCCGCGAGTGCGTCGAGATCAAGCTGGTGCCCGACATCCTGCAGTACGCGACGCTCAAGGCGGCGCTCGAGGACGTCGACGGCACGCCGGTCATCAACCTCTCGCAGATGCCGCTCCAGGGTTGGAACAGCATGGTCAAGCGCGCCATGGACATCGCCGTCGCCGTCGCCGCGCTGATCGTCCTGCTGCCCGCGCTGCCCATCATCGCGTTCGCCATCTGGATCGAGGACCGCGGCCCCGTCTTCTACCGCCAGGAGCGCATGGGCCTCGACGGCCGCCCGTTCATGATCCTCAAGTTCCGCTCCATGCGCGTCAATGCCGAGGCCTCGAGCGGACCGGTGTGGGCGATCAAGGACGACCCGCGCCGCACGCGCGTCGGCAGCGTTCTGCGCCACTGGTCGATCGACGAGCTGCCGCAGATCTGGAACGTCATCACCGGCGACATGTCGATCATCGGCCCGCGCCCCGAGCGGCCGACGTTCGTGCGCGAGTTCAAGCACAAGATCCCCCGCTACATGCTGCGCCACCGCGTGAAGTCCGGCATCACCGGCTGGGCCCAGGTCCATGGCTGGCGCGGCAACACCTCGATCAAGAAGCGCATCCAGTACGACCTCTACTACATCCAGAACTGGTCGCTGTCGCTCGACTTCAAGATCCTCTGGATGACCGTCCGTCACGCGTTGCGGCTCAACGCGTACTAGCTCTCTACCCCCTCGGCTCCCGGTTTAACAATCGGTATTCGCCAGCAGCCGGCGTCCGGAGCCGGCTCGCCGGACCCTGCTTTCTGGACTCTCGAAGCCGGCACTAAGGGTTGAGGCGTAAAATCACTTGACGCCCAAGATGTAGTGGGCGTAACCTAAACACATCATCAAAGCCCCGGTTCCCGGGCACCTCAACAAAAAGGAGATTGGAATGGCCATGACTAGCAAGAAGGCGGGCGACAAGCCGGCGAAGAAGACGGCTGCCAAGGCAGCCCCGAAAAAGGCAGCCGCCGCGAAGCCTGCGGCGAAGGCGGCTGCCAAGCCGGCGGCGAAAAAGACCGCAACGAAGGCCGCTGCCAAGCCTGCCGCGAAGAAGACCACGAGCGGCGCGAAGAAGACCAAGACGGTGACGGCGGCCAAGAAGGCGCCGGCGAAGAAGGCCACCGCAGCCAAGAAAGTTACTGCCGCGAAGAAGCCGGCGACTGCAAAGAAGACCGTGGCGGCAAAGAAGACCGTGGCGGCAAAGAAACCCGCGGCTGCCAAGAAGCCTGCGGCAAAGAAGGCCAAGTAAGGCAGGTTTCAAAGAGGTCCAAGGGCGACGTCTGGGCTCTTTCCGGGGCACCGTTTCATTGTCGACCTTCTCTGTTTCTTCGCCTGCGTCGCCTAGCACGGCGTAATCGCCTCCGCCCCGCGGCGGGAACGTCGTGCCGGTTCCAAAAGCTTCAAACGGCGGACTTCAGCAGACGAGCCGCCGCTCGATCCACCATCCACAGAACGTTCCCTTCCACCACTTGCGCGGGATAGGTGTCCGGCTGGCGTTCGCCCTCGATTCGTCCCCCTTCGAACACGGCGTGCAGGGCTTCAGCCTTCTCCTCGCCGCTGACGAGGAAGACCGTGCGCCTCGCGTGATTCAGCATCGGTGGCGTGAACGTGATCCGGAAGGATCGCAGCGATTCAACCCAGGGCGCCACCACCAGCCGCTCGCGCTCGTGGATCGCGGGGCTGCCGGGGAACAGCGATGCCGTGTGGCCGTCCTTTCCAAGACCGAGAAGACTGAGATCGAAACTCGGCCAATCCTCGAGCGTTGCTTCGTACTCCGCCGCCGCGCGGTGCGCGTCGGGCTCCTCGGCGCGGATGCGGTGAACGTTCTCCGGCGGCACCGGCACGGCGTCGAGCATCGCCTCGCGGGCCATGCGGTAATTGCTCTCCGGGTGATCGGGAGGCACGTGCCGCTCGTCGCTCCAGAAGAAATGGATCGCATGCCACGGCAGGCGATCGCGCCAGGCGTCGCTTGCGAGCAATCGATAAAGACCGCGCGGCGTCGAGCCGCCGGAGAGCGCCCAGGTGAACCGGCCGCGCTCGGCGACCGCCTGCTGCGCGGCCGTCACGATCTCATCGGCCGCCGCCGGCGTCAGCTCCGCGGGGCTTTCGAACACGCGGAGGGCGCTCAATCCCGCCACTTCCTGCCGTCCCGCTGGATCAGCTCGTCGGCCTCTTTCGGCCCCCACGTGCCTGCCGCGTAGTTTGGGAAGCTGCGCGGCGCGATCGCCTTCCAGACGTCGAGGACCGGCGTCACGACACACCATGCCGCCTCCACCATGTCGCTGCGGATGAAGAGCGTCGAGTCGCCCATCATGCAGTCGTAGAGGAGCGTCTCGTAGCCCGTATGCGGCTGGCTGCCGAAGTAGTCGGCGTACTCGAAATGCATCCTCACCGTGCCCAGGCGCACCACGGGCCCCGGCACTTTGCCTTCGAAACGCAGCGAGATCCCTTCGTCCGGCTGAATCTTCAGCACGAGCAGATTGGGGCTCAGGCTCTCGACCGGCGTGTCGCGGAAAAGCATGAGGGGCGCCCGCTTGAACTGGATCGCGATCTCCGTGACCCGCTTCGGCAGGTGCTTGCCGGTGCGCAGATAGAACGGCACGTCGGCCCAGCGCCAGTTGTCGATGAACAGCTCGAGCGCCGCATAGGTCTCTGTGTTGGAGGCCGGCAACACCCCTTTCTCCGAGCGGTAGGCGGGCTCATTTTTTCCGTCCCCGCTTCTTCCCTCTCCATATTGCCCGCGCACCGCGGAACGCAGCACGTCCTCGTGCGACAGCGGACGGATGGCCGACAGGACCTTCACCCGCTCGTCGCGCACGACGTCGGCCGCAAACGAGATCGGCGGCTCCATGGCCGTGAAGGCGAGGAGCTGGAACATGTGGTTCGGCACCATGTCGCGCAGCGCCCCGGCCTCTTCGTAGTAGCTCCCCCGAGTCTCGACGCCGACCGTCTCGGCGACCGTGATCTGCACGTGATCGACGTAGCGGCGGTTCCAGATCGGCTCGAAGATGCCGTTGGCGAAGCGGAACGCCATGATGTTCTGCACGGTCTCCTTGCCGAGGTAGTGATCGATTCGATAGATCTGCTTCTCGTCGAGCACCTCGCGGATCCGGCGGTTGAGCTCGCGCGCCGACTCGAGGTCATGGCCGAACGGCTTCTCGATGATCACCCGCCGCCAGCGGCCCTCGTCTTCGCGCATCAGGCCCGACTCGCCGAGGTTGCGGATGGTCTCGTCGAAGAGGCTCGGCGGCACGGCGAGATAGAAGAGGTAGTTGCCGCTGGTGCCGACCTCCTCGTCGAGCTTCGCCAGCGCCTCGGCGATCCGCCGGCAGGTCTCGACGTCGCCGGGATCGCCGGCGACGTACCGGAGCTGGCACGTCAGCCGCTCGGCCTGCTTGCCGTCGACTTCGACGGTTGCGTACTCGCGGAGGTCTTCTTCCATCCGCTGGCGGAACTCGTCATCCGAAAGCGGCGTGCGGCCGACGCCGACGACGGCGAACTCTTTCGGCAGCAGCCCGCTCTCGATCAGGTTGTAGAGCGCCGGGAGGAGCTTGCGCTTCGTCAGGTCGCCCGTGGCGCCGAAGATGACCATGGCGCACGGCGGCGCGGGGACGGCCACCCGCTCGTCCTTCTTCTCGTCCGCCTCCTTCGCCGTGCCGGCCGTCATTTCTTGACCTCGACGTGGCCGCCGAACTTGTTGCGCATGGCGGAGAGCAGCTTGTCGGCGAACGTGTGCTCCTGGCGCGAGCGGAAGCGGGCGAAAAGCGAGGCGGCGAGCACGTCGACGGGCACGGCTTCGTCGATGGCGGCCTCGATGGTCCAGCGCCCTTCTCCCGAGTCCTGCACGAAGCCGGTGTATTCGGCGAGGTCCGGGCTCTCGGCGAGCGCGCTCGCCGTCAGGTCGAGCAGCCAGGAGGAGACGACGCTGCCGCGCCGCCACACCTCGGCGATGTCCGCGAGGTCGAGATCGAACCGGTGGCCTTCGGGCAGATCTCTCGAGCCGGCGTTGCGGAAGATGTCGAACCCTTCGGCGTAGGCCTGCATCAGGCCGTACTCGATGCCGTTGTGCACCATCTTGACGAAGTGCCCGGCGCCGGCGGGCCCACAGTGGAGATAGCCCTCCTCGGCCGTGCTCTTCTTCCCGGTGTTTTTCATACCTTCGCGTCCAGGCGCCGGCGGGATCTCGCCGCGCCCGGGCGCCAGCGTCTTCCAGATGGGGTCCAACCGCTCGACGGCCTCGCGCTCGCCGCCGATCATCAGGCAGTAGCCCCGTTCCAGGCCCCAGACGCCGCCGCTGGTGCCCGCGTCGACGTAGAAGATGCCCTTCTCCGCCAGGGTGCGGGCGCGCCTCACGTCGTCCTTGAAGTGGGAGTTGCCGCCGTCGACGATCACGTCCCCCTTCTCCATCCGCTCGCCCAGGGAGCGCACCATCCCCTCGGTGGGCTCGCCCGCCGGCACCATCACCCAGGCCGTGCGCGGCGGCTGGAGCCGCGCGACGAACTCGTCCAGCGTGCCGGAGCCCGCGCCGCCCTCCGCCACGAGCTCCGCGACGGCGTTCGGATTCAAGTCGTAGACCACACACTCGTGCCCGCCCCGGAGCAGGCGGCGCACCATGTTGCCGCCCATGCGCCCAAGGCCGATCATGCCGATCTGCATTGCCTCTCCCCTCCCTTCCAGAAGAGTCTATACCCGGGCCCGGCGGCGGACAGGCCCCGGCTTTGCAGGGACGAGAGCGTGAAGGAGGAACGGCATGGGCAAGCATGGGACGGGAAGGATCGCGGGGCTGACCGCCCTGCTGGGCGTCTTCTGGGCAACCTGGGCCGCTCCCGGCCGGGCCGAGGTGGCGGTCGCCGCCAAGGCCGGCACGCTGGGGGCGGGGGTCGAGCTGACGGCGGGCATCGTCCCGCGGTTGAACGCCCGGTTCGGCGCGAACGGCTTCAACTACTCCGACCGGCGCGAGGCGAGCCAGATCGAGTACGACGCCGAGGCCCAGCTGCGCACGGCGACCGGCCTGCTCGACTGGTACCCCTTGGGCGGCGGCTTTCACCTGACGGGCGGGCTGGTCTACAACGATTCGAAGGTGGAGGGGAGCAGCATCGCGCCGCCCTCGGGCACCTACGACATCGGGGGAGTCCCGGTGCCGGTGAGCCTCGTCGGCACCCTCGACGCCACGGCCGAGCTCGATCCCGTGGTCCCCTATGCCGGCTTCGGCTGGGGCAACGCGGTGGCCGCGAACCGGAAGGTCGGCTTCTACGTCGACCTCGGCGTGGTTTTCCAGGGCAAGGCGGACATCACGCTGATCCCGATCCTCCCCGCCGATAGCCCGATCAACACCAATCCCATCGCCCGGCAGGCGTTCGACATCCTGCTGCGCCGAGAGGAGCAGGACCTGGAGGCCGAGGCCGCCGACTACGATTACTATCCGGTGCTGTCGTTCGGGGTGTCGTACAAATTCTAGGAATCCTCCCGGGCAGGCTGATGTTGTCAAAGAGAGGGGCCTGCTTCATGAGGACGAATCTGCAAGCGTGGCGACTTTTCGCGGCAAGTCTCAGCCTGCTTCTACTGCCGGCATGTCTCAAGACTCAGGCCGACGGGGTACCCCGGGAAAACGATTCGATGAGAACGATCGCCAGCGCGGGTCCGATCGAATTGGAGACCGCCCCCAAGCAGGTCTCCCTCCGCACCGAAAAACCGCTCGCCTCCTTGTTGGACACCCTGGGACCGGGTCAGCATCTCTATCTCGTTCTCCGCGGCCTGCGGGCCGACGAGCAGCCGGGCGTGCTGTACCACCTCTATCTCGGGCCGGGGGCTGACGATGCCCGCTATATCGGCACATTTAATTTTTATGATGCGATCCCGATCCGCGATGAGAACGAGACGGCGCCCTTGCCGTCCGGCTTCAACAGCTACGACATCACGGAGCTGGCGACAACCTTGCGCGGCCGGGGAATGTTGAGCGAGCCCACGACCGTCACGATCAAAGCCGGAGGCACTCCACCCCCAGGATCGAAGCCGGTGATCGGCCGGATCGAATTGGTCGTCCAATCTGATAGGATTTAGGAAATCAGATAACGGTCGACTTTCTCTGGAGGCGAGACGATGCCCCACTTGACGCGCCGTTCCTTCCTCGCTGGTGCCGCGGCCATTCCCTTTTCCGTGTGGCTTGAAAGGTACGCTGGAGCGCAGCCGGCGCAGCCGCGCGTCCGCTTCGACGCGACGAGCACGCAAGGCCAGGCGATGCTGAGGATCTATGCCCAGGCGGTGAACAAGATGCAGACCGCCACCCAGGAGCGCGATCCGAGGAGCTGGGTGTTCCAGTGGTACACCCACGCGGTGAAGAGCTCGACAACCAAGACGGCCGAGCTCGCGCGCATCTATCCCACCTCGAGCCCCCAGCGCTCGCTGGCCGTCGAGATGTGGAACACCTGCCAGTCCCACGGCGGGCAGGACGAGAACTTTTTCCTCCCCTGGCACCGGATGTACGTCTTCTTCTTCGAGAGCATCATCCGCAGCGTGAGTGGCAACGCCACGTTCACTCTCCCCTACTGGAACTACTCCACGCCGGTCACGGCGCTTCATGGCGTGATGCCCGCGCAGTTCCGGCAGGCGACCGATCCGACGTTCAAATCGCTGTTCGTCAGCAAGCGCAACTCCGGGGTGAACACCGGACAGGCCATCGACAGGGGGCAGCCGCCGCAGGTCCTTGGCCTGTCGTCCCTCGCCGAGTGCTCGTACTCGCCGCAGGGCGTGCGCCAGGGGTTCTGCATGAACCTCGACCGCAATCTGCACGGCAACGTGCACGGCCTGATAGGCAATGGACTGAACATGGGGGCGGTACCCTGGGCTGCGGGCGATCCCATCTTCTGGATGCACCACAGCAACATCGACCGCCTGTGGGCCAGTTGGAACGCGGGCGGCCGCAAGAACCTGGCAACCGCTTCGTTCCTGGCGAAGACGTTCGTGTTCGCCGACGCGAACGGCCAGAGGGTCGTCGCCAAGATTTCCGACTTCCTGGACGTCGCCAGGCTGGGCTACCGCTATGACCGCCTGGAGCCGGTGCCGGCGTGCCCGCCCACCCCGGGCCTGGGGGCCGCACCGCCGCCGCCGCCGGCGAGCCGGGCGAGGGTGAGGGCTCCGGTCCCACTGGCGGCGACGGCCGTGCGGGTGACTCTCGAGCTGCCGCCGGCACTGGGGGCGGCGCCGCAGGTTCCCCTCGCGGACCGCGTCCGGGCGCTGCCACCGGCACGGCGCCTCTTCCTCGTCATCAAGGGGCTTCGCGCCCAGGTGCAGCCGGAGGTCCTGTACCACGTCTACCTCGAGCTGCCGCCCGGCACGGCGCCCGAGGGCGAGTTGCGCCACTATGTCGGCACGGTGAACTTCTTCGACGCCGTCGGCCTCACCGGGCACGAAGATCATGGGCCCGCGGCGGCGCCCGGAACGGTGCCCGACAAGTTCTTCAGCTTCGACGTCACGGCGCTCGCCAAGGAGCTTCTCGCCAAGGGGCAGTTGACCGCCAGGCCGGCCCTGACGATCGTTCCCGCCGGCCAGCCCGTCGCCGAAGCCAAGCCTGTGATGGGCGATATCTCGCTCGTCGAGCAGTGATCCGGCCCGGCCCGGGAGTGCTAAGCTCCCGGGCCGTTATGAAACGCCTGCTCGTAGCTCCGACCCTCTTTCTGCTGCTCGCCGGCTGCGCCGCCCAACGGGCGGCGACGCCGCACCGTGAGGATCCCGCCTCGATGAACGGTATCGCCGAATCCTACGTCAAGCTGGCGCTCGCTCTCGGGCAGCACGACACGGACTACGTGGACGCCTACTACGGCCCCCCGGAATGGCGGACCGCGGCGCAGACGGAGAAGCGCCCGCTGCCGGCGATCCGCGCCGAAGCCGAGACGCTGATCGCCGCGATCGCCGCCCTCGAGACGCCGCCGCCGGGAGGGGACGAGCTCGTGCGCCTGCGCCATCAGTACCTGCTGCGCCAGCTCCAGTCGATGGTCTCCCGGATCGACCTGCTCGCGGGCAGGAAGATGACCTTCGACGAGGAGTCCAAGGCTCTCTACGACGCCGTGTCGCCGGCGCTCGACGCCGCGCACTTCCAGCGCGTCCTCGATCAGCTCGAGAAGGCCGTCCCCGGCGACGGCCCGCTCGGCCAGCGGGTGGAGGCGTTCCGGCAGAGGCTAGTGATCCCCCTCGACCGGCTGGACGCCGTCTTCAAGGCCGCCGTCGACGAATGCCGGCGGCGGACTCTGGAGCACGTCGAGCTGCCGCCCGGCGAGAGCTTCGAGGTCGAGTACGTGACGGGCAAGTCGTGGAGCGGCTACAACTGGTACAAGGGCGGCTTCCACAGCCTGATCCAGGTCAACACGGACCTGCCGATCTTCATCGACCGGGCCATCGACCTCGCCTGCCACGAGGGGTACCCGGGGCACCACGTCTACAACGTCCTGCTCGAGAAGAACCTGATGCGGGACCGCGGGTGGCCCGAGTTCTCGGTCTACCCGCTCTTCTCGCCGCAGTCGCTCATCGCGGAGGGGACGGCGAACTATGGCATCGAGGTGGCCTTCCCCGGCGAGCAGCGGACGGCCTTCGAGCGCGAGAAGCTCTATCCGCTGGCGGGGCTCGATCCCAACCTGGCGGAGCGGTACGCCGAGGTGCAGGAGCACCTGCGGGGGCTGACCTATGCCGGCAACGAGGCGGCCCGGCGCTATCTCAACGGCGAGATCTCGCGCCAGGACGCGGCCGGCTGGCTCGAGCGCTACGCCCTCATGTCGCCCGAGCGGGCGGCGCAGCGCGTGCGCTTCATGGACCAGTACAGGAGTTATGTCATCAACTACAATCTGGGCCAGGATCTGGTCGGGCGCTACGTCGAGAGCCGGGGCGGCACCGCCGACCGGCCCGGGAAGCGCTGGGAAGAGTTCACCAAGCTGATCTCCTCGCCGCGCCTGCCGTCGGGCCTCGATGGATCCAATTGAACGGATTGAACCGACCCTGGAGGATAGCCATGAGCAAGCGTTTTTCCTGGACCGCCGCCGCCGCACTCCTGTCGACCCTGGCTCCGGCCGCGATCGGCGCCCAGCAGCAGCCCGCTCCCACGACGCCTCCGGCGACGGCTCCCGCGGCTCCGGCGCCGCCCGCCTGCTCCGGCCCCGAGTACCGGCAGTTCGATTTCTGGATCGGCGATTGGGACGTCAAGCTGCCCAACGGCAAGGTCGCGGGAACGAACAGCATCAAGAGCATCCTGGGCGGCTGCGCCCTGCAGGAGAGCTGGCAGGGGAGCGGCAACATCAACGGCCACAGCTTCAACATCTACGACGCCACGGCCAAGAGCTGGCACCAGACGTGGGTGGACAACGCCGGGTCCCTCCTGAACCTCAACGGCGGTATCCAGGACGGCAAGATGGTCCTCTCCGGCGACAGCAAGGATGAGAAGGGAACGACGGTGACGAACCGCATCACCTGGACCCGCATCGACGCCGACCACGTCCGCCAGCTCTGGGAAAGCTCCTCCGACGGCGGCAAGACCTGGGAGATCGCCTTCGACGGCATGTACACGCGGAAGGCCTCTTCCTAACCGTCAACTGGCCTTGCGCATCTTCTTTTCCGCCTCGGTCAGCGCCGCCTTCAGGGCCTCGAGGTCCTCGTCCTCCAGCGCCTGCCCGCCGAAGCTCTCGCGCAGGTAGAAGTCGATGACGCGGGCCGTGGGTCCGGCCGCCGCCGGGTAGCGGGCCTCGGCCTCCCGCCGTACGGTGAGCGGCGGCACGGAGGCGGGCAGCGATACGCCCGTCCGGCCGAGGCGGCGCCTCAGGCGCCTGTAGGCCACGGTCGCGGTGAGCGGCGGGCGGAGGCGGAGGTAGAGGATCCATGCCGCCGCCGCGACCAGCGTCAGCCCGAGCGCCACGGGCAGGGGCACGTCGGGGAGGCCGCGGGGCGCCTTCGGGACGTCCGGCTCGGCGGCGCCGAAGCCATCCAGGCCGCTCGAGGCGTCGGCCGGCCGCGGCTTCTCGCCCCGCTTGAAGAGCGACCAGAGGTCGTTCCACATCTCGCGCAGGCCGCCGAAGATGCGGATCTGATCGTAGAGGCCGAAGGTCAGGACGTAGCGGTCCCACCGGAAGAGGACGAAGTCCCACGCCTGCCGGGCCAGCAGCATGCCGCCCTCCCGGCCGTCCTCCGGCCGGCCCGCCGGCGGCGTCGGATCGAAGATCCGCCAGCCTCCTTCACCGGCCAGGTAGGCCTCCACCCAGGCGTGAGCGTTGTTCTCCCGCACGATGTAGTAGCCCTCGAACGGGTTGTACTCGCCGCCGAGGAAGCCGGTCACCAGCCGCGCCGGGATCCCCTGCGAGCGGAGCATCAGCACCATCGAGGAGGCGAAGTATTCGCACTGGCCGCTGTGATAGCGGAAGAGGAAGTCCTCGATCGGGTTCTCCGGCGAGCGGCCGACGAAATCGAGCGTGTAGGTGTAGTTCTCCGTCAGGTGGCTCTCGAGGCGCCGGGCCCGCTCGGCGGCCGGACCCTGCCCCATCACCTCGGCCGCCAGCGAGGAGATGCGCGGCGTCACGCCGCGGAGGTTGAGCGACGGGTCGGCCGGGCCGGACGGGGCGAGGCCCGCGAGGACCGGCGTGCGGGCCAGGCCGACCCGGTACTCCGTGACCTCGAGCGGGCTGATGGCGAGCGAGACCGCTCCCCCTTCGTCGATCATCAGCGACGGCGTGCGGGGCTCGACCAGAGTGGTCTCGACCGGCAGCGGCAGGCTCGAGCTGTGGAGCGGCTGCAGCCAGATGGTCGCCCAATGGGAGGGCTTCGCGGGGCCGAGCCGAAAACGGACTCCCCGCTCGCGGGGCAGGTTTCCCCGCGGAGGCGAGCGCTGCCAGGTGCCGTCCTGATAGACGCCGTAGGTGGCGGCCTTGAAGCGCATCTCGCGATCGGGATTGGCCCCTCCCTCCTCGAGCAGCCGCATGGCCACCTCGCGGCTGCCGCGGATGCGGCCGATCGAGTCCAGGGTCACCTGATCGGAGAAGCCCGCCGCCTCCAGCGTCAGGCCGCCGCCGCCGCCGCGGCCCACGATGAACGGCGCACGCACGCGGGGCAGGAGCAGGAACAGCGGCACGGCGAGCGTCAGGATGGCGAGCGTCGACAGGGTCAGGAAGCCGCGCAGCGGGATGCGGGCGAGCGTGGGGTCCTCGCGGCCGAAGCCGGAGAGCACGTGGAGGAAGGCGAAGCGGGTCAGCAGCACCAGCGCCAGCACCAGAAAGCCGGCCAGGTAGAGCACGATCACCGGATGGACGCTGGTGCCCATCGCGGCCAGGAAGAGGAAGAAGATGCCGACCGAAGCCTGCCACTTGTCGCGCTCGCGGACGATGGCGAAAAGCTTCACCAGCACGGCGAACAGGCACAGGTGGAGCACCGGCCGCACCAGCCCGCCCCGGCCGAGCAGGTCGAAGAAGAACAGCGGCAGATAGGCGAGGCCCAGGACGTTCATGCCCCACAGCGGCAGCCAGCGGGGTGGATCGGCGCTGGCCCGGCGCAGGAAGAACAGGATCCCCACCAGGTAGAGGGCCACCGCCGGCCAGCCCAGGACGTCGTTGAACGGCAGCGGCACGGGGGCCAGCAGGGCCATCCAGCCGAGGAGCAGCCGTTTCTGCCGGCCGAAGCTCATCCCGCGAGCCTCGCCGGCGAATCGCCGTCCAGATGGACGCGGATCTGCGGCGCCCGCTGGTCGCCCGAGGCCAGCGGCTCGCCGCCGCGCGGCAGGGGCTGGATCAGGGCCAGGGCTTCGAGGATGGCCAGGCGCTGGCGGGCTCCGGCGGCGAAGCCGAGGGTGCGGTCGCGCGTCACCAGCTCGATCTCGTAGCCGCGCGCCAGGTGGTCCACGGCGATCGTCGCCGCCTCGCTGACCAGCCGCTCGAACCGGCTCTGCTCCGCCGGATCCTTGAGCTCGCCCACGGCGTTGTCGAAGAGGATCGAAAGCCGGCGGCTCCGCTCGGAGGCCCGCTCGGTGAAGATGATCTCGCCGGTGCGCGCCGTCTGCTTCCAGTGGATGCCCCGCGGGTCGTCGCCCCGGCGGAAGGGGCGGAGGGCGTACAGGTCGTGCCCCCAGCCGCTGCGGCGGCTGGTGTCCTCGCCGGCGTTCTCCGTTTCCCGCGGCTGGCTGCCGCCCGCCGGGAACAGCTCGGGGAAGACCAGCACCTCGAAATCCACCCGGTAGCGCACTCCCTTGCGGAAGAAGCCGAAGGGGAAGAGGCTCGAGACGTGGACGAAGGGGAAGCGGTGGACGCCGCGCGAGGCGACCATCACCTCGAGCTGGCCGACGCTCCTGCCCCGGCGCGGCAGGTAGGGGATGAGCAGCGGCTGCGCCGAGCGGGACAGGGTGAACAGCAGGAACCAGCGCGGGAACACCAGGGCGCGGCTGCGCAGGGAGAAGCCGACGGCGAACGGGCGGTTGGCGAACACCTCGCCCGGCGGCTCCAGCGCCGCCTCGAGGCCGCGCACGTTCTCGCGCGAGGCGACCCCGGAGAGGATCAGCACCGAGAACATCAGGGCCAGCACCATGTAGAGGGCGTTGTTGCCCGTGTTCGTGGCGGCGATGGCCACCAGCACGGTGAGCAGCACGTACCACAGCCCCACCGTGGTGATGCGGATGCCCTCGGGCACCGCGCGGCGGGAGAAGAGGCCGTGCTTCACAGGGGTACCGGGGTCGCCGCCACCACCCGCTCGATCGCCTTCCGCGACTGCTCCAGGTCGGCCGTGCCCCGCTTCAGGACGACGCGGTGCGACAGCACGGCGGCGGCCAGGCGCTGCACGTCGTCCGGGATGGCGTAGCCGCGCCCCTCGCAGAGCGCCAGCGCCTGGGTGGCCCGGAACAGCGACTGCAACCCGCGGGTCGAAACGCCGAGGAGGAAGTCGCCGCCATGGCGGGTGGCCTCGGCGAGCGACAGCATGTAGTCCGCCAGCTTGTCGGCCACGCGGACGCGCGCCGCCCGCGCCTGGAGCTCGATCAGCCCCTCGCGGGAGAGCACCGGCTGGAGCTGGTCGAGCAGGTCCTCGACGCCGCCGGAGAGCAGGAGCTCCCGCTCGTCGGCCCGCGGCGGGTAGCCGAGCGAGAGCGCCATCAGGAAGCGGTCGAGCTGCGATTCCGGCAGGGGAAAGGTGCCCTGGTACTCCAGCGGGTTCTGGGTCGCCAGCACCACGAAGGGCTCGGGGATCGAGTACCGCTTGCGCTCCACCGAGACCTTGCGCTCGCTCATCGCCTCCAGCAGGGCCGACTGGGTCTTGGGGGTGGCGCGGTTGATCTCGTCCGCCAGCACGACATTGGCGAACAGCGGGCCGGGCACGAACTCGAACGCCTGGGTCTTCTGGTTGTAGATCGTGACCCCGATGATGTCGGACGGCAGCAGGTCGCTGGTGAACTGGATGCGCTGGAACGACAGGCCGACCGAGCGGGCGAGGGCCTGCGCCAGGGTGGTCTTGCCGACGCCCGGCACGTCCTCGAGCAGGACGTGCCCGCGGGCCAGGAGGCAGACGGTGGCGAGGCGGATGACCTCGCGCTTGCCGCGGATGACGGTGGCGACGTTGTCCTCGAGCAGGCGGATCGGCTCGGCGGCGTGGAGAGCGTCGCTGGTTTCGACGGCGATGGATTCCATTCTGGATTTCTACGCTGGTGTCCTGGACTTTGTTTGAAGCCGTGCGTTGGACGATGAGCTGGCGTTTGGAAGATGAGATTATAGAGAAAGATCTTCCCGGAAGGATTTGACCGCCGCATTTACGTCTTCTAAGATAGGGGAGTCGAACCGCGTCGACGAGCCTTTCCCCTGTAACAGAGGAAGCGACGTACAATGGAGCCCAAGGCGCCCCCTGGGCACAGAAGGAGCGAATAAAATCCATGGCAGACACGAAATCGGACCGTATGAAGGCGGTCGACGGCACGCTCTTACAGATCGAGAGGCAGTTCGGCAAAGGGGCGATCATGCGCCTGGGGCAGCGCGAGACGCTGGCGCTCGAGGCGATCTCGACCGGCTCGATCTCGGTGGACCACGCCATCGGCATCGGCGGCTTCCCCCGCGGGCGCGTAGTCGAGGTCTACGGCCCCGAATCCTCGGGCAAGACGACCCTGGCCCTGTCGGTGGTCGCGCAGGCCCAGAAGCGCGGCGGCATCGCGGCCTTCATCGACGCCGAGCACGCTCTCGACGCCGAGTACGCGCGCAAGCTGGGCGTCGACATCGACAACCTCCTCGTCTCGCAGCCCGACAACGGCGAGCAGGCGCTCGAGATCGCCGAGATGCTGGTGCGCAGCAACTCCGTCGACGTGGTGGTGGTGGACTCGGTCGCCGCCCTCGTCCCCAAGGCCGAGCTCGAGGGTGAGATGGGCGACTCCCACGTCGGCCTGCAGGCGCGGCTGATGTCGCAGGCCCTGCGCAAGCTCACGGCCATCGTCGCCAAGTCCAAGACCTGCCTGGTCTTCATCAACCAGATCCGCGAGAAGATCGGCGTCATGTTCGGCAACCCCGAGACGACCACGGGCGGCCGGGCCCTCAAGTTCTACTCCTCTGTGCGCATCGACATCCGCCGCATCGCCTCGATCAAGGACGGCGAGGTGGTGACGGGCTCGCGCTCCAAGGTCAAGGTGGTCAAGAACAAGGTGGCCGCCCCCTTCCGCCAGGCCGAGTTCGACATCGACTACGGCGAGGGGATCTCGAAGAACGGCGAGCTGGTCGACCTCGGGGTGGAGCACAAGCTGGTGGTCAAGAGCGGCGCCTGGTACTCCTACGGCGACCTGCGCCTCGGCCAGGGCCGCGACAACGCCAAGTCGTTCCTGCGCGACAACCCCGACCTCGCCGAAGAGATCGAGGCCAAGATCCGCGAGCGGCTGGGCCTGCCCACCCCCACCACCGCCGCCATGCGCGAGGCCGCGGCGGCGGACTGAGAAGAGGCCAGGCAGCAAGAAGAGGTCAGGAGGCCGCCCGGAACACCCGCCGCCACCAGCGCTGAAAGGCGGGCTGGGCGTGCCTCTCGGCCTCCTCCTCGAGGCGCGCGACGGGCGCGGGGAGGAGGGCCAGGCGGCCCTTCTGGAGCTGCAGGAGGAGGAGGTCCATCTCGCGGCCGCGCACCCTGGGGTCGCCTGAGAAGGCGTCTCCCAGCGAGGTGAGGCCGTCGAAGCGGGCGTAGAAGTCCCGCGCCCGCGACGGCATCCGCGTCTGCTCCTCCTCCGAGGGCTCCCCCACCCACACCGGATAGCAGCGCTCCAGGAGGTCCAGCGGCACCGCCATGTGCCGGCGGGCCACCAGGGCCTGCTCTTCGGTAGCCTGCTCCAGCAGGAGGTCGTAGACGCTCATCTCCTGGGTGCCGCGCTCGGCCGCGTCCTGCACGTCCTCGATGTCCAGCACCATGCCGACGCAGAGGCGGAAGGCGCTCTCGAGGAACCGGAAATAGGAGCCGCGGATCTTCTTGTGGAGGTCGCCGAGGGTCCTCTTGCCATCCACCGCCTCGACGAGGAGCTGCTGGATGACCGGCAGACCACCGCCTCCCGGCCAGCGCTCGCCGCGCCGGAGCACCACGCCGTCGTGGACCAGCACCCGGCGGATGCGGGAGACCTCGTCCAGCCAGCGGGCGCCCTCCATCGCCAGCCCCATGGCATCGATGGGCTCGGGCAGGATCTCCTCCTCATGAGGCATCTCGGCGTGGAAGAAGAAGATCCCCCGCTGCCACAGGAAGAGGTCGCAGATCACGTCCTCGATCTGGGCGCGCAGGCTCTGCTGGATGGCCTCGGAGGACAGCATCCCGAGCCCCAGCAGGGCCTCGCCCAGCCGGACGCCGTTGGCGGTGCACTCGCCGAGGGCCCTGAAGAGCTGATCCTCGCCGAGGTAGCCGTGGAGGAGGAGATGCTGGCCGTAGAACTCCGCGGGGTCGTTTGAGAGGCACCCCACGACTTCTCCGGCGTGGAAATAGATCCGTTTCTCGCGCTCGCTCCGGCGGATCACCAGCGCTCCCGTGCAGCGGTCGTTCCTGGCCCACTGCAGGAGATCGCCCAGGGGAAAGGCGGACAGTCTTCCAGAAAATTCCATAGAATTGAACCTGATTCTAGCAGGGTGGCGCGAGAATTTCCCCCCGGAAGGCGGCTGTTATGCTTGCTGCCATGCATCGATCCAAGTCCGTCCTCCCAGGTATTGCCTTGCTGTGTCTCGCTCTCCCCGTGGGAGCCGCCGATCTCCAGTGCCGGCCGTGCGCCGGCCTTCGTCTCTACCCGGCCGTCGCCGACCCGTCGTCGGTGGAGACTGGAGCCTCTGTCCCGCCGCCCGCCGGCCCGATGGACGTCGTCCGCACGCTCAAGGCGTCCGGCGGGCTCGAGCCGGGAAGCCCGCTCTTCGTGGCCTGGGAGGTGACTCTCGCCGGGGACGCCGCGGCCGACGCCACTCTGCCCGCCGCCGTCCGCGACAGCGGCGCGACTCCGTGGGTATCCCTGGTCTTCCGCACTCCGCCGCCCCTCGCCCAGGCCTCCGACCGCCTCCAGGCCGAGCTGCGGGCGGCGGCCGACCTCGCCGGCAAGGCTCCGGCGGGGACCTGGTTCCAGGTCGTCTGGCGGCCGGAGAGCGGCGAATTTACTCCCACGGAGTACGCGTTCCTGCTCAAGCGGGCCGCCGTGACGCTGACCGGCGCCCAGACGGAAGCCAGGGTGGCCACCGGGCCTCTGCCCGCCGATCCCGAAGCGCTCAAGGCGTTCTACGGCGAAGAGGTGGCGGCGTACCTGGAGGCCGTGGCCCTGCAGCCGGCCGGCGAGGAGGGGCTCACGGCGGCGATCGCGGCCTTGCAGGAGCTCGACCCGGGCCGCACGGTGGTGCTCGACGCCCTGCCCCTCACGGAGCCCGCGGCCGACCCCGCCGAGGTGCTGGCCACGGCCGCCCGCAACGCCGCCCTCGGCGTCGACCTGACGCTGTTCCGGGCCCTGGGGCTGGAGACCGGCAGGCTGATCCCCGTGCTCGCTCCCTTCGCCCTCCTCGCCCGCGAGTTCAAGGGCGACCTCTCCTATGACGCCGCCTCCTCGCCCACCGGCGGCGAGAAGGCGTGGACGTTCGTCCGCGGCCAGGACCTGTCGATCCGGGTGATCTCTCTGGTGACCCTGAACGCCGAAGAGCTCACGCTCCGCTTCAGCGATCCCCAGCTCCGCCGGCCCGTGCGCTTCCCGGTCGGCGGCCAGAGGGTCCTGCCGCCGAGCGGCCAGATCGTCGACGGCGCGCTGGAGCTCAAGGTGCCCTTGCCCGGGCGCGTCGCCGTGCTCGGCCTCGACCGGCCCACGGCCGCCGAGCTCCAGGGCGTCGAGGAGAAGGTGACGGTCTCCGGACAACGCGACATCCCGGTGGAAGAGATCCTGCGCCGCCTCCAGGCCTTCGAGGACGCCCAGAAGCGGCGGCTCGACCACTACAGCGCGCTGAACACGACCTCGCTGCGCTTCCAGCCCGCGGCGGGCACGCAGGCCATCGAGGCCACCCTGGAGGGTCCCTTCTTCTTCGATCCCAAGACCGGGGCGGACTGGGCCTGGCAGACGCTCTACGTCAACGGCGTCAAGTGGCGGGGCAAGACGCTCCCCGAGATCCCCCTGATCCAGCCGGAGAAGGCCGCGTCCCTGCCGCTGGAGATCTCCTTCACCAAGCAGTACCGCTACCGGCTGCGGGGCAGCGACACCATCGGCGGACGGGAGGCCTGGGTGGTGGACTTCGCCCCCGCGGTTGCCGGCGAAAGCGGCAAGCTCTACCAGGGGTCCGTCTGGGTCGACAAGCAGGTCTACGCCCGTCTGCGCACGCGCGCCGTGCAGGCGGGGCTCGAAGGCGAAGTCCTGTCCAACGAGGAGACGCTCCACTACTCGCCGGTCGACTCGAGCGGCGCTCCCGGTCCCTGGTCGGCCCAGAGCTTCGTCCTGCCCCTGCGCCTCGTGGCCCAGCAGATCCTCTCGGTGGTGAACGCCGCGACCGTGGTGGAGCGCGAGACCCGGCTCACCAACGTGCAGGTCAACGGCCCCGGCTTCGAGGAGTCCCGCAAGCAGGTCGCCGCCTCGGACGTGACCATGGTGCGCGACACCGACAAGGGCCTCCGCTACCTGGTCAAGGACGAAGCGGGCCAGCCCGGCGAGCGGGTGGTGAAGGAGGGCTTCGACACCGGCAAGCTGTTCGCGGTGGGCGGCGTGTTCTACGACGACGCCCTCGACTATCCGCTGCCGCTCGCCGGCATCAACTACTTCAACTTCGACTTCAAGGGCACGGGCAAGCAGGTCAACCTCTTCTTCGCCGGCGCCCTGCTCACCGCCAACATCGCGGAGCCGCGGCTCTTCGGCAGCCGGTTCGACGCCGGGGCCGACGTCTTCGCCCTCGCCATCCCCACGACGGACACGCTCTTCCGGGGCAACCGGGAGGTGAACGAGGAGGACGTCGAGCAGCGGATCGGCAACGTCGGTTTCAAGCTGGGCCATCCCATCGGCAACTTCGTCAAGGTCAGCGCCGAGTACGAGATCCTGTCCCTGAGCTTCGCCAAGGCGGACGACACGGCGGACGAGTTCGTCATACCGAGCGACAACTTCCTCCACTCCCTGGAGCTCTCCACGACCTTCGCGCGCTCGGGATACCGCCTGGCGGCGAACGGCAGCTACAGCCGGCGGTCGAAGTGGGACTTCTGGGGACTGCCGGGCAACCCGGACTTCGACGAGGACAAGCGCGACTTCATGCGCTGGGAGGCGCGGGCGAGCAAGAACTGGTATCTGCCCTCCTTCCAGAAGGTCGGGCTCGAGCTGGACTATGCGTCCGGCGCGGACCTCGACCGCTTCAGCAAGTACCAGTTCGGCTTCTTCGGCGGCACCCGCGTCCACGGCTACCAGAGCAACCGCGTGCGGGCGACGGAGGTCTGGGCCGGCCACGCCTCCTACGGCTTCGAGATCGGCCAGGCCTTCCGTCTGGAGGGGATCGCGGACGCGGCGCTGGCCACGGACGAGGACACCGGCCTCGAGCGCGAGCTGCTGGGCGGGGTGGGATTGCAGGGGACGTTCATCGGTCCCTGGCAGACGGTGGTGAACCTCGACCTGGGCGTGCCGGTCGCCGGGCCGGACGACGGGTTCGTGCTCTACCTGGTGTTCCTGAAGCTGTTCAAGTAGGTTTCTTCTTCGCCTTGACCTCTTCCCGGAGGGCCCGGATCTTCTCGAGCCGGGCCCTCAGCTCACTTTCGAACCCTTCCCCCTTCGGCTCGTAGAAGCGCGTCCCCTGGAGGGACTCGGGCAGGCAGTCGATGCCCCCCACGCCCTCCTCGGTGTGGGGGGCGTAGACGTAGCCGGCGCCGTAGCCGACGTCCTTCATCAGGCGGGTCGGAGCGTTGCGGATCGCCTTCGGCACCGGATCGGCCGGCCGCTCCTCGACGGTGCGCCGGGCGGACTTGTAGCCGTCGTAGAGGGCCACGCTCTTGGGCGCGAGGGCCAGGTAGACCGCCGCCTGGGCCAGCGCCAGCTCCCCCTCCGGCGAGCCCAGCCGCTTGTAGGAGTCCCAGGCGGCCAGGGCCTGGGGCAGCGCCTGGGGATCGGCGAGGCCGACGTCCTCGCTGGCGAAGCGGACCATGCGCCGGGCCAGGTAGAGCGGGTCCTCGCCCGAGGCGAGCATGCGGGCGAGCCAGTAGACGGCGGCGTCGGGATCGCTCTCGCGGAGCGACTTGTGAAGGGCCGAGATGAGGTTGAAGTGCTCCTCGCCCGACTTGTCGTAGAGCAGCACCTTGCGCTGGCCCACCCGCCGGACGGCCTCCGGATCGATCACTCCTCCTTCGGCGTCGGCGGCCGCCAGCTCCAGGAGGTTGAGCGACCGGCGGGCATCCCCGGAGGCGAGCTGCGCCAGCATCTCCAAGGCCTCGTCGTCGGCCTCCATCTTCAGGTCGTCCGCGAGGGCGCGCCTCATCAGGCCGGTCAGGTCGGCGGGCTGGAGCGGCTCGAGGACGATGACCCGGCAGCGGGAGAGGAGCGCCGCGTTGAGCTCGAAAGAGGGGTTCTCGGTGGTGGCCCCGACGAGGACCACGTCGCCGGTCTCCAGGTAGGGCAGGAAGGCGTCCTGCTGGGCGCGGTTGAAGCGGTGGATCTCGTCGACGAAGAGGAGGGTGCGCCGGCCCTGGGCCTTGCGCAGGCGGACGGCCTCGGCCATCACCTCCTTGACCTCCTTGATGCCGGAGGTGACGGCCGAGAAGGGCACGAAATGGGAGGCGGTGTCGGCGGCGATGATGCGGGCGAGCGTCGTCTTGCCCGAGCCCGGCGGGCCCCAGAAGATGAGCGACGGCACCCGGTCGGCGGCGATCGCCCGGCGCAGGAAGCCGCCCTCGCCCACCACCTTCTCCTGGCCCACGACCTCGCCCAGGGTGCGCGGGCGCATCCGCTCGGCCAGGGGGGAAGGAACGTCGGAGGGCGCCTCCGCCCGGCCGGCGGGCGGCGGCGGCTCCTGGTCGTCGAAGAGGGAGCGGGCCATCAGGAGGGGACCCTCTCGACCTCCACCCGGGCGTCGTTGAAGCAGGCCCCCTGGCCGAGGTCCGTGAAGGTGTCCGGCGCCACGGCGTTGGCCGTGGTGCCGGAGAGGGTGTTGTGGCTCCACAGCCCCTTGGGCAGGAAGACCACGCCCGGCCGCAGGTCGGCGTTGAGCCGCGCCGCCACCCGCACCTCGCCGAGGTCGTTCCACACCCGCACCACGTCGCCGGCGGAGATCCCCCGCGGCGCCGCGTCGTCCGGGTGGATTTCGACGGGGATCTGGTCGCGGACGAGCTGCCCGAGGGTGGAGCTGATCGTACGGCCGGTCGCCGGCGAGATCAGGGCCAGCGGGTAGCGCTCGGTGACCGGGTCCGCCTGGAAGCCGTAGATCCCCAGCGGCGCCTCGCGGTCGAGCGCCTCGGGGACGAGGTGGATCTTGTGGTCCGCCGTGAGCGGGAAGGCGTCAACAAACTGGACAGGCATCGCGCCGCAGTCCGGCACCGCCATGCCGTCGCGCTCCAGCTCGGTCCGTACCCGTTCCGACGGCCGGACCAGGGCGGCGGTGAGCTCGTCGGCGGTCTCCAGGTCCCCTGGCCGGGCGAGCCCGAGCCGGTGGAGCAGCTCGGCGAAGACCTCCAGGTTCGAGCGCGCCTCCCCCGCCGGCGCCACGACCGGCCGCGTGCGGTAGAGCGCGTACGAGCCGTAGCCCCGCACCACGTCCGAGTGCTCTAGGAAGTGGGTGGCCGGCAGGACGAGGTCCGCCACCCGGGCGCTGTCGGTCCACACCTGGTCGAAGACGACGGTGAACAGGTCCTCGCGGGCCAGGCCCCGGCGCACCTTCTCCTGGTTCGGCATGGTCGCCAGCGGGTTGCAGTTGTAGACGAAGAGGACCTGGACGGGGGGATCGGCGCGCTCCAGCAGCGTCTCGCCAAGCCGGTTCATGTTGATGGTTCGGGTCGCTGGCTCGGGCTCCCCCATCGCCGCCGCGGTGTCGAGGTTCCACACCCCGGAGTTGCTCATGGTATAGCCGCCGCCGCGCACGCCGAACTTGCCGGCCACCGCCGGCAGGGCCAGGGCGGCGGCCACGGCCGAGCCGCCGTTGCGGTTGCGCTCCATCCCCCAGCCGGTGCGGATCACGGCCGGCGAGCTCGCGGCGTAGAGGCGGATGAACGCCTCGATCTCCCCCGCCGGCACGGCCGAGGCCTCGGCCGCCCGCTCGACGGTCCACGGCAGGGCCCGCCGCCGCAGCTCCTCCCAGCCCGTGGCATGCTCCGCCAGGAACGCGAGGTCCGCCTGACCCTCCTCGAAGAACCAGCGGATCGCCGCGAGCGCGATGGCGAGGTCGCCGCCCGGCCGGGGGGCCAGGTGGAGGTCCGCCTTCTTGGCCAGGGGCGTCCGGCGCGGATCGATCACCACCAGGCGGGCGCCGGCCTTCTGCGCCTCCTGGATATGGGGCACCAGGTGGATGCCGGAGGCCGAGGGGTTGACGCCCCAGAGGACGATCAGCCGCGAGTGACGGAAGTCCGGCAGGGCCACGCCGGCCATCTTGCCGTAGAGCCCGATCGCCGCCCGTCCCGTGGCGGCGGCGCAGACGGTGCGCGCCAGGCGCGAGGCCCCCAGCCGGCGGAACAGCCGGCCGTCGTTCGCATCCTGGGTGAGGAGGCCGTTCGAGCCGCCGTAGCAGAAGGGGAGGATCGACTCGCCCCCCCACCGCTCCCTGGCTTCCCGGAGCTTCTCCGCCGCGAGATCGAGCGCCTCGTCCCAGGAGATCGCCTGGTACTCTCCAGACCCCCTCGGGCCCACCCGCCGGCAGGGGTGCAGCAGCCGCTCCGGGCCGTAGAGGTGCTCCGGCGTCCGCCGCACCTTGGCGCAGATGTAGCCGTCGGTGACCGGGTTCAGATGGCTGCCGTCCACCTTCACCACCCGGCCGTCCTCCACCCGCACCTCCAGGCTGCAGGCGTCGGGGCAGTCGAGCGGGCAGGCGCTCGTCAAGATCTCGGCGGTCAAGCCTACGCCCCCGCTCCGCTCTCCAGCGCCTCGACGATGGCGTTCGTGAACTGGCTCGTGGTGGCTTCGCCGCCCAGGTCGCGGGTGCGGATCTTCCGGTTGACGACCACCTCTCTCAGGGCCCTGCGCACGCGCTCGGCCACCTCGTCCTTGTGCATGTGGTAGAGCATCATGATGCCGGAGCGGATGATCGCCAGCGGGTTCGCCAGATCCTTGCCCGCGATGTCCGGCGCGCTGCCGTGCACCGCCTCGAAGACCGCCACGTCGAGCCCGATGTTGCCGCCAGGCACCACGCCCAGGCCGCCGACGAGCCCGGCGCAGAGGTCCGAGAGGATGTCGCCGTAGAGGTTCTCCATCAGCAGGACATCCCACTCCTCCGGCCGCATCACGAGCTGCATGCACATGTTGTCGACGATCTTGTCGTCCGCGATGATCTCCGGATACTCCGTCGCCACCCGGCGGAAGCAGTCGAGGAACAGCCCGTCCGAGAGCTTCATGATGTTGGCCTTGTGGACGGCGGTCACCCGCTTGCGGCCGTGCCGACGGGAGTACTCGAAGGCGAAGCGGGCGATGCGCAGCGAGGCCTTCTCGGTGATGATCTTGAGGCTCTCGACCACGCCCGGGACCACGATGTGCTCCAGGCCGCTGTAGAGGTCCTCGGTGTTCTCGCGCACCACGATGAGGTCGACCCCCTCGAAGCGGCTGGGGATGCTCGGCAGCGACCGCGAGGGGCGCAGGTTGGCGTAGAGGTCGAGCTCCTGGCGGAGCTGCACGTTGATCGATTTGAAGCCCTTGCCCACCTCGGTGGTGATCGGCCCCTTCAAGGCCACGCGGTTGCGGCGGATCGACTCGAGGACCTCGGGCGGCAGCGGGTTGCCGTACTTCTCCAGGGCTTCCTTGCCGGCGATGTGGCGCTCCCACTCGATCTCGGCTCCCGCGGCCTCGAGCACCCGCACGGCGGCCTCGCTGACCTCCGGGCCGATGCCGTCGCCCGGCAGGAGTGTGACTGTGGTCTTGCTCATGGATTGACGCTCCCAGATGTGGGGCGAGGGCACTCCGTGGCCGCTCCCCCGCCGTCCGGTCGGACGGCGGGGGCTAGGTTATCACGGCGGAAAACGGCGGCTCAGCGGACCGGCGGGCGGACGCCGCCGACACCGCGCGGCGAGATCCGGCGCGACTCCTCCAGGGCGCGGGTGGCCTCGGGGTCGTCCTTCTGCCGCTCCAGATCCAGGATCACGGACGGCGGGAAGTAGTTGGGAGCCGGGGCGTTCGGATCGATCCGGGCGACCTCGGCCTCGGGCTGCGCGGCCCCGTGGCCCGCCTTCTCGAGATCCGCGGCCAGCTCCTCCAGGCGCTGGCGCGCCGTCGCCGACCGCCGGTTCAGAGGCTCTTCGCGAGCCTCGCGGAGGTCGTCGAAGAGGAAGACGAGCCGCCGGTCGTCGCCGCTGGACAGCATCCACCGGATGGCCCGGGCCTGCTCGACCGGCGTGGCGCCGCGGAGCCGGGGCAGGGCTTTCTCCACCGCTCCGGCCGGCACCGCCGAATCCGCCAGCGGCGCCGTGATGGACGACGGCAGGGCCGGGGCGGAGCTGAGCTCGGATTTGGTGAAGCTCGCCGCCGCGCTGGCCCCGCAGACGCCGCACACCGAGCAGGCGTCCGGGCAGCAGTCGCCGAACGACACGCAGGAGCTATCGCAGAAGCAGCTACCGGCCGAGAGGCCGCAGTTCCCGGAACAGGAGCCCGCCGTCGCCAGGGTGAAGGAAGTGGTGTCCACCTTGGTGCTGAGCTGCGACGAGCAGCCGGTCCGGTCGTGGACGGACAGCGAGCAGGTGCCGTCGGTCTTGCGGAAGGCCGCCGGGCACTCCCAGCCGCAGAACTTCTGGAACGCGTCACCGCGCGGGCTCCAGTACTCGCGGTTGAAGCCGTGGCCGATGTCCATCTCGCTGTAGGCCTCGCCGCCCGCGACGGTGAGGACCGAGGGGTTCCAGGCCTCGGGCCAGGGGCCGCCGATGTTGCGCGAGGCGCTCACCACCTCGCGCCCGGAGCCGGTGTTCAAGGCGTTGCGCCAGGTGCCCACGAAGCAGTCGCAGGTCGAGCCGCAGAAGTCGTCCTCGGAGCCGGCGCAGTGGGTCGAATCCGCCTCCCGGCCCGGCCAGGAGCCGTGCGAGTCCTCGTCGGCGGCGACGCTGATCCAGTTGGTGCCGAGCGCCCGCGCCCGGGTCTCCAGATAGGAGCCGGAGAAGTAGTGGTCCCGGTCGTGGTGCGCGTAGTAGGCCTGGTAGAGGTACCAGGTCTTCAGGTCGTAGCTGTAGAGCTCCACCTTGATGTGCTCGGAGTCCCCCTGATGGCCGCCGAAACCGACGGTCGAGCGGCAGTCGTGGGGATAGTTGAAGAAGTAGGAGACCCTCACCCACTTCGCCACGCCGTCAGTGGGGCTCCAGTTGCTGATCCCGCCGCCCTGCGGCCGCACCTGGAAGAAGTCCTGCCGGGCGAAGTGGAAGGCGGGCAGGCCGTAGGTGTTGCGCCAGCCGCTGCAGTCCTCGTCCTCGTCGTAGAAGTACCAGGGCGCCACCGCCCACGCCAGATTCCCCTCTTCCGTGTTGTCGAGGCAGTCGCTGTCGGCGTCCCCCGAGCAGGCGCTCTTCTTGAGCTCGCTCGACAGGGTGTAGGTGAGAGCGGCCTCGGCCGCGGTGGAAACGGCCAGCCCGAGGGCCAGGGCCGCAAGTGGGACCAGGAGCCTGGCTCCACGGAGACGTTGTGGTCCGGTCATGTTGAGCTCCTCTGATGTGTTCCCGTTACCCCTTCTCACTTTCTTTAGTTTGCAAATTTGATTCCATGCATGGAAGGGCGGGGCCAGCCGGATCGCAAGCCCGTAGGGCGCCAGACTCCTAGCCCAGGGCGTGAGCCCTGGGGGGTACGGCGTCCACATCTACGGGAGCCCCGTCAGGGGCGGCAGACTGAATTCTGCCGCCCCTGACGGGGCTCTAGGGATCTTAGGCCGGCGCTTCCCAGGGCTGACGCCCTGGGCTAGGGGTCTGGTGCCCTACGGGCTCGCGGTCGGGGGACCGTGCCAGATCGGGAGGAGGAATCAACCCCGGCCGTCGAGGGCCAACGGGTACCGCAAGGTCTTCTGGAGCCACTCGCCGTTCTCCCGGACCTTGCCGGACAGCTCGGCGACCAGGCGGTCCCGGAGGTCGTAGAGCCGGTACCCCTCCTGGGGGCGGAGATAGCCGCGGGCTTTGGGGGACTCGGCGAACAGGGCTTCCTCGCCGATCTCGGCGGCCCGGCGGGCGTAGCGCTCGCGGTTGTCGAGGAGGGCCTTGACCACGAACGGCATGATCATCGAGAAGTCGCCCTGCACGCTCTCCGTGGTCTGCTGGTAGGTCTCGCGGTCCACCTTGCCCCAGGTCACCGCCTCCGCCGGCGGGCAGGAAGAGAGCGACCCTTCCGTCACCGGCGCGCTGACGATCTGCACGTCGAAGGTGTAGCCGCTGATGTTGGGCAGCCCGAGCACCTGGCCGAGCGCTGGCTCGGGCTGGAGGTTGTAGTTCTTCGGCACGCCGCCGCCCAGGATCAGGGTCGCCAGCGAGCGGACGGGGTTCTCGAACAGCCCCCAGTAGTGGTAGGCGCAGGACTCGAAGACCTCGGCGTGCAGGTCGAGCGCGAACTCGTACCGGTCGAGCAGGCCGGCCTGCTTCATGGCCCACAGCTTCATCGAGTTGAGGAAGAGGCTGCCGTCGCCGGGCGCGCCGACGAGGATCGGCACGGCGAGGCGGTGACAGGTGGCGAGCAGCCCCGGCGGCACGCCGTTCTTCTCCTCCTGGGCGGCGTAGATCCGCCCCAGGAGGTAGCGCAGCTCGGTGCCGCTCATCGTCTTCTGGAACTCGGGCCGCAGCAGGCAGGCGGTCATGAAGCGGTCCTGATCGAACAGGACGTCCTCGTCGAACGCCATGTCCGTGACGCGGATGGTGTGCTCGTCCCGCAGCGCGCCGTCGTCGCCGAAGATGGGGACCTCGAAGACCGGATCGCGGTGCTCGTCCAGGCTGCGGTGGCCGTCGTGATAGCAGACGGCGTCCGTGGTGCTGAGATAGGCGATCCAGCCCGTTTCCAGGAGGGGGATCAGCCAGGCCTGGTGCTGGCCGGAGACCGTGATCGGCCCGGCGATGGCCAGGGTGAGCGGGCAGCCCGCCCCGATCGCCGCGTCCAAAATGCCGTAGACCCGCCGCAGGTAGGCGCCGCCGAAGGCCGGCAGGCAGGAGTTGAAGATCTCGTCGAGCGTCTGGCACTCGTCGACGCGCTTCACGTGGACGCGCCGGCGGGACTCGAGGTCGATCGCGAGGGGGTCGCGAGGATGATGGTGCTGGTGCCCGTGGTCCATGCGGCGTACGGTACAAGGTCCGCCCAGGGGGCGCAACCGGGCTCGACACCATCCCCTCTCCCGGCCCAGCGCGGTCGCACCGTCGGAGCCCTCATCACCCCGGCCCTCTTCTCCCAGCCTCCCTCCCGCCGGCCGGGAGAAGAGGGAGAAGTTTGTCTGAAAAAGCGAAAGGACCGATTTTCTTAAGCCCCCTCTCTCCCGGCGGCAGGGGGGGAGGCTGGGAGAGAGGGGGTTGGGGGAGTGAGGGACGGCCCCGAAGGGGCCGCGGCCTTACAGCCGGCCCCTACGGCCGTCCCAGCTCTTCGATCCGGGCCACCACGTCGCGGTAGGTGTTGTTGATCCCGTAGAGGTCGACGAACGCCTTGTAGGCGGAGGTCTTGTCGTCCAGCACCAGATAGGCGCAGCCGAGGTCGTAGAGGAGGCCCAGGGTGTCCTCCTCGGCGAGATCGGGCGCTTCGAGGCCGCGGTTGTACCACTTGACGGCCAGCTCGGGCAGGCCCTTGTCGAGGAAGCAGAGCCCGAGCATCGAGCAGCAGAGCACGAGGTGGCGCGTGTCCTTGGCCGCGATCTGGAACTCGCCGATGGCCTCGTCCAGCAGCCCCATCTCGCGGTAGGCGATGCCGAGGTTGAAGTGGGTGTCGTAGTCCGTGGGCGAGAGGTGCTCGGCGACGCCCTTCTTGAATCCCTCCACGATCTCCTCGAGCGACTGCTCGGCCGGCTGCACCAGCTCGCCGCTCTGGAAGAGGTCCTCCTGCGAAAGCTCGTGCTCGAGCTGCGCCGCGAGATCGAAGAAGTCGTCCTCGTCGTCGAACAGGCTCTCGGATGCGCCGCTCTTCACCGGCCGGCCGCGATCCGCCTCGTCGAGCCAGCTCCCGCCCCCCGTGTCGTCGAGGCTGGGGGCCAGAGAGGAGGGGCCGAAAGAAGGGGGAGCGGCGGCGGCCGGCGGCAGCGCGGGAACGGGCGGCGAGTAGGAGAGCGGCGCGGCGGCCGGCTCTTCCCAGTCGAGCTCCTCCCGCTCGATCATCTCGCCGATCTCGAGCGGGTTGAACATGATGGGCTGGGCCGGGACCGCGGGCGCGCTCGGCGGCGCGGGAGCGGGCGGCGGCGGCTCGACGGCAGCGGCCGGCGGCGCCACGGGCGAAGGCGGAGCGGCCGGACGGGGCGCGGGACGCTTCGGCTTGTCGTCCAGCAGCCCGCGCAGCATCTGGTCGATGTCCCTGGATGCGGGCCGCTTGCGGGCGGCCGGCGGCGGCTCAGGAGCCGGAGCCGGGGCGCTCGCCACCGGCGGCAGCTCCGGCACGGGCTCGGGCTCAGCCGCGGCCACCGGCTCGGGCTCCAGATCGGGGAGCGGCTCGAAGACGAGCTCCGGCTCAATCTCCGGCTCAAACTTCAGCTCAAGCTCCGGCTCGGAAACTGGCTCGAGCTCCGGCTCAATCTCCGGCTTGGAAACCGGGGCGGGCGCGGGCTCCGCCACCATCCCGTGCGGACCGGCCGCGACGAAATCGCCGTCGAGGCGGTAGCCCGCCTCCATGAGCTGCTTCCTCATCCGGGGCCAGACCTGCGTGTCGCCGGTCTCGCCGGCGGCCCGCGCCATGGCGTTCGACAGCTCGACCACGCGGTCGTGGCGCCCCTTCTCCAGGTGGAGCTGGACCATCACGGTGTAGGCGGCGAGGTTGTTGGGCTTGAGCAGCAGCGCCTGGCGCAGGCGCTCCAGGGCCTTCTCCTCCAGGCCGTACTTGGCCAGCACCTCGGCCTCGCTGACCAGATCGTCGTCGTGCTGGATCGTTTCCGGATGCAGCTCCGACGCCGTGCGCTCGAGGAAATCGGCATCGATCCTGCCGGCCGCCGGCGCGGCCTCCTCGACCTTCTGCTCGAGATTCCAGGCGGCCGAGTCGAGGTTCGGCAGGTACCCCTCGTCGAAATCGAGGACGATCTCGCCATTGGCGTCCACCCGCGGCATCTCGAGGGAATCGAAGGCCTCCAGTCCCCAGGCGGGAGCCAGTTCCTCCGCGGGATCGAGCTCGATCTCCACCTCGGCCTCGAAAGCGGGAATCGGCGCCTCGGCCTCCAGAGCGGGAGCCGGCCCCTCGGCCTCGATGGCGGGGAGCGGCTCCTCCGTGGCGGCGCCGTGCGACCAGGCCGAGCCCAGACGGAGGCCCTCGCCCGCCATGTCCGATGGCGGCCTGACGAGGCTCGCCGGCTCGTCGTCGCTCTCCATGTCGAGCACGAAGACCTCGTCGAGGTCCAGCTCGATCTCCTCGCTCTCCGGCTCGGGCTCGGGAGCCTGGAGGGGCGCGGCCGGTGCCACGGCGGCCTCGGCCTGCTCCATCAGGGACGCGAGGTCGTTGCCGAAGGCGTCCGGCTCGTCGAAGGTGTCCTCGAAGTCGAAGGCCGTCTCGTCCCCCTTCGCGGCGGGCGGAGCGACGGACCGGGGCTCGGCGGCCAGCTCGGGCTCGGCCGTCACCTCGGGCCCGTCGATGCCCGCCAGGCGGGCGATGCGCGCCGCCTGCGGGTTGCGCTCGGAGGCGATCGAGAGGAAACGGGCCGCCGCGGCGGTGTTGCCCGACTCCTTGAGCTTGAAGACGGCGTCGTTGACGAAGCCGATGTTGCTGCTGTCGATGTCCAGCGCCCGCTCGTAAACCTGGGCCGCGTCCTGGGAGCGGCCGTGGGCGATCATCATCTCCGCGATGACGCGGTACTCGCCCATCGCCTTCTCGATGAGCTGCTGCTCCTGGTAGATCTCGGCGAGCTTGACGTGGTAGGTCGGGTTATTCGGCTCCAGATCCGCCATCTTCTGGTAGATGGCGATCGCCGACGCCGCGTTGTCGTGCTTCTGGTAGTAGTCCGCCAGCACCTGGTACTGGGTGCGCGCCTCGTTGACCAGCCCCTGCTTGTGGTACAGCTCCGCCAGCTTCTCGTAGACCTCCAGCAGCGTCGGGTCCAGCTTGATGATCTTCTTGTAGATCGCGATGGCTTTGACGAAGAAGCCTTCCGTCGTGTACTGCTCCGCGATCTGGGTGAAGAAGTCGACGGCCTCGTCGATGCGCTGGATGCGGGCGTAGAGGTCGCCGATCCGGTTGAGCGTGTTGATGTCGTTCGGGTTGTCCGAGAGGAGCTTGCGGTACTCGCGGATCGCCGGCTCGATCTTGCCCCGGGAGACGTACTTCTCGGCGGTCTGGACGACCTGCTCGCGCTGGATGGCCATCAGCAGGGGCTCTCCGCGCGCGGCAGCACCGGCTTGAAGGTGAGCCGGTGGACGGGCGAGGGGCCGTAGGCCGCCAGGGCTTCCAGGTGCTCGGGCACGCCGTAGCCCTTGTGGGCGGCGAAGCCGTACTGGGGGTACTCGCGGTCGAGCTCGGTCATCATCCGGTCGCGCGCCACCTTGGCGACGATCGACGCGCAGGCCACCGCGTAGCTGAAGCAGTCGCCGCGGACCACGGGGACGCAGGGAAAGCCGAAGCCGGAGAGCCGGACGGCGTCGACCACGGCGCAGTCGGGCGCCGGCTCGAGCCGCGAGAGAGCCTGGCACATGGCGAGACGGGTGGCCTCGAGGATGTTGACGCGGTCGATGACCTCCGGCGAGACGTCGGCGACGGCGACCGAGACCGCGGTGGCCCGGATCGCCCCGGCGGCGCGCTCCCGCTCCGGCGCGGTGAGGCACTTGCTGTCATCCACGCCGGGCACCAGGCAGCGGGTGTCCACGATGACGGCAGCGGCAACCACGGGGCCCGCGAGCGAACCGCGGCCCACCTCGTCCACCCCGGCGATCAGACCGTAGCCGCAACGCGCGAGCCCCTCCTCCAACCCGCGGAGCAGGTGGAGGCGGTAAGCCTCGAGAAACAGCTCGATCATCGCCCGGGCCGGGGCCACCGGTCTCGCCGCCGCCCTAGTCACCACCGCGAATCCTTTCCGGCCGGCTGGCTCTTATCCCCGCGGCTGGTCTTCCCGGCGCTCGTCGATGCGAGCCGCCTTGCCGCGCAGGTTCCGCAGGTAGTACAGCTTCGCGCGGCGCACCCGGCCCCTGCGGATGACCTCGATCTTGTCAACGTTCGGGGAGTTGTTGGGGAAGATGCGCTCGACGCCGATGCCGCCGGAGATCTTGCGCACCGTGAAGGTCTCCCGGGTGCCGCCACCGCGGCGGGCGATCACCACGCCCTGGAAAACCTGGATTCGATGCTTGTCGCCCTCGACCACGCGCACGTGGACGCGGACCGTGTCCCCAGGCAGGAACTCGGGCTGCCCTTGCCGCAAATAGACACTTTCGACCTGATCCAACTGATTCATGACTCACCTCGCAGACCCGACGGATCGCCCAAAGGGGGACGGTGCCGTCATTATTTCCATTTCAGAATGACCACGCAAGCGGCCCTTCAACTTTTCTCCGTGCCAATCGTCTCCATGCTCCGCAGCGCCGCGGCCTCCCGCCGCTGCTCCGGCGTCAGCCGGCCGAGCGCCTCGGCCCCTTCCAGCAGGTCCGGGCGCTTCTCCAGGGTAGCCCGGAGCGCCTCGCGCTGCCGCCAGCGGCGGATCTTCTCGTGGTCGCCTCCAGTCAGCACCTCGGGAACGGCCAACCCCTCCACCACCGGCGGCCGCGTGTAGTGCGGATGGTCGAGCAGGCCGCCGCGGAAGCTGTCGTTCTCGACCGAATCCGCGAGACCGACCACTCCGGGCACCTGCCGGGAGAGCGCCTCGATCAGCACCATGGCCGGCAGCTCGCCGCCCGACAGCACGAAATCGCCGATCGAGACCTCCTCGTCGACCACCGTCGCCCGCACCCGCTCGTCGATCCCCTCGTAACGGCCGCACATCAATACCAAATCGCCCCGGCCCGCCAGCTCGCGCACCCTGGCCTCGTCGAGCCGCCGGCCCTGGGGCGACAGCAGCACGCGCCAGGAGGACGGTCCGGAGACCGCCCGCACGGCGCGGATCCAGGGCGGCGCCGTCATCACCATGCCGCCGCCGCCGCCGTACGGCTCGTCGTCCACGCTGCGGTGGCGATCCTCCGTGAACTCCCGGAGGTCGTGCACCCGCGCCTCCAGGAGCCCCTTCTCGATCGCCCTCCCCACCAGGCTGGTCGAGAGGAACGGCTCGAACAGCTCGGGGAAGATCGTCAGGACCTGGACGCGCATGTCTCCAGCAGCCCCGGAGGCAGCGACAGCTCGATCCGGCCCCGCGCCACGTCCACCTCGCGCAGGAACTCGTTGACGAACGGCACCGGCACCCTCAGGCCCTCCCCCTCGACGATCAGCATCAGGCCGCCGCCGTCCTCCAGCACCTCGATCACCCGGCCGAGATCCTCGCCGTCGTTGCGGCAGAGGCAGCCGAGCAGCTCGTACTGGTAGTAGGTGCCGGGAGGCGCCGGCGGCACCTCCGAGCGGGAGACCTCGAGGTCCAGCCCGCGCAGCTCCTCAGCCCGGTCGCGGTCCTCGAACCCTTCGAAAAGGACCACGGCGCCGCTCTTGTGGACGCGGCCCGCCGACACCACGAGCGGGAACGGGACACCGCCCCCACGGCTCGCCATCAGCCGGCTCCCCTTCTCGAAACGGCCGGGCACGTCCGAAAGCGCCGCCACCACCACCTCGCCGCGGATGCCGTGCGGCCGCAAAACCCGGCCCACGGAGACGGTCTCCGGCAAGTCGTCCCGTTCCAGCAGGTCCTCCCGTCGGGAAGGAACGGCTGGCGAGACGGGCGGCGCTTCAGTCTTCGAGGATTTCGAGCTCATGGCGCACCCCCCGCCGGTCCTCGCGGGTTTCCAACAGCGTGCGCATCGCCCGGGCCGTCCGCCCCTGGCGTCCGATCACCTTGCCGAGGTCGTCAGGGGCGACCGTGAGCTCCAGCACGCCGCCCCCCCGCTTGCTCGGAATCTCCTGGACCTCGACCTCGTCGGGCTGGTCCACCAGCAACCGGGCGAGCTCCTTGAGATCGTCGGCGAGCTCAGGCGTTTCAGGCACTCTTCTTCGTCCTGGCCAGCAGTTTCTTGACCGTGGGCGACATCTGGGCGCCGCGGCCGACCCAGAAATCGGCGCGCTCGGCGTCGATCGTCACCTTCGCGGGGTTCTTCGTGGGGTCGTAATGACCGATCTCTTCCACGGCGGCGGCGGTCGGGGTGTTGCGCGAGTCCGACACCACCACGCGGAAGAAGGGGTTGTTCCGGGCGCCCATGCGGCGCAGCCGAATCGTCAGCATCTAAAGCCTCCAAGTTCTCTCTGTTGCAATGCGCGGACAGGCCACGGCCCGCGGGCCGGAGCCAAAGGCGGGTGATTGTAGCAAGGAACGGCCGGATCGGCAAACGGGGGATCAGCCGCCTCGGGGAGGAAGCTGATCCTCACCACTTTGGATGGTCAACAGAAGTTGGTCGTGCAGGTTGCCTGACAGGTGCCGCAGGTCTGATAGCCGCTGTACGGGCAGGCCCTGGGACTGGTGGCACCGCCTGCTGCTGCCTTGAGCTCAAGCTGGTCGAGCGCGGTCAGAGTCTCTCGATGAAGTACGAGTCTTTTTTTCAGATGCTTCTTCAAAACGTTCTCCTTTCGGCGATCAGGCTTGTCATCAGAACACTCCCGATCTCTACGGTGCTCGCCGGATCCATAAGCGTGCCACCATCGACCCGGGAAGCAGCCTTCTCCCGGCACCCAACTTTCAAGCGCAACGGGCTGTTTTTGCCCCGAAGGGGCCCAATCTGAATAGCCCGGTGCTTTAGCGCCGGGAAGGGAGGCCAACCCTTTCCCGCCCCAAAGGGCCGGTACCCCAACTTTCCGCGGCTTAGGGAGGCACCGCTGAGAGGCACCGCCCCCTCGGGGCGGATGGAAGGACGGCGCGTGTCAAGGTAGTTGTCGCCTCGTCGTTCATGCGGCTTTTGTTTGGCGCTCAGCCCCCCGGTGGTACTCGGCCACCACGGCGTCGCGCTCTGGGTTAAGGGTGACGGCGTGGATC
>Ga0126305_10000072_pt1 | contig 41540 bp, 35 predicted proteins | sample Plot26_FD_92536 | JGI IMG/M metagenome (GOLD analysis project Ga0126305, IMG submission 92536) | Serpentine soil microbial communities from UC McLaughlin Reserve, CA, USA - Plot26 | ecosystem: Environmental > Terrestrial > Soil > Grasslands | place: USA: UC McLaughlin Reserve, Lake County... | reverse complement strand
CCAGCCCGAGGTCTCCACCACCGCCACCCGGTTCGCGTCGGGCATGGAGACGAACAGCCGCTCGGCGTCCGGCGACAGCGCCCAGTCTTCACCGGGGCTCTTCAGGAACACCATGGTCAGCAGCTTGCTGCTGCCGTAGCCGAACAGGGGATCGACGACGGAAAGGGTGGCGTCCTCGTTGAGGGCGATGACGTAGTAGACGTTGAGGTCCATGGCGGGCCGGGAGAGGATCGAGCCGCCGATGAAGGCTTCCACCTTCTTCTTGCAGTCGGCGGGAGGCTCGTTCCCGGCGCCCGGCTTGGCGCCCAGGCTGTCGACCCACGCGCCCGGGTAGAGGCCGGTGAGGGGATTGCCGGTGGTGTCGGAGATCTTGAGGGTCACCCGCGCATCCTGCCCCTCCATGACGGGTCCGTTGCCCTCGACCGGCCGCACCGACAGCTCGATCGAGATGCCCTCCTGCACGGCCTTCTGCTCCTGCACCGCCTTCTGCGGATCGGCCGGGGTGGACGCCGCCGGCTTCGCCGGCTCCTCCGCCCAGGCCACGGCCGCCAGGGCGAGCGCCGCCGCGAAGACGGCGAGACCACGACTCCGAGGGCGTGGGTGGCTACTCATAAACTTTGCTCCCTTTGCTCTACGGCTGAACAGTTCAACCAGTTTGCCTATCCTGAGATGCAAAATCCAAACCGGCTCTTGAAGACCCGGCCACGCGGCCGGGCTCCCGGGGGAGCCACTGGAGAGCTCCAGAATGCTTGCACAGAATAAGGCTGAAGACCTTACAAAGGGATTACAAAAAAGAGTGCCAGGTCACGGCCCCGGATCCCAAGGCCGCCGCGGACTCCGGAGCTGACTCCGGCTAGCCAGCCGCCGCGAACCGCGGCCGGAGCGATACCGGCAGAGTCTCCACGACCGGCAGGTCGTAGCGGAAGCGGATGCTGGAGCCGAGCTTTCGCACGTCCGCGCCGTAGACGTGAATCGAGATGGCCGTCTCCGGCCCCGGGTTGTAGACGGTGTGGATGTCCCCCGGAGGCTGGAGGACCGAGACCGACCCCGCCTTGAACGAGCACTCGCCGATGGGCAGCAGGTAGCGCTCGCCGCCGTCGTTCAGCACCCGGTACTGCACCTCGCACTCCCGCCCCTGGTGGATGCCGACCACGCACCAGGAGACGTGATCGTGGACGGCCGTGGACTGGCCCGGCAGCCAGACCAGGGCCACGATCGAGAACTTCCCATCGTCGTCCGCGTGGAGGATGTGCTGGCGGTAGCGGGTCGGATCCGGCTGCCGCTGCTCCGGCGTCAGCAGCCCGGGGTTGCCCAGGTAGGGCCGCAGCGCCGCGGCGGTCCACCGCGCCACCTTCCCGGTATCGCGCTCCGAGGCCAGCACGGACCGGACGGAACGCACCAACTCGTTGAGGACAGGACTGCCGGACAGCGTCGTTTCCATTTGGCGATCTCCTCGCAGTGCCTGCGGGCAAGTAAAAGAGGAGAGCCCGAGAAAGCCCCGTAAAGGAGAAAAACCGTGCTCCCTCGGGCACTCCGAGGATGAGAATAAGGAGCGCGGGTTAGATTGTCGGTAGCAGGGGGGTTCCAAAAAGATGACGTCCGCAATCGAACACAGAAGGCGCCGCCTTGACCCGACGCGTTCGATAATCTAACATCGACTTCGGAGAAGAAACTCGTGAACCTCACCCCCAGCGATCTCGCCCGCCGACTCAAGGAAGCCCGAGAAGCTGCCGGCCTCCGGCAGGAGGACGTGGCGCGCCATCTCGGCCTGTCTCGTTCCTCGGTGGCCCAGATCGAGCTCGGGAACCGGGCGGTGACCGGGTTGGAGTTGGGGCAGCTCGGCCGGCTCTACGGACGGGACGTCCGGGACTTCCTGGCGACGGAGTTCGATCCTGGAGAGACTGTCCTCGCCCTGTTCCGGGCCGCGCCGGAGGTGGCCGGCCAGGACGAGGCCTTGGCGGCGATCCTGGATTGCCTCCAGCTCTCTCGCGAGCTGGCGTCCCTCGAATCCCTCCTGGGGCTGGACCGCTCGCAGATCGGAGCGCCCGCCTACTCCTTTGATCCACCGCGCAGCCGCGGGCAAGCGGTCGAGCAGGGCAACAGGGTCGCTTCCGACGAGCGGCGGCGGCTGGGTCTCGGCAACCGGTCGCTAGGGGATGCCGCGGAGCTCGTGGAGGAACAAGGGGTCCGCACCGCCATGCTGGACCTTCCGGAGGAGGTCTCGGGGCTCACCCTGATGGAGCGGGGATCGAGCCTCGCGATCGTGACCAACCGGCGGCATCATCGTCTGCGGCGTCAGTTCTCCTGGGTCCACGAGTACGCCCACGTCCTGCTCGATAGGGCACAGCGGGGCACCATCAGCCTCGAGTCCCGCCGCGACGACCTCGCGGAGGTGCGGGCGAACGCCTTCGCGGCCAGCTTCCTGATGCCGGAGGAGGGAGTCCGGGCTTTCCTGGCGGACCTCGGATGCCGGGAGCGGTCCGATCCCATCGGCCTGTACGAGGTCGTCCTGCTGGCCCACCACTTCCAGGTCAGCCGGACCATGGCGATCTATCGACTGTCCAACCTGCGCCTGCTGCCCCAGGCGGCCCGGGAAGCTCTGCTCAACGAGGAGAAATCGGGCCGCGGCAAGCGGATCGAAGACCTGCTCGGGCTTCCCCATCCCGATCACGCGGCCGCGCGGGACGAGTTCCGGCTGCGCTTCCTGGGACTCGCGATCGAAGCCTACCGGCGCGAGAAGATCACCCGCGCCAAGCTGCGTGAGCTGGCCCTGCTGGTGGGGTACGACCGCGCGGCCATCGACGACCTTCTCGAGAGCGCCGGGCTGGACGGTGAAGATGTCGAGCCTCTCCTGCCGGAAGATCTCGAGTAGTGGAATCCGAAGAGGAATCCTGACCGTCGCCGAAGCGGACGAGATGAAGGAGTCTCTCGAACGGCTGCGGTTCAGGATGATGTTCGGATCGTTCCGGGAGCTTCTTTAACTCTCAGCTCTCCTCCCGGGAGCCTCGGACGAACACCCGGAAGTCGCGGCAGGGCTTGCGGTGGAACGACACCTCGCCGCCCGGGCGCGCCGGGGCCAGGATCTTGAACCCCTCGCAGTAGGCGGTCTCCGCGTCCCGGATCACCGAGAGGATGCCGGCCTTCGCGGCCCGCTTCCTCCCCTCGGCCACGGCCTTGTCCACCCGGGCGCTCTCGTATTGGGCGCACAGAGCCTCCAGCCGGCGGTCGCCCCGCAGGTCCAGCACGGTTCCCGGACGGGGAGTGCCGTAGAGGATCTCCAGCGCCGGCAGGTCCCGCTCGAAGTCCGGCTCCGGCGGCCGGTTCTCCTCGATGGAACGCCAGAAGGCGGCTACCTCGCGCTCGATGCGGGCGATGGCGCCCGGATGGCGGTCGTACTCGAAGACCTCGGGCTGATGGCCGCCGATCAGGACGCCCAGCGCCGCCCACGGGCGGCTCGGCAGGCAGGCGAGCCGGTGCTGCACCTGGAGCTCGAAACGCAGCGGCGGCAGGCCCTCCGGCCAGTCCTGCGCCACCGTCCAGTCGACGTTCTTGATCTCCAGCGGCGCGGCGCCCCGGGGGTGGGCGTAGATCTCGAAGTCGAGGCTCGCGCCCATCCCCGGCACCGCCGGGTGCTCGACGTAGCGGCGGACCTTGCGGATCTTCCACCCCCGCCGCTCGGCGATCCCCTGGGCGATGGCCGGCTCCAGCACCGTTCCCCAGAAGCCGCGCTCGCTCTCCGATGCGTCCGGCTCCGGGATCTGGCCGGCCTTCTGATGCCAGAGCTCGAAGAGCGTGCGGCGCTCGTCCAGGCCGAACAGCGCGGCCACCTCGGAGCTGCCGACGTTCCTGCTGCGGATGTCGATCCGCTCTGCGGAGAGAAGGGACATAGACGATTCCTTCAACGGCATTCAAGGGGGGGGATGACGCCCGGAAAGACTCTTCCCGGCACCGCTTTTACTGCACGATGGATAACGTCGAAAGAGAGGCGAAAATTCCTTCCAGGGGGAACCGCTTGCGCCTGGACCCAGGCTTGTTCCAGACTCGGGAGCCAATGAACGGTATCGGAGAGAGCCCACCGCGTCCGGACGGCTTCGCCAAGGTTTCGGGAGCGGCGCGATACGTCGACGACGTCTCCCTGCCCGGGATGTGGCATGGCGCCACGCTGCGCAGCCCGCACCCCCACGCCCGCATCCGGTCGATCCGCTTCGATCCCGCCGCGGCTCCCGCGGGCACGGTCTGCATCACCGCCGCGGACCTTCCGGGGCCGAACGGCATCCAGCTCCTGGACGACGGCTGGCCGATCCTGGCCGACGGCTTCGCCCTCCACGTGGCCGAGCCGGTGGCGCTGGTGGCGGCGCCCACGCGCCTGGCGGCCCGCCAGGCGCTGGCGGCCATCACGGTGGAGTACGAGCCGCTCGCCCCCGTCCTGACCCTTGAAGAGGCCGCGGCGCTGCCGCCCCTCTACGAGCTCCGCATGGAGAGCGGCGACGTGGAGGCCGCGTTCGCCGGGGCGGACCAGGTGATCGAGGGCACCTGGCGGACGGGCCATCAGGAGCACATCTACATCGAATGCCAGGGCATGATCGCCACGTTCGGGGACGACGGCACGCTGTCCCTCCTCGGTTCCATGCAGTGCCCCTACTACGTCCACAAGGCGCTGACCCACGCCTTCGGCCTGCCGGACGACAAGGTGCGGGTGCGGGCCTCGGTGGTGGGCGGCGGCTTCGGCGGCAAGGAGGACTTTCCGAGCGCCCTCGCCATCCACGCCGGCCTGCTCGCCCGCGCCTGCGGCCGGCCGGTGAAGATGGTCTACGACCGTCACGAGGACATCGTCGGCACCTCCAAGCGCCACCCCGCCGTGATCCGCCACCGCACGGCAGTGAGCCGCGACGGCCGGCTGCTCGCCCTCGACGCCGAGGTCCTCATGGACGGCGGGGCCTACAAGACGCTCTCGCCGGTGGTGCTCTCGCGGGCCCTCCTCCACGCCTTCGGCCCCTACCGCTGGCCGAGCGCGCGCCTCCAGGGGAAGGTGCTGCGCACCCACACCACGCCCAACAGCGCCTTCCGCGGCTTCGGCGCCCCCCAGGTCGAATTCGCCATCGAGCGCCAGATGGACCGCATCGGCGAGGCGCTGGGGCTCGATCCGTTCGAGATCCGCGCCCGCAACGTCGTCAAGCCCGGGGACCGGCTGCCGACCGGGCAGGTGCTCGACGCCAGCACCTCGGCCCGCCTCTGCCTCGAGGAGGCGGAGCGGCGGACGGGCTTCCGGGCGAAGTGGCGAGCCCTGGAAGAGGCCCGCCAGACGGGCGGCTCGTCGCCCATGCGGGGAATCGGCCTCGCACTCTACTTCCACGGCGCGGGTTTCACGGGCAACGGCGAACGCAAGATGAAGTCGCCGGTCACGGCCCGCCTGCTCGAGGACGGCCGGATCGAGGTGCTGACCGCCATGACCGACATGGGCCAGGGCTGCGCGGCCGTCTTCCCGCAGATCGCCGCCGCGGCGGGCGGGATCACCGCGGACGACGTGGTGTTCGCCGAGCCGGACACCGCTGACGTCCCCGACTCCGGCCCCACGGTCGCCTCGCGCACCACCATGATCGTGGGCCAGTTGATCGTGCGGACGGTTGCCGAGCTGTGCGGCCAGGTGGTGGCCTCGGTCGATACGGATGGGGGCCTCTCCGTCCAGGACGGTTGGATCGTGGGTCCGGCGGGCCGGGTCGAGCGCTTCCGGGATGCGGCGCGGCGGCACCGGGAAAAGACGGGGCCCGTGGAGGTCACGTTCCGCCACGAGCCGCCGGAGTGGCAGACCTTCGACGAATCGACCTATCAGGGCGCGGCCTACCCCACCTATGCCTGGGGAGCGGACGTCGTCGAGGTGGAGGTCGACCCCGATACCCTGGCGGTGCGCCCCACGGAAGTGACCGCCGTCTGTGAGGTGGGACGGGCGATCCACAAGACCCTGTGCGTTGGGCAGATCGAGGGCGGCACCCTCCAGGCGCTCGGCTGGGCTCTCCTGGAGGAGGTCAAGCTCCAGGACGGCCGCTATCTGAACGACCGCCTCGCCACCTACATCATCCCCACCATCAAGGACTGCCCGCGGATCGACGTCCACCTCCTGGAGCAGGCCTGGGAGGGCGGCCCCTTCGGAGCCAAGGGGATCGGCGAGCTGCCCATGGACGGCGGCGCTCCGGCGGCTCTGCAGGCGATCGAGAACGCCACGGGCCTCCTGTTGAACGAGATCCCGGCCACGCCGGAACGGCTGCTGCGGGCCCTCACCCCTAACCCCTCTCCCGCCCCCTCCCTCCCACCCTCACCGGGAGAGGGGAACCTTGGAAAGGAGAACGCCTCGTGAAGACCTCCTTCTCCGTCAACGGCCGGCCCGCCGAAGTCGACGGCCATCCCATGGAGCGCCTGCTCGACGTGCTGCGGGAGGGGCTCGGATTGACCGGCACCAAGGAAGGGTGCGGCGAGGGAGAGTGCGGCGCCTGCACGGTTCTTTTGGATGGCGAGCCCACCCTCTCCTGCCTGGTGCCTCTCTTCCAGTGCGAGGGGCGGCGGATCGAGACGGTCGAGGGGATCGCCGAGGGGCCGGCGCGCGAATTCCTGGAACGCTTCGTGGCCACCGGCGGCGTCCAGTGCGGCGCGTGCACGCCGGGGATCGTGGTCACCGCCTGGGCGCTCCTGGAACGCAATCCCGCGCCCAGCCGCGAGGAGGCGCGGGAGGCGCTGGCGGGCAACCTCTGCCGGTGTACGGGCTACGAGGGGATCCTGCGGGCGATTTGCCCGGAGCCCGCGGGTCAGGAGCAGAAGGAATGACCGTCGCTCTCCGCCCCCGCTCGCTCGACGAGGCCGTCCGGCACCTGGAGGAAGATCCGGCCCTGGTGCCCACGGCCGGCTGCACCGACCTGATGGTGCGCGGTCCCGAGGCCCTCCACCGGATGGACCGGGTCCTCGATCTCCTGGGCGTCCCCGAGCTACGCGGCATCCGCGAGGTCGAGGGCGGGCTCGAGATCGGCGCCACCACCTCCTTCAGCGAGATCCGCCGCTCGGCCGCCGTCCGGGCCGCCTTCCCCGTCCTCGCCGAGGCCGCCGCCGTGGTGGGCGGCTGGCAGATCCAGAACCGGGCGACCTTGGGAGGCAACATGGCGAACGCCAGCCCGGCCGGCGACTCCCTCCCCGTGCTCCTGGCCCTCGACGCCGTCGTCGTGGCGGCCGGAGCGGGCGGCCTCCGCGAGATCCCCTACTCCGAGTTCCACACCGGCTACCGCGAGACGGCCCTGAAGCCGGGAGAGATCGTCGCCCGAGTGCGCCTGCCGTATCTACCCGAGGGTGGCTTCCAGGCCTACCGCAAGGTGGGAACGCGCGAAGCGCAGGCGATCAGCAAGGTGGTGGTGGCGCTCGCCGGGCGGATCGTCGCCGGCCGGATTGACGGCCTGCGCCTCGCCGCCGGCAGCGTCGCCGCGACGCCGGTCCGCCTGCGCGCCACGGAGGAGGCCATCCGGGGCGCGGCCCCCGGGCCTGAGACGGCCGACCTCGCCGGCCGCGAAGCCGCCCGCGAGGTCACGCCGATCGACGACGTCCGCTCCACCGCGGACTACCGCCGCTTCGCCCTGGAACGGGTGGTGAGGCGGCTGATGCTGACCCTGACCGCGGAGTAAGGAAATCATGCCGACCACCCTGACCGCCGACGCGGTCCGCCACCTCTTCGAGCGCCTGCGTGGCGCCAACCTCGACTTCGCCCGGCGCTATCCGGGCGACTCCGGCAGGCGCCAGCCGGTCCACACGGTCTACGGCGGCGCGCACCTCTTCAAGTCCGACACCGCTTCCCGGCTCGGCGCCCTCGCCCTGCGGGCCCTCGAAGAGTACGCTCCGACCCCCGCGGACCTAGCCTCTGCGATCGGCCTGGAGGAGGCGCTGGCTTCCAAGGTCCATGCCCGTGTGGTCGAGAAGCTCCGCCGCGAGCCGGTCGAGGATTTCCGAGCCGACTTCGAGGACGGCTACGGCAACCGCCCGGACGCCGAAGAGGACGGCCACGCCGAGGCCGCCGCTCGTGAAATGGCCGCGGGCTTGGCCGCCGGCACGCTCCCAGCCTTCGTGGGCATCCGCATCAAGCCTTTCACCGAGGAGCTGAAGGCGAGGTCGGTGCGCACTCTCGACCTCTTCCTGACCACCCTGGTGGGCGAAACGGAGGGCCGGCTGCCGGAGAACTTCGTGGTGACGCTGCCGAAGGTGACGGTCCCCGAGCAGACTGCCGCCCTGGCCGACCTCTTCGACCGGCTGGAGCCGGCGCTCGGTTTGCCAGCCGGCTCTCTCCGGCTGGAGATCATGATCGAGACTCCCCAGGCGATCCTGGACGCGATGGGCACCTCAGCCCTTCCCCTCCTCGCCGTGGCGGGGGGCGGCCGGTGCGTGGCGGCGCATTTCGGCACCTACGACTACACGGCCTCCTGCAACATCACGGCGGAGCACCAGTCGATGACCCACCCGGTCTGCGACTTCGCCAAGCACATGATGCAGGTCGCCTATGCCGGCACCGGGCTCTGGCTCTCGGACGGCGCCACCAACGTCCTCCCCGTGCCGCCGCACCGCGCGGCCCAGACCCCGGAGCAGATCCAGGAGAACCGCGCCGTCGTGCACCGCGCCTGGAAGCTCCACGCCGGCCACGTCCGGCACTCCCTCGTCGGCGGCTTCTACCAGGGCTGGGACCTCCACCCGGCGCAGCTCGTCACCCGCTATGCCGCCCTCTACTCCTTCTTCCTGGAAGGCCTCGACGCCGCCTCGGACCGCCTCCGCAACTTCGTCCAGAAGGCGGCCCAGGCCACCCTGGTCGGCGAAGTCTTCGACGACGCGGCAACCGGTCAGGGCCTCCTCAACTACTTCCTGCGCGCCGTCAACTCCGGTGCGATCAAGGAAGAGGAGGCCCTGGAGAGGTCAGGGCTGACTCTGGAGGAGCTGCGGGGGCGATCGTTCGTGAAGATCCTGGAGAGCCGGCGGGGGTGACCGTAGTAGAATCCAGTCTGAGGAGGAGGTTGGCTCGATGTCATCAACTAAAGGAAAAGCAGCTCAACGGCCCTTGGAGCAGCAGTTCGTCGTTGATCGAGCGGGCAAGCGGCAAGCCGTCATTGTCCCACTGAAGGAATATGAACGCCTTATGGAAGATCTCCACGATCTCGCCGTCGTCGCGGAGCGTCGGGATGAAGAATCGATCAGCTTGGACGAGATGAAACGGCGGCTGCGCGAAGATGGCCTCCTTTAGGGTTGATCTCAAGCCTGCTGCACAAAAAGACTTCCGCAAGATCCCCCAAAAGATCCTTTCTCGCATTCTGGAAGCCATCGACGATCTAGAGCAAGATCCTTTCCCTACCCATTCCAGAAAGCTGGCGAACTCTGATCGGCTCTACAGGCTTCGGGTGGGTGACTATCGGGTCATCTATGAGGTCGAGACGGAGACCAGCACGATCACCGTGCAATACGTCCGTCACCGGCGCGAAGTCTACAGGTCCCTGTAGCGAGCCAAAAGACGCACTCGGGCCTCATCATGGGGGACGACTCGACCGGCCTCGACATCCGCCAGGCCCCGGTAGACATCTCTCAGAAGATCCAACGCCTCGAGTCCAGTCTTGGACTTGAGGTTTGTAGCCGGATGAGGATCTTTGGTCATCCCCGCCGCACCGTCCCCTCGATCAGCCCGTAGGGCTCCGGAGTCGCCACGAAGATCTCGTTGCGGTTGTCCATCCCGAAAGACGTGAGGTCCACCGGAATGTGGTGCCGGTTGGGCATCGCCAGATGGATCTCCTCGACGTCCAGGGTCTCCAGGACCGCCTCGCCCATCGCGTAAAGAGTGTGCTGGACGGAGCGGCTGTCGTGCTCCGCGAAGGTCTCCAGGAGCACGCGCCGCACCTCGCGCCAGAGGTGGCCGAACGCTACGTAGGGCCGCGAGTAGTGCCAGGTGGCCCGGACGGCCGTGGCCAGGATGCGGTCCGAGGTCTCCTTGAGCGTGGTGTAGCGGTCGCGGGGGTAGCCCTCGAAGGCGGACTGCGCAGTCTTCATCACCACCAGGTCCTCGAGGCCGGCCAGGACCCGGGCGCCCTGCCCGTCGCGGGTCACCTCCGCGATGCGCCGCTCGCTCCCCGCCTGCCGGAAGGCGCTCGGGTGAACGGTCCCGCCGGCTTGGATCGGCTCCCACAGGTGCTCGGTTAGATCGACCCGCACGCTCGACGCCCGCGGACTGCTGGTCAGAAAGTGATCGGTCAGCGCCAGACCGAAATCCTCGATGTCGTCGAACGGATGCTCGGCGGCCAGGGCGTAGACGGTGTTCTTCATCGTGTCGGTGGGGAAGACGCCGCCGTTGTCGCCGTCCGTATAGGCGGCCGTGAAATCCCCTTCGAAACGGATTGCCACGGTGACGTCCTTGAGCTCGTGGCGGTCCGCATGGCGGCGGACGGTCACCAGGCGGATCGCCTGCTTTCCATAACTGTTATCGGCCAGCTTGACGGGCATGCTCAGCTCCCCCGATAGGTCGAATATCCGAACGGGCTCAGCAGGAGCGGCACGTGATAATGCTGGGCCGCGTCCCGCACATGGAAGACGATCGAGGCCTCCGGATAGAACCCTTCGATCCCCTGGGCCTGGAAATAGGTTTCGATTCCGAACGTGAGCCGGTAGACGCCCTCGGCGAAGGGAGCTCCTTCCGGCAGGAGCTGACGGGCCCGGCCGTCCTGATCGGTCCCGGCCCGGCCGATCTCCCGCCAACCCGCTTCCGATCGGATTTCCAGGATCACGGGGATGCCGCTCGCCGGCCGCCCCCGCGAGGTGTCCAGGACGTGAGTGGTGATGCCGCTCATGACAGGAGTTTCTCCAGCCGCAGGTGCATGATCTTTCGCTGCTCTTCGGCGGCGATACGCAGCTCGGTATCCGGATCGTTGGGCAGGCGTTCACGCAGCAGGGCGAGCATCTCCGCGGCGGTCTTGCTCGTGGCGCAGACGATGAAAATGTGATCGAACCGGGACTCGTAGAGGCGGTTCGCCTCGACCAGCGCGGCCAGGGTGTCCGAATCCGCGCCGCGGGCCCCGGCCTGCTCCTGCTCGGACCAGCGGCTCCCCTTCTCGCCGATGCGCGGGTGGGCGGCGAAGGCCTCCAGCCAGTCCTCGGGCCGGAGGCTCCACCAGATTCCGTCCGCGGTATCCACGAGTTGCGCCCGGTCCCGGAAGGGGCGGCTCTCGGCGATCCGGCGCGCCCAGGCCCGGGAGCCACAGCAGGCGAGGAGCGCGGCTTCCGCCTCCTTGTCCGGCATGGCGTTCAGCCGGTCGAGCGTCCCCATGATCGTCCCGAAGAGCCGCAGCCGCGCCACTCCGCCGTCGGGGTAGATGTTGAGCCGGGCATGGGTGAAGGGCCCGGCCGCGGCGACCTCGTCGAACCGGTGCCGGGTGTGGGGACGCAGCGGAGCACGCGGCAGAACCTCCCGCCAGCCATTGAAGGTCGGCAGGGCGAGGTGCTCGGGCAGCGCGCCGTCCGCGTCGCACCCCTCGATGGAGCACCAGCCCGGGGCGTTGCCCTTGAAATGCGAGGTGTCCACCTCGAGCCGGTGGAGCGCGCCGCGCGTTCCCAGCTTCACGATCGCCCAGTCGTGGCCGGGTCCCCGCCGGCGCCGCGTCTCCCAGCCGTCATGCATGCCGAGCGGCGGCCCGGGCAGGATCAGGTTGTGGCGGTTGCCGAAGAACATGTCGCTGCAAGAGAGCACGAGCCCGCCGTTCTCGACCGCCGCGAGGTCCACCTCGTCGCCGTGCCGGGCGAGCCGCGCCCAGTCCGCGGCAACCTCGCCATACACCCGCAGCCGGGCGACGCCGCCGTCCGGATAGATGTTGAGCCGCAGGTGGGTGACCCGCCCCGCATCCTTCTCGATATGGAAAGGATTCTTCGCGTTCCCCTGGAGCGGCGAGCGGGGCAGGACCTCGGTCCAGGATGCCCCCATCAGCTCCTCGGGCCCCGGATGCCCCTCGACGGCGCAGGCTTCGAGCGAGCAGGCCTCCGGATAGTTGCCGCGGAAGTAGGCGGTATCGACGATCACGCCCCGGAGCGTCCCCGGCAGACCGAGCCGGACGATGCACCAGTCGTAGCCGGGCTCGCGCCGGCGTCTGGTCTCCCAGCCGTCCATCCACTTGCCAACGTCCGTGTACTTCCCCTCGATCCAGACCGCCTCTCCGGCTTTCAGGAGGTTCTCCTTCGGTGCGAAGAACTCGTCGTTCGCCGCGAGCACCGCGCCGCCCAGCCGCTCGGCGGCGAGGTCCACGAGATCGGTGAAGTCGCTCATCTCCCTCCCTGCGTGAGGAGTCTGCCGAGGGGTGCTTCGGTCAGCTCCTCATTCTTATAGATGGTCTCTCCCCGCAGCAAGGTTTGCCGGACGACGCCGTAAAGGGTCCGTCCCGCGTAGGGAGTCAGCTTGTGACGATGATGGAGCCGCCCGGCGTCCACCTCGAAGCTCGCCTCGGGGTCCCAGATCACCAGGTCGGCATCGTGCCCCGGCGCGATCGCGCCCTTCCGGCCCTCCAGCCCCGCCAGCCGGGCCGGCCCGGCGCACATCCACGCCGCGAGGTCCTCGACCGTGAAGCCGCGAACCCGCGCCCCGGTCCAGATGGCGGCGAGCGAGAGTTGGAGCGACGAGATCCCGCCCCAGGCTCCCCGAAAGTCGCCGGACTCGATCATCTTCATCTCCGGCGGGCAAGGCGAGTGGTCGGTCGCGACGAGATCGATCAGCCCCTCGCGCAGGGCCTCCCAGAGCCGCTCCCGGTTCTCTCGCGAGCGGATGGGGGGCGCGCACTTGAAGGCCACGGCGCCGTCCGGGATCTCCTCGGCGGCGAAGGTCAGGTAGTGCGGGCAGGTCTCGGCGGTGATCGGGAGCCCCTCCTCCCGGGCGCGCCGCAGGACCGGCAGGACCTCCGCCGAGGAGACGTGGACGATGTGGACCCGGCAGCCCGTCTCGCGGCAGAGCCGGACCAGGAGCTCGACGGCCTCGGCCTCGGACGCATCCGGCCGGGATCGCAGGTAACGGTCGTACTCGGCCGGGTTCCCGCCCGTCCAGACGGCGGCCGCCGCGTCGATCGGACCCGGCAGCTCGGCATGCGCCAGAAGCACGGCTCCGAGCCGGGCGAGCACCGGCATCGCCTCCCGCAGATCGGCCTCTTCGACGTGCTGGAACTCGTCGACGCCGGAGGGGACCAGGAAAGCCTTGAAGCCCAGGGCTCCCTCCGCAAGAAGCCCGGCCAGCTCACTCGCGTTGCCAGGCACCACGCCGCCCCAGAACCCGACGTCGACGTACGTCTTCCCTCGGGACGCCTCGATCTTGACCCGCAGCGCCTCGCGCGTGGTCGTGGCCGGGACGCTGTTGAGGGGCATGTCGATCACGGTCGTGACGCCCCCGGCCGCCGCCGACCGGGTGGCCGTCGCGAACCCTTCCCACTCCGTCCGCCCGGGCTCGTTGACGTGGACGTGGGTATCCACGATCCCCGGCATGAGGATCGATTCGCCGCAGTCGATCACCGGCGATCCCGAAGGGGCTTCTTCCATAGGGGTGACGCGCTCGATCTTCCCCTGCCGGACGTAAACCATGGCGGGGCGGAGGCCGTCGGGGGTCATGACCCGTTGGCTGCGAAGGATGATGTCGGGGAAAGCCATCGGAGACGAGGGTATGCGCCCGGACGACGCTTGTCGAGAATTCTTGCGAAGATTAGGATTGCGGACTGAACCGATGACCAATCCCCCTCTCCTCCTCCAGGGCGGCACCGTCCTAACCTTGGACGCCAACGCCACCGTCCTGCGCGGTGCCGACGTCCTGATCCAGGACGGCCGGATCGCGTCGATCGGCGCTCCCGAGGCTCCGGAGGGCACGCGGGTGCTCGACGTCTCCGGCTGCCTGGTCCTGCCGGGCCTGATCCAGGGGCACCTCCACCTGGGGCAGACCTTCTTCCGGGGATTGGCGGAGGAGCGGCGCCTGCTCTCCTGGCTGCGGGAACGGATCTGGCCCCTCGAGGCGGCCCACGACGACGAGAGCGCCTACTGGTGCAGCCTGCTCGGCGCCGCCGAGTGCCTCCTGAGCGGCACCACCACGATCCAGGACATTGGCATCGGACCCGGAGCGCGCGGCCTGCTCCAGGCCGTCGCCGACTCCGGGCTGCGCGCCTTCGCGGGCCAGTGCCTGATGGACAGCGGCGACGCCCTGCCCGCCGCGATGCGTCAGGACACCGACCGGGTGCTCGCCGAGACCGAAGAATTGGGAAGTCAATTCGCGGGCACTGCAGGCGCGGCGGAGGGGCGGCTGCGCTACGTGCTCAATCCCCGCTTCATCCTCACCTGCTCCGACCTGCTCTGGGAGGGGATCCGCGACCTGGCATCCCGCCGCGGCTGGCCCGTCCATACCCATGCCCTGGAGCAGCGGGACGAGACGCTCGCCGTGCGCGAGCTGAAAGGCGGGCGGGACGAGGTCGAATACTTCGCCGACGTCGGCCTGCTCGCGGCCGACCTCCGCCTCGCCCATGGCGTCTGGATCACGGGCGAGCATCTCGACCGGGTGCGCGGAGGCCGCTTCAGCGTCGTCCACTGCCCCAGCTCGAACCTGAAGCTCGGCTCCGGCGTGGCCGACCTCCTCGCCTTCCGCCGCGCCGGCGTGCCGGTCGGCATCGGCTGCGACGGCGCCGCCTGCAGCAACCAGCTCGACAACTTCGCGGAGGTCCGTCTGGCGGCCCTCCTCCAGAAGGTCAAGCACGGCCCGGACGCCTTCTCCGGCCTCGACGCCCTGCGCCTCGCCACCAGCGAAGGCGCCCGCGCCCTGGGCCTCCAGGACGAGACCGGGACGATCGAGCTCGGCAAGCAAGCCGACCTCGTCGTCCTCGCGGGCGACCGTCCCGAGCTCTGGGCCGCTCCCCAGGCCGACCCCCACGACCTCGTGGCCTTCGGAGCCTCCCGCGCCACCGTCCGCCACGTCCTGGTCGGAGGCCGCCTGGAAGTCGAGGAAGGCCGCCTCACCCGGCTCGACCTCGGAGAGATCTACCGGGAGTCCGAACGGTGCCTGGCCGAACTGATCCGAAGGTCGGGAATTGGGCTTTAGGGACGATAGAAGTTAGACTGCCTTGGCCAGGAGGTCACCGCCAATGAGGGTTCGTCTCGACGAAGACATCAGGCCCCTTTCAGAGTTCCAAGCGAACGCCGAGAAGCTTCTGGATGAGATTCGTGCCACGCGTAGAGCCCTGGTCCTGACCGAGGAGGGGCGCAGCAGTGCCGTGGTGATCGACGTAGCTGAGTTTGAAAGCCTCCTCGAAGAGTTGGAGACACTCCGCGAGATCCATCTGGCTGAGCAGCAAATTTCCTCTGGACAGGGCGTGCCGCACGAGTTGGCGCGGGAGCAGATCCTGTCTGCTCTCAAACAATGAAGATCATCTGGTCTCCTCTCGCAGTTGCCAAAGTCCGACAGGAAACACAGTACATCGCAAGAGACCGATCCGGAGCCGCGGCGAACTGGGCCGAAGGTATCTTCGATGCCGTAGCTCGCCTCACGGATCTCCCCGAAAGCGGCCGTGTAGTACCTGAGCTCGGGCGGTCCGATGTTCGAGAGATCACCTATCGCAGCCACCGGGTGATCTACCGGATCGAGGAGCGGTCGATCTTGATTCTGACCGTTCGGCACTGGCGACAGCTCCTCGATCTATCAGAGCTTGGCGACGTTCAGAAATAACATCAGTGGCCGAGCGGCGCTCCCGGCGCGCCCAGGTGAATACGCATCAGGCTGGGCTGGTGGATCAGGGTCCGGAAGGGATCGGTCCCCGCAGTAGAGGCTGCCGTGCACGTCGAACGCGAAGTCCTCGCACCCCTGGGGAGCGGATAGCAGCGGATCCTCGAACCAGACGGTCGCCTGACCACTCTCGCCGCCTGCTTCAGCTCCGCCCGCCCGCGAAGATCTTCCGCACCGCCTCGATCGTGTCGGCCTCTTCGGCCGTCTTGTCGTCGCGGTAGCGCTTGACGCGGGCGAAGCGGAGGGCCATGCCGCCGGGGTACTGGGGGCTCTCCTGGACGTCGCTGAAGGCGACCTCGGCGACCAGCTCGGGACGGACGTAGACCGTCCAGCCGTCGGTGCCGAGGGCGATCTCCTGGAGCTTCCGGGTCTGCCAGGCGAGGGTCTCGTCGGTCAATCCCTTGAAAGTCTTGCCGAGCATCACGAAGCCGCCGTTCTCGGGATCGCGGGCGCCGAGGTGTAGGTTGGAGAGCCAGCCCTTGCGCCGGCCGTGCCCCCACTCGGCGGCCAGGATCACCAGGTCCAGCGTGTGCGCCGGCTTCACCTTCAGCCAGGAGAAGCCGCGCCGCCCCGCCTCGTAGGGCGCGTCCACGGCCTTGGCCATGATCCCCTCGTGCCCGCGGGCGAGGGCGGCCTCGAAGAAGGCGTCCGCCTCCTCGGCATCGGCGGTGACGATCCGCGGCACGGCCCAGCCCCGCACCGCCTCGCCGAGCGCCGCGAAGCGCTCGCCCGCGGGCCGGTCGATCAGATCCTGGCCGTCCAGGTGGAGGAGGTCGAAGAAGAAGGGGGTCAGCGGCAGCTCGCCGCGCAGGCGGGCGACGTCGAGCTTGCGGCCGAAGCGGCGCATGGTGACCTGGAAGGGGTATGGCGCGCCATCGGGACGCAGGGCGATCACCTCGCCGTCGAGGAGGAGCTGGCGCGCGGGTAGGGCCTGGACGCTCTCGACCAGCTCGGGCACGGCCTGGGTGACCTCGTTGCCCCGCCGGGAGTAGACGCGGACGTCGTCCTCCGACTTGTGGACCTGGATGCGGGCGCCGTCGAGCTTGAGCTCGAAAGCGGCCTCGCCGAGACGGTCGAGGGCCTCGGAGACGTCCCCCGCCGGCTGGGCGAGCATCGGCTGGAGGGGACGGAAAAGCTGCAGGCGGAACCGGTCGAGCCCCGGCCGTCCTTCGATGAGGACGGCCCGCGCCACGGCCGTAAGCTCGCCGGCGAGCATCAGAGCCCGGCGCACCTCGTCCGCCGGCACCGACGCGGCGGCGGCGAGGGCCTCGGCCATGAGGCCGGCGAGAGCCCCTTGACGCAGCTCGCCGTAAATCAGGCGTACCAGGAAGTCCTGCTCGTCGCGGGTGGCGCGGCCGAGGAGGTCCGAGAGGAGGCGGCCCCGTTCCAAAGTTGAGCCGGAGCCGCTCACCCCGGCGATGCGCTCGAAGGCGGCGTCCACCTCGCCCAGGGGAAGGGAAGGCTCCACGGCGGTCGTCCCCGGCATGGCGTTTCGCACGGCGGCCCCCCCGAGGCCGATCCTCCCCTGCCGCAGATGGCCCGATAGGAACGCCACCGCGACATCGATCTCCTCCGGTGAGAGACGGCGCAGCAGGTCCGCCAGGGCTCCGGTCTTCTCCGAGCGCGAGCGGGTCTCCGCGACGCGGCGAGAGGTGGCGACGAGGTCGGCGAGAAGCATCGGAAGGGCTCCAGGCCGCCCAGAAGGCGGTCTCAAGAGGGGAGCAGGATATCGAAGAATCAAGGACTTTGAGATCTTTTGATGAAGTTTGAGCCGATCTGTCCGGTTATTTGAGGACTCCTGATACCTCTTGCCCTAGACTGCCTTTCAAGCAAGGGGTTCCTGAGAAGAGGGAAAACCGGAGGCAGGAACCTTGAAGCCCTTGAAGTTCTTTGTTGGTCTGCAGGTTGAGGGGGAAAGTTTTTCATCTGATCTTTTGTAGTCTTTGGGGAGGGCTAGAAGCCCGGGCGGAGCGATCCACCCGGGCTTCTTCCTTTTGGCCTCGAAAACGCCCGGGGTGAGGCTGCTATGCTCAAGGCAAGGTGCTGCTTCAACGCTCGGGACCGGCGGCCCTCCTCGGCCTCCTCTCCCTCGCCTTCTTGGGCAGGGACGGGAAGCGCCCGCCTCCCGAGAGCAGCCGGCCGCCGGAACGGCTCCGCCGGCCTCCCGTCTTCCCCTTTCCCTTACAACCTCGGCCGGCTGCTTCAGGCGGGCGGCAAGAACCGCGAAGCCGCCGTCCACTTCGAGTTCGCGCTCGCCTCCCGGCCGAACCTCGTGGAGGGCTGGTTCCACCTGGGCGAGATCCATGCCGCCGAGGAGCGCATGGCCGATGCGGTCGCCTGCTGGCGCCGCGCCCTCGAGATCGATCCGGCCTACGCGGCGGCCTCGCTCGCGCTGGCCAAAGCCCTCCCAGCCGCCGACTGACCTGGCAAGGTCGTCTCCACCGGGGGTGAGTACGGGTATACTGCACGGACGGGACAAATTCCTGGAACCCGTTACACGGCTCGCGAGGATGGATGTACTTCGAGATTGTCGGGGGGATTTCGGACGTGGAGACAATCGCCGTGGGACCGTCCGTTCGGCGAATGAGCGAGCTTCAGGCTCGTTACGGCGAGGGACGATGGCGGAAGATGAAGGGTACCGCCGTGGTCCGGCTCGACGATGGTAGACTTTTACGGGCCGAGTTGCATTGGTACGAGGCGCATGGCATCGGGCGCAAGGCCTTCAAGATCAAGCGACTCTTTGAGTAACCCCACACCTATGAGCAGCCCTTCTATCCCCCACTTTGGAGTCTGCGTCAGAAACGACGGCTGCGAAGATCTGCAGCTTCGCAAGCTCTACCAGATCCTTCCAGACGAAAGTGCCGAGAGGAATGGTCTCCTCCGGGTCATCGATGACTCGGGAGAGGACTACCTCTATCCCGCTCTGAATTTCATACCCGTGACTCTTCCGTCAGCGGTCGAGCAAGCCCTGGCAGCCCTTACCGAAGGCGCGGCGACTCAGTAGGTGCTGCTGGCCGGCTTCCGGGCCGACTGAACCTCCCGGACCGCCTCCGGATGGAAGATGATCCGGCTACGACCCACCGTTGCCGCTCATGAGCCTCGCACGGACTTCTTCCCAGGGAATGCCCTCGACCGCTCCCGACTCCAGATCCGCAGCACGCCGCTCGATCTCGGCGACCCAGGCGGTGTCGGCCTCTTCATCCTCATCTTCTTCGAGGCTGTCGAGGAGACGCGCGGCAACTTCCGCGCGATCTCGCTCATCCAGCTCCAGAGCCTTTCGGACGACTTCTTCGACGTCAGGTCTCATGGTTCTAGCGTAGCATGGCTCCCTGCGCCGCCTAGGACGGCTCCACCCTCCACCCGCCACCTGTGGCTGGCCGAGCAGATTGGTATCGCGAAGCCGGAGTAGGAGCGAAGCTCAAGTTTCTGCTGAACTCGACCCGCCGGACCGAGACCTTCGGCTCCGCCCTCCGCCCCCGCAGGAGCCTGCCGCCGAGGAGGGCCACGACCCCGAGGCTCAGCAGCGCCGCCGGCACCGGATCGAAGACAGGCGGCGGCAGGGCCACGATGCCTCGCTCGTCAGTCAGGGCCGGACGGTCGATATAGCGGCCGTGCTCGGGGATCAGCTCGTCGAAGTGGTGGGCCAGATAGTCCAGCTCCCGCCGAAGCCGCGCGCCGGACATCGGAATCCCATGCCCTGTTGCCGCCACCTCCGGATCGAGATGCGCGAGCGCCAGAACGGAACTCCGCGCCGACTCCCAGTCAGGCGTGAAGTAGGCCGGTGGACGCCAGACCTCCGGCTTCCGGGTGAACACCGCCATGAGGGACTCCTGGCGCATGGTCACGAAGGCATCGCCCACGATCAGCACCCGGTCCTCGTCCCGGAAGAGCGAGATGTGCCCGGGAGAATGCCCCGGCGTGTGGATCCACCGCCAGCCGGACATTCCCGGCACGCTCCCATCCTCAGGCAGGGTCTGGACCCGGCTCTCAAGGTCGAACGGCCCCCGGGGAAACGTGCGAGAGAGCAGCTTCGCGACGGCGCCGCCGTCCACGGTGGGGTCCTGCGGCGGATAGGGGGATCGGCCGGTGACGTACGGCATCTCCAGCCGGTGCGCGTAGATCGGAGCGTCCCAGCGGTCCGCGAGCGCCTGGGCCGAGCCGACGTGGTCGAAATGGCCGTGGGTCAGGATGATGGCCGCCGGGCGCGACCGGCCGAAGCGCCGCTCCGCCTCGCGCACGATGGCATGCTCCGAGGTCGGCATTCCCGCGTCGACCAGCACCCAGCCCCGGTCTCCGGCCTTGGGCTGGCCGACGAAATAGACGTTGACCATCGAGAGCTGGAGCCCCGCGACGTCGCGTGCGACCTTCATGAGCTGGCCGACGTGGCCCTTTCCCGAGTCCTGTAGAACCCTGTTCGTCATCGCTTCGTCCTCCTGGTGTAATTCAGAGTGAGTGATCCCGGGGACAGGGCGCGGACCTTCTGCGCCCTTGCTTGAAGCTCTGCAACTCGGGTGCCTGTCCTGGCGAAGTCATGACCTTCGTCGTCTCCGGCCTGCCCTGCGGAGCGGGCGGTTCGACCTGAAGGTCGAGGCAGTGGCCCCCCAGGTCAAGATCTCGTCCTGCAGGACGGTCGGTCTGACCTGCGGGGTGGTCTGGAGGAGCCGCGGGGCAAGACCCCTATCCCCGAGGTCGAACCGATGGCTCCGAAGGTCGGAGGAGTGGCCCCGCAGGTCGAGATCTCGACCTGAAGGGCAGCTGGTCTGCCCTGCGGAGCGGCCGGTTCGACCTTCAGGGCAGACTGCTTGGCTCCAAGAAATCTCTACGGATTCCGGTTGAACTTCTTCATCAGATCCTCCAGAGAAGCCCCCTGCTTGGCCGGCGGCTGCGGCTTCGGCTGCGGCTTGGACTGCTGCGGCTTGCCCGGTCCGGGCGGCCGGGCTCCGGACCCCGGACGCTCCGGTCCTCCCCGCTCGGGACGGCCGCCGCGGCCCGCGCTTCCCGTCGCCTGGCGGCCCTCGGCGGGCGGCTGCTGGAGGGCCTTGATGGAGAGGCTGATGCGCTCGCGCTGGTAGTCCACCTCGAGCACCTTCACCTTCACTATCTCCCCCACTTTCACGGCGTCGCGCGGGTCCGCCACCCAGCGGTGGGTCAGCTCGGAGACGTGGACGAGACCGTCGCGGTGGACCCCGATGTCCACGAAGGCGCCGAAGTTGGCGACGTTCGAGACCCGGCCTTCGAGCACCATGCCCTGCTGAAGATCCTTGACGCTGGTCACGTCCGGCCGCCACTCGGGGGTCTTGAACTCGGGACGCGGGTCGCGGCCGGGGCGGATCAGCTCGTTGCGGATGTCCTCCAGCGTGAACTTGCCGAGGTTCTGCCCGGCGTCGGCGAAGCGGCTGAAGTCGAGCTTGCCCACCAGGTCCTTGTTGCCCACCAGGCTCGAGACCGGCACCGCGACGGCCTCGGCCATCTTCTCCACCACCTCGTAGCGCTCCGGGTGGACGGCCGTGCGGTCGAGCGGGTTCTCGCCCTCGCGGATGCGCAGGAAGCCGGCCGCCAGCTCGAAGGTCTTGGGCCCGAAGCCGGTCACCTTGAGGAGCGCCTTGCGCGAGCGGAACGGGCCGTTCGTGTCCCGATGGTGCACGATGGCGTTGGCGATGCGCTCGGAGAGGCCGGAGACCCGCCGCAGAAGCGGGGCCGAGGCGGTGTTGAGCTCGACGCCCACGCGGTTGACGGCACCCTCGACGGCCGTGTCCAGCTCGCGGTCGAGGGACCTCTGGTCCACGTCGTGCTGGTACTGGCCCACGCCGAGGGAGCGCGGCTCGATCTTGACCAGCTCGGCGAGGGGATCCTGGAGACGGCGGGCGATGGAGACCGCGCCGCGCAGGGTGACGTCGAGCGTGGGCAGCTCCTCGCGGGCCACGGCCGAGGCCGAGTAGACGGAGGCGCCCGTCTCGGGGACGATCGCCACCACCACCTTCTCCAGCCCCGCCTCCTGGACGGCCTTGCGGGCGAAGGCCTCGGTCTCGCGGCTGGCCGTGCCGTTGCCCACGGCCACGGCCTGGACGCCATGCTTCTTGATCAGCGAGACGACCGTCTTGGCCGAGCCGGCCTCATTGGCGTGCGGCTGGATGGGATGGATGACGTCGGTCGCCACGACCCGGCCGGTGCCGTCCACCACGGCGAGCTTGCAGCCGGTGCGGAAGCCGGGGTCGAGCCCCATGACCGCCACCTGGCCGAGAGGGGCCTGGAGGAGCAGGGCCTCCAGGTTGGCCCGGAACACGGCGATGGCCTGCGTCTCGGCCCGCTCGCGCATCTCGGAGCGGACCTCGTTGGTGAGGGAGGGGCGCAGGAGGCGCTTGTAGCCGTCCACCGAGGCCTCGGCGATCTGCCGGCCGCAGGCGGTGTCGAGAGGCAGGCCCCAGGAGCGGCCGAGGCGCTCGACCTCGCGGTCGTCATCGATCCGCAGGTCGGAGATCAAGAAGCCCTCGCGCTCGCCGCGCAGGATGGCGAGCAGGCGGTGGGAGGGGATGTCCCGGCCCGGCTCGTCGTGCTCGAAGTAGTCGCGGTAGGTGGCGGCCTCGGGGTCCTTCTCCTTGTCGGGGAGCACGCGCACGCGCAGCAAGCCGTCCGTCGCCAGCACGCGGCGCAGCTCGGAGCGCTCGGCCGCGTTCTCGGACAGGCGCTCGGCCAGGATGTCGCGCGCGCCGGCGAGGGCCGCCGCGGCGTCCTCGACGCCCTTCCCGGTATCTATATAGGGTCCCGCCATCTCCTCCGGCAGATCCCGGGAGCCGGCGCGGGCAAGCAGGGCGTCAGCCAGCGGCTCCAGCCCCTTCTCGCGGGCGATCTGGGCGCGGGTCCGCCGCTTGGGCTTGTAGGGCAGGTAGAGGTCCTCGAGCGCCTGTTTGGCCGTGGCGGTACGGATCGCGGCCTCCAGCTCGTCGGTCAGCTTGCCCTGTTCACGGATGCTCTCCAGGATGGCGTCCCGCCGCTCGGTCAGCTCCAGGAAGTACTCCCGGCGTTTGGCGAGGTTCTCGAGCTGCAGATCCTCGAGGCCGCCCGTGGCCTCCTTGCGATAGCGGGCAACGAAGGGGACGGTGGCCCCCTCGGCAAACAGCTCGGCGGCGGCCTCGACCTGGTTCGGCCGGCAGCCCACCTCCGTGGCGATCATCGCCACGAAACGTGGCTCCAGAATGGCGGTCTTGCTCATCGGGGTCTCCTTCGGACGGACGGCGTAGTGTCTCATACGGGCCGCCTGCAGATGACCGGGAACCTTTCCCCGCCTGCCGCGTTATGTTGAGCTGAGATGCGAGTTAGCTCATGAGCATGCCGATGGTTCTCGAAGAAACGAGCGACGCGGAGCTGATGGCGCGGGTGCGGGGAGGCGACCGGGACGCCTTCACGGACCTGGTGGACCGTCACAAGGACGCGGTGGTGAGCTATCTCACCCGCCTGACGGGCAACCGTGACCGGGCCGAGGACCTGGGGCAGGAGACCTTCCTTCGCCTGTTCCGCGCCGCCCGGGAGTACACCGAGCAGGGATACCTCCGGGCCTACCTCTACCGGATCGCCACCAACCTGGTGCGGTCGGAGGAGCGGCGGGAGAGGCGGCAGCGGCTGCTGATGCCGTTCCTCTTCCGGGAAGAGCACGCCGAGCCGGCGGCCGCGTCCGGACTGCTCCACCGGGAGCTCACCCGGGAGGTCACGGCGGCGGTCGCCAAGCTTCCCCTGCGCTACCGGGTGCCGCTGGTGCTCCACGAGATCGAGGGCTGGTCCTACGTCGACATCGCCCAGGAGATCGGATGCCGGGAAGGCACCGTGAAGTCGCGCGTCCACCGCGGACGCCAACAGTTGAAAGCGAAGCTCGAGCCCTACTGGAATGGAGGTGCGGCATGGAAGACCACCGGCTAGGGGACCTCTTGCGCGAGCTGCCCCGCGAGCACGCCCGTCAGGGCTTCACCGCTCGCGTGATGAATCGGTTGGACCGATTGGACCGATTGGAACAGCGCGATTCCCCGCGGCGCGCCGCCTCGTGGAGCGCCCGGCTCGCCCTGGCGGGGGCCGCGGCCCTCGCCGTGATCGGGGTCTCGTCAGGCCTCCTGACGGGACCGCGCGAGGCGGTCCAGGCCGCTCAGGCCCAGCAAGCCCTCCAGGAGCTGCGCGCCGAGCACAGCCGGCTGCGGCAGGAGCTCCAGGAGCTGTCCCAGCCTCCCGTGGTGTACATCGGAGGCAATGAAGACGTCGATCTCGTTCTCGATCTCGGGCAGGTCCGCGAGTCCGAAGGCGCCAAGCCCGCGGCCTACCGCGACGAGACGTTTTAAACCGAATAGGAGAGTTCCGAAATGAATAGCAAAGTCTTTCGTACCGCCACCTGGAGCCTGGCTCTCGGGCTGGCGGTCCTGACCGGAGCCGCCAGTGTCGCCCGTGCCGAGGACGGACCGGAGAAGAAGATCGTGGAGAAGCATCGCGTCGTCATCGTCGACAAGGATGGCAAGCGGCAGGTCTTCGAGGGCGACGGGCCGATGATGCGCCGCGGCTACCTCGGAGTGAGCCTCACCGAGCTCTCGCCGGAGCTGCGGGCCCATTTCGGAGCACCCGACGAAGCGGGCGCCATGGTCTCCCGGGTCGAGCCCGGCAGCCCCGCCGAGAAGGCCGGCATCAAGGTGGGAGACATCCTGACCTCGGTCGACGGCAAGGACGTCAAGTCCTCCTGGGACGTGATGGCGAAGGTCCGCCGGCTCGACGACGGCCAGCAGGTGCCGGTCGAGATCTGGCGCAACGGCAAGGCCCAGAACCTCACGGTCGCCGTCGTCCTCAAGGAGAGGCCGGAGCTCGACATGGGCCCGATGTTCTTCAAGGAGGGAGACGGCGACCACGTCATCCACATGAGGCGCGGCGAGCTGATGAAAGGCCTGCCGGAACACCTCGAAGGCCCCGAGGGCGGCCCGATGATCCGGCGGCGTCTGGCCTCGCCGCGGGAGATGGAGCTCGAGAAGAAGATGAAGGAGCTCGAAAAGCGGATCGACGAGCTTCAGAAGCAGCTCGAGCGGCAGAAGGGCTGAGCCTCACCCACCCAAAATCCTGGGCAAGATCCCGGGGCCTTCGGCCCCGGGCCCTCACAACCCCCTACCCCCTTCTCTCCCCGCCTCCCACCCTTCCCGCCGGGAGAGAAGGGGAATGAAGAAGCAAAGACTCTCTCAGATAAACCTCTCCCTCTTCTCCCGGTCGGGGGGAGGGAGGCCGGGAGAAGAGGGCCGGGGTGATGAGGGCCGGCCCGCAAGGGCCGGTTTTGCTTCGACTTGTGACGCGATTATCAGAACGCCATCAGCTCCCGCGCCGCCGCCACCACCTTCCCCTTGTCCGGCATCAGCACCTTCTCCAGGTTCTTGGCGTACGGCACCGGCCGGTCCGCGAAGGCGACCCGGCGGATGGGCGCGTCGAGCCAGGGGAAGGCGGCGTCGGCGAGGCGGGCGGCGACCTCGGCTCCGAAGCCCAGGGTCAGCGGCGCCTCGTGGACGACCAGCGCCCGGCCCGTCCGCTTCACGGAGGCGAGCACCGTCTCCTCGTCGTAGGGCACCAGAGTGCGGAGATCCACCACCTCGGCCTCGACTCCCGACTTCGCCAGCTCCTCGGCAGCCTCCAGGCAGACCCAGGTCGAAGCGCCGTAGCCGATCAGCGTCAAATGCTTGCCCGGCCGCATCACCAGCGCCTCGCCGATCCTGGCCACGGCGTCGCCGTCCGGCAGGACGCTCTTGATCCGGCGATAAAGGAACTTGTGCTCGAACAGCATCACCGGGTTGGGGTCACGGATGGCGGCCTTGAGCAGCCCCATGGCGTCCGCGGCCGTGGCCGGGCAGATCACCTTGATGCCCGCTGTCTGCGCGAACCAGCCCTCGGGGTTCTGGGAATGGAACGGCCCGGCCCCCACGCCGCCGCCCGTGGGCAGGCGGACCACGATCGGGCAGGGCACCTGCCAGCGGTAATAGAGCTTGGCCGCGACGTTGACGAGCTGGTTGAAGCCGCAGGAAATGAAGTCGCCGAACTGCATCTCGACCACCGGGCGGTAGCCCAGGAGGGCGGCGCCGATGGCGATGCCGATCGTGCCGCTCTCGGCGATCGGCGTGTCGAGCACCCGGTTGGGCCAGCGCTTGTGCAGGCCCTTGGTGGTGCGGAACGCCCCCTCGAAGGCGCCGATGTCCTGGCCCATGAGCACCACGGAAGAGTCGCGCTCCATCTCCTCCAGCAGGGCCTGGTTGATGGCGTCGACGTAGGTCGTCTCGCCGGCAGACCGGCTCGTCTTGACGGCCGGCGCCTCGGCGACCACCGGTTCCGGAGGAACGGGTGCGAAGACGGGCCGCAAGGCGGTCTCGTCCGCCGGCGGCGGCGCGTCGATGGCGCGGGTGATGGCCGACTCCACCATCTCCGCGATCCGCGCCTCCAGCCGCTCGCGGGTGGCGGGGTCCAGAATCCCGTCCTCCACGAGACGGCGGGCGTAGGCGGGCACGGGATCGGCGGCGCGGTAGACGGCGAGCTCGTCGGGGGGCACGACCTTCAGGGAGTCGTCCCCCTCGCTGTGGCCGCGCATGCGGCCGAGCATCGCCTCGATGAGCGTCGGTCCCCGCCCGGCGCGGGCCCGCGCGACGGCCCGGCGGTAGGCGTCCGCCATGGCGTCCGGATCATTGCCGTCCACCGTCTCGGCGGCGACGCCATAGCCGATGCCGCGGTCGGAGAGCCGCTCGGCGGCGTATTGCAGGTGGGCCGGCGTCGAAAAGGCGTAGCGGTTGTTCTCGATCACCAGGATCAGCGGCAGCTTCCAGACGGCGGCCATGTTGAGCCCCTCGTGGAAGTCGCCCGTCGAGGTGCCGCCCTCGCCGATGAAGTTGATCGCTACCCGGTCGCTGCCGTCCTGCCGGAAGGCGAAGGCGCAGCCCGCCGCGACCGGGATCATGGAGCCCAGGTGGCTGATCATGCCGACGTGCAGGATGCCCTGCTCGGGAGCGAGATAACCGTAGTGGAAGGAGCGCTCGACCCCCTGCGAGAAGCCCTCGGCCTTGCCCAGGAGCTGGCAGGCCAAACGGTGCATCAGGTGGTCGGGATCGGGCCTCAGATCACGGGTATCCGGCTCGCCGAAGCCGAAGCCCGGGAAGGCGCGGGCCGGATCGAGGTAGACGGCCAGGATGGCCCCGAGGTCGCGGTGCAGCGTGCACAGCGCGTCGCCGGCCCCAAGGGCCAGGCCCGCCGGGATGGTGGTGGCCTCGTTGCCCACCTCGCTGTACCACTTGGAGACCCGGCCCGTGAGCAGCAGGGATTCGAACCGGGAGTCGAGGTCCCGGGTGAGCTTCATGAACGCATAACGAAGAAGCCGCGCCTTGGCTTCAGCCGGCGCGGCGAGTGTGGTTGGCTCAGGAGAGTGGATGGTCATGGGGTGGGGAGTGTATCAAGGGTTCATTGAGCCCTCACCTCCCCGGCCCTCCTCTCCCGATCCCTCCCTCCCCCCCTCACCGGGAGAGGAGGGAGACATGCAGAGAGTGTTTTGCTTCTTTTTCCTCTCCCGGTGAGGGGGGGGGAGGGGTCGGGAGAGGGTAGGGTGAGGGCCTACCGCTTCATCCCCCCCACCGCCTTCTCCAACCGCTTCCGATGCCGGTTCTCGGGGTCCATCTGCACCAGAATCCTGAGCGCCAGCTCGGCCTTGGCGGAGTCGCCCTGCCCGATGAAGGCCTCGACCTGCTGCACGCCCTGCTCGACGGCCTGCTGGCGGCGGTGGATCGCCTCCACGCGCTCGACCTCGGCGAACATGGCCGCGGCGCGCGGGCTCCCCGGCTGAGAGTCCGCCAGCTCCCGCGCGACGTCCCGGGCGGCGAACCAGTCGTGGTCCTCGATCGTCTGGCGGTAGCGCCGCTCGAAAACCGCCGACTGCTCTTCGTGCTGGATGCCCGTCCGCACCTCGGCCCACTGCTCGCGGTAGAAGTCGAGCGTGACGCGGGGCACGTCCAGCTTCGCGAGGGCGTCCAGCTCCTGCTTGGCCTCGACCACCCGGTGGGCGGCCAGCAGCTCCTCGAACCGGCGGCGGCACCGCTCGATCTCCGCCGACTGCTGCGCCTCGCGCTCGGCCGTCTCCAGCTCGTGGTTGAAGGCCTCGGCCCGCGCCCCCGTGGGATCGTTGCGGGCGACGGTCTCCAGCTCGTGCCGGGCGGCCTTGAAGTCCCCCCGCTCCAGCGCGGCCCGGCCGGCGGCCAGCGCCGTCTCCGCCCGCTTCACCTTCTCGCCCTCGTCGGCGAGGAGCTGGATCCAGCCCTCGTAATCGGCCCGCTTGGGATGGTTGGGCTGGATCTCGAGGAGAGTCTCGAGGGCCAGGCGGGCGAGGGGAAGCTGCTTCTTCTGGAGATAGTTGGCGAGCACCTGCTCCGTCTCGGCGGCCCGGCGCACCACCGCCTCCCGCTCGCGCGCCTGGGCCAGCTTCGCCTTGACCCGGTCGAGCCCCTGGGCCCGCGGGCTGGCGGCCACCACCTGGGCGAGCAGCTTCTCCGCCTCGTCGACCCGGCCCGCGTCCAGCGCGGCTTCGGCGCGGACGAGCTCGCCCGAGTTCTCCTGCACCCGCTTCGCCGCCCGGTCGATCTGGGCCAGCAGGTCGATGCGATCCGCCTTCGACAGCTCGCTCGAGCTGCGCGGCGGCGTCACGGCCGTTGCGGCCGGAGCGGGCGCGGGACGGGCTTGAGCGGACGCCAGGACCGACATGGGGATCTCCCGCGTCTCGGCGGAGCTCAGCGACTGGTCCACCCTTTCCAGGGCCTGGATGAACTCGCGGGCGTCCGGGAAGCGCTGGTCGCGGTCGCGCTCCAGGGCCCGGCGCACGACGCGGTCGAGCTCCGTCGGGACGTCGATGCCGGCCTTGCGGCCGCGCAGCGGCAGGGGGTCCTCGGAGAGCCGCTTGAAGATGAAGCCGTGCTGATTCTCCGATTCGAACGGCGGCAGTCCGGCGATCATCTCGTAGAGCACCAGGCCGAAGGAGTAGAGGTCGCTCCGGTGATCGAGCGTGACGCCGGCGGGCACGCCCGCCTGCTCGGGGGAGCAGTACTGGAGCTTGCCCATGAACATGCCGACCTGGGTGATCTCGTGGCTGGCGTCCACCTCCAGGGTGCGGGCGAGGCCGAGGTCGATGATCCTGGCCCGCAGGTTGCCGCCCTTGTCCTCGGTGATCATGAGGTTGTCCGGCGACAGGTCGCGGTGGATGACCCCCGTCGCATGGACGGCCTCCAGCCCCTGCAGCGCCTGGATGCCGAGGCGCACGGCCACATGCACGGGAAAGGGCCCGTGGCGCCGGATGCGGTCGCCCACGTCCTGCCCCTGGATGTGCTCCCAGACCATGTAGAAGCTGCCGTCCGGCAGCGTCGAGAAGTCATAGAGGATGGCGACGTTGGGATGCTTGACCTGGGTGGCCAGCCGCGCCTCGCGCATGAACCGCTTCTGGGCCGAGGGGTCCGCCGCCAGGTCCTGGCGCAGGATCTTGACCACCCGCAGCTCCTGCAGGTGGACGTGGCGGACTAGGTGGACCTCCCCCATCCCGCCGCTGCCAAGGCGCTGAACGATCTCGTACTTGCCGTCGAGGATGGACCCCGGCTCCCGCGAATTCAAAAAGCACCTCCGGACCTGATGAGCGCCTATTGTAACCGCGAAAGGGCGGGTGGGGGCGGGGCGGGCGGAGCGGGAAGCTGGGAGGCTGGGAGGCTGATCAATGGGGCCTCAGCTCAGGGGCCAGAGCGCTCCGATGGAAAACGGGGCTTTGTTTAGCGGACCACAAATAAGAGACTCGGGTAGATTTGGGGCAAATGGGAATCGGGGGAATCCGGGGGAATCGGCTGGCACCTCGGGGAGCGAGCCGGGCGCACCGTCCCCTCCGCCGCCCCCTGACAAACCGTCCGCTGAAGCTCCTCCGTTGAGGATGATTCCTTTGCCCAAGACGGCCAGCCGCGCTAGGCTACAGGCTATTGACCTAGCCCCTTGGGAGAGGAGCCATGGAGTTCCCAGTCCAGGCTCAAGGCTCTTGAGAGTCTCTAGCTTATCTCGCCTCGCTGAGTTAAGGGAGGGCGTAAATGATCGCGTGGCACCTAATTCTCGTGGGAATGAACGAGTGGTGCTCTCATGAGATGGATCCTCGCTCAGCGGGCCGGTGACCAAGGACGGCGGCGCGCTCCCGACCATCACCGCGCCAGCCAACCGCCGTCCACGACGATGGTGTAGCCGTGCATGTAGTCCGATGCGGCCGAAGCGAGGAACACGGCCGCGCCCTGAAGGTCTTCCTGCGATCCCCACCGGCCGGCGGTGGCGAAGCTATGAGAAATACAAATAGGCAGCGATGGCGATCAGGATAAGGATGATCAAGATCCAGATCACCCACCAACATCCGAACGTCGATCCGCCGGTAGAACCTGGACCCTTTTCCACCATATGAAGGAGATTTGGGCTGGTGCTGGAGTGGTAATCTCCGCCGTCGGAGGTGTAGGAAGCCCGGATCTTGTGTTCGCCGGCGTCCAAGTGGTCCAGCGTGTGTTGCGCTCGGCCTTTTTCGTCTATCTTTACAGGTGGCCCTGCCGCGACGCCATCGACCATGAATGTGACGCTGCCCGTCGGCGTCGGCCTGCCGTTGGTCATGGGTAACACGATTGCCGTAACCACCAGCGATTCGCCGGGTCGAGTCGACTCCTTGTCGCCGGCGATCTGCACCGTGCTGCCATGGAGCCTGAGATCCTGTTGCAGGAGGTACGCTTTAGCAAAGCCCTTGTCGCCAGTCGTCCCCACGTCGAATACGCAGTTCGCATGCAGGTCGGCTATGGTGACCCCCTGGCAGATCTGCTCTGCCTCCGCGACCGGGATGTTTACCGGGGTCGGAAATCCGGGGATTTTGAATTGTGGTTTCAAAATGCTCGGAGGTTCCTCGGCTGGCCAGTCCTTGTCGGTGAACGTCTCGGTCGACGTCCCCTTCGCGTACACGAACAAGCTCGTTTCGTCAGTCAGACGCCAGGCGTCAGCGAAGGTCTTGTAGAGCACAATATAACGGTCGTGCAGGCTCTCGGGCATTGGGCCAACCGTTGCGCCACTCGGCAGGGTCGGCAGCCATGTGTTTTCCGGAATGCTGCCCATGATGCCCTCGTCCGCGTGCGTGTGCGAGACCCAGATGTCCAGAAACCAGATGAACCAGAAACGCGGCGTAACCGTAAGGACAGCACCGTGTGCGTAGTCCACACGGAGGCCCATTTCGCCGTTCGCATCAAAAGCGCTCACGCGATGACTTTCAAGGTCGATCCCCTCGGTCGAGAGTCTCGCTGGCTTTCCGTCCAAAAAGAACTGAAGCTGACCGTCTCCCCCAACTCCACTCGGTTGATAGGAGATTCGGTGCGAGCCCACGCGTGCAGCAACGGCGGTGTTCACACTCACACTCGAGGTCAGACCACTATAGTTGTCGGTGAACGGATTCGCCGACTCCAAAGGCGTCTGGCGGGTTTGGATCTCCAGCCCATCCCGGTCGCGCAGGAGCATGAATTCACCGACAGCTTGAAAGGCGTATTCCTTCCCGTCCACCGTGTGAATGTGCGGATCTCCGACATCAGAGCCATCATCGGCACCGCCGACCTTGAGCCGGAAAACCGCCTGACCCTGAAGACCGATGGAATCAGTTGCCTTAATGTAGACGTAATAAATCCCGTCGGGAACCACGGGATTGGTCCATGACCAGGATCCCCCCGGACCGCTGGCGGGGACGACACTTCCTAAGGGCCCAGTGATCGGCCCCCCGGCAGGTCCGTAAGACGCAGCGAGCGAGATGGGCGTACTCCCGTCCAGGGATGAGTAGGTGCCGTGCCGCGTGGTCGTTCCGCCCGAAGAAGCGAATGCCCACGAGCCGCCTACATCGACATAGGGCCTCTCCTTTCCGTTATTGTCGGTCACCACAAACTCGCTGATCATGCCTCGATGGTGGTGGAAGAAGATGTGGCAGTGGAAGAGCCAGCGGCCAAGCCAGCCTCCCAGCGTTTCGCCGTCAACGAGCTCACGATCATCGAGTCGAATCCTGAATGTGAGCGTGTAATTGGACGGCACATCAATGCTGTCTCTGAACTCGCGATAACCCCACGTGAAGGTCGGGTTGGCTGGACGTGTGAGCGAGATTGGCTGCATCGAGAAGCCGTGCAGATGGAAGGGATGGTGCGCCTGGGACATATTCGTGACCGTCAGCTCCAGGATGCGGCCTACTGCTGCGGCTGCGTAACGAGATGATTCGATGTGCGGCGTGTTGGGGTAGGGGGGTGGGCCGTGAAGGTCGTGTCCCGGTATGCCGTTGATGCTGGGAGTGCCTGAGGTAAGTTTGATGTCCGAAATCTCAGAAACGGGTGCGGGCGGAACGAAATTGGCCGGGTTACCGGGTTTTGTTGGACTGAAAGTGGCTGGGTTGAGGAGTGTGCCATTGGGCGCACCAAGCGCGTCCACGAGCGGGGGGCCTGGTAACGAAGCCCGCAGCGGAGTACCGCCGACGCCGTTGGGGCCGCCGGCAATTGAATAGGCCTCTACGGTAACGTTGGTGACCTCCAGGTGCATTACCGGCACGGTCGGAAGCTGCGCGAATGGTCCGCCCGGCGCACCAAGGAGCCGTTCAAAGTCCCGGGTCCATAAGGTCAACACACTGCCGGGCGTTAAGGTATCTGGGATGACCGCGACGACGTCGGCGCGGACGGATGGTGGAAGCAGGATTTCTCCGGAGTCGTACTTGGGGTTGAAAGTTCCAGCTGGAACTGGGGGTGTTAAGCCTTCCAGGACCGCGTTGTCTAGCACACCCCCTTCGCCGCCAACTCGAACCAAGTCCACTTTTTGGCCGGCAGCGTCCGTGAGCCGGAGACGGAAGTACCTGGTAGTGGCGCAATTGAGGATTTGCAGACGGAGTCCCTGCCCGGGCCGGACAGGGAGCTTGTAGGCGCCTGCCGCCAGCGCCCCCGGCGCAGACGGTGAACCAGCGCGTCCGCCGACGTTCACGCCGTTAGTAAGCACGGTCTGCCCCTCGTTTACGCGCCCGGACGTCGTCTCCAGGCTCGGGACATCGCCAGCGGCGTAGTCGGCGCCAGCAGGATCGCCATGGTCGTCCACGGCGTTTGGGAGCTCGCAGATATCCGCTGGTAGGGGGCCTGTTTGCGCAGTCGCACCGCTCAGCCATTCCGCCCCGGCCAGCGCGGCGTACGCGTCTGGGTTTGGCGGGGTCGTGCACACCGTGATGTCGCTCAACACGAGTTGTTTTGTGTCAGCCGCAGAGGGGAGGGTAGTGCCTACGAGCGCCTCCTCCTCCAGGTCGGTGACCACAATCATTCCGTACAGCCCCTTGAACACCCTGTTGGTGGAATGGTGATGGTGGGGGTGGTACCAGAAAATTCCTGGCCGCGTGACCTTGAACTTATAGAGGTAGGTACCGCCGGCTGGGACTCCGTTGCCTAGAGTTTGTAGTGGAGCACCCAAGGCTCCAAGCTGTGAGACCTCGGTTCCATCGGCGGAGTTCCCCAATTCAATGCCGTGCCAATGAATGCCGGTCTCATGCGGCATGTTATTGACCAGCCGCACGATCACGGTGTCGCCCACAGTAAGGCGGAAGGTGGGGCCTGGGATCGCTCCGTTGTACGTCTCAGCATGCACATTAGTCGTGCCGGAGACGATCGGACTAGCGGCAGTGGCCAGAGAGGTAGTGAGGGTTATCTCAAATACGCCCGACCCCGGAGTGCCAGTAAACGTACCCCCGCTTGGAGTTACATAAGGGTCTGAGGGGGTCATTCCGATTTGTGTCGACATAAAAGTGCTCCTTATTATTTGGGAGTTACAGACCTACTATTTTTTAGTAGACGGGATACGATCGAATGTGAGGATCAAGGTCGGTCGATTGGCTGCGCTCGCGTTCTCTCGGGTATCAAATCGCTTGACCATGGTCGCGTTGTCGTTGCCCATCAGCAACCAGCCGTGGTTAGAGGATGGAGTGTCGAGCCACATCTTTACATCGGCAACCATCTGGTCCGTTGATCCCCATTCGAACTGTGCCGGCGATGAAATCCTGGCCACACCGGAGCTCGGTCCTCCGGCCGCCGTCGCGGAGGAGGGCCACGGAGCACTCGGTCTCGACCTTGGTCATCTGCACCAGCGGCACGGGTTGGAAATAGCTCCCTTCCGTCCCCGCGGGCGCGAGCCCCAGCGCATCAAACCGGCGGCCACGTACTTCGCCGCGAGATCGTAGCCGCGGGTCGCGGGCCTGCGGCCCTCCAGCAGATCGTCGGACAGAAAACGCATGTGCGCACGGATCGCCTGGGGGCGGATGGCCGCGAGAGTCGGGGCCAGGTCCGCGGCGGCAGAGCCGGACGGCTGCGCGAGAATCGGTTGGCAAAGGAACAGCCCCTGAATCGAGATCAGGAACGAGTTTCGGACATAACGCATGGTTGCCTCCTGAAGGAGGGCGCAAGCGCGCCCAACAGCGAACCTGCCAACGTCAACGCGCCCCCCCAGAGGGCGGCATTTTCCCAACCGGGGCCTGTCTTTGAGACGATGATCGCAAGAGCCCCGGTGCCGGCGAGATAAAACCCGCTCATTCGGCCCGTTGAGCGTCCTCGGAGCCAAAGGCTCGCGAGGTTGATCAGCATGACGGCGGCGAGCACCGGCTGTAGCCACGGCGAATACGGGATCCGCTCCAGGCCCGCGACGCCGAAAAAGCTCAGGTAGGCGGCCCAACAGACCGGGCACTTGGGGAAGAACGCCACCGCGAGGGACGCGAGCGTGCCGGCCGCCGAAGAGGCGGCCTTGCCGCGCACCGCGGGTGCCGCCTCTTCACTTTTCGCCTCCAGCACCTCGACCGCGCGGTCCACGACCTGCTGCTCATCCCAGTGGATGCGCTCGAAGGACGCGGCGATCCGGCCCTGGGCGTCGAGGACGTAGACCTCGATGCGGTGCCGGTTGACCAGCGATTCGATGAAGTTGACCCCGAGCTTGAAGTGGCTGCGAATTGCGTCGAGGCCTTCTATCGCCCGGAGCATCCGGTTGCGGGCGTTCAACAGCACGCCGCGGTTCTGCCCGTAGCGGCGAAGGCGTTCGGGGAGGTCGAATGCGGGATCGTACGTGATCGCCGCGGTGTGGATCTGCTCGTCGAGGCCCCGGGCCGTCAACAGCTTCTGGACCCCTGCGAGCCGAGTGACCGTGAGCGAGCATTTGAGCGGGTTGTCGCAGCGCGTGTAGAAGAAGACGACGATCGAGGGGTGCCCCCGGAAGAGCTCCTGAAAAGTGATCGATTCGCCCTGGTGGTCCTCTAAAACGGTTTTCTCGACGGGCTCGGAGGCGCCGCGGGACCCGAGCGTCCAGGAGAGCGCATGGCCGAGACCGGCCGGCAGCACACAACACGCACCGGGCCCGGGGGCCGGGCCGGCGCCGCGGATGGCCTCCACGGCCCGGTCGACGTCGGTCCGCAGCTTCTTCGCGAGCCCTCCCGGTTCTGTGCGCAGCGCTTCGACCTCGGGGAGGACTCCCCGCGCATGCGGACCGAGCCACGCGAGGGTTGCGAGCAACTCACGAACCGGGCTCGTCCCGGTGGAGGAGAGCGCGTATTCGCCGTAGCTCTCGAAGGACACGGGATCGTCGAAAGAGCGGATGTTTGCGATCGCGCGCAGGACGAAGGGGGCGAACGCCGCGTTGGGGCTGGGGTAGGAGCGCAGGGCGCACGCGGCGGCCGCGAGGAGGTACGCATCCGTTCCGGTGTCGAACTCTTCGAGCACGAAGAGGAGCGCGGCGTCCGGCACCTCGGCGCGCGCGAGGGCGAGCAGGATCCAGCCGCGCATGCGGACGGTCGCCGCCGTGCCGCGCTGGTCGTAGAGCGGGTGATCTTCGCGCAGCAGCTCCGTCAGTTGCCCGCGCCGGTGCGGATCGGCGGCGAGCGCGTCGATCAGCTCCGCAAATTCCGGCTCGGAAAGCGCTGTGCCCGCCGTGGCCGCCTCTTGCATGGACTGCCCCCGTTACCGGCCATATTTGGTGAGGAACCGGCGGGCTCCCTGCTTGACCTTGGCCGTCGCCTTGTTCTTCAACTCGCCGACATGGGCGAGCAGCGCCTCGTCGTTGGCCACCGTTTCCTGGTCGCCAAACTGGGTGATCGCGGTCAGGCTGGTGGCTTGAAGCTCGTCGTCCTCCGAGTCGTCGAGCACGATCGCACGTGCGTACTCCTGCAGCTTGTCCGGCCGGACCGAGTTCAGCGCGGCGGCCGACATCTGCCGGATTTCCGTCGTTTCTCCTTTGTCGCGCAGGATCTTCTCGAACACCGGTGCGGTGTTGGCATCGGCCGCGAGCAAGCGTATGGCCTCTCGCCGGGCATCGGCGTTCGGCGATTTGCTGAGGATCTCCCGCGCCACCGGGTAGGCGTCCGCGTGTACGTCGTAGCTCAAGAGCTGGAGCGCCTTCTCCGGGGAGACTAGCGCTTTTTCGGGGTTCTGCAGCCCCTCGAGGAGCTTCTTCTGCACGAAGCCGTCCTTTTCGCGCGCGAGGGTGCCGAGCACGCGCTGGCGCAGCTCCGGATCCGGATCGTCCGAGATCTCGCGGAGGGTCGCGATGTAGGCGCCACGGCACGGCTCGAAAGTGACGACGCTGAAGCTCGCCGCCTGGATCACTTGCAACGCCGCGAGCCGCAGCTCGATGGGCTCGTCCTGATTGCGAAGGATGTTCAGCACCGTCTGTAGATCCTCGTCCTTCTCACACACGGCCAGAGGCACTTGCATCAGAGCCGCGATGCGTTCCTCGGTGGGTTTGCGCGCGCCGGCCGCGACTGCCATCCCTCCCCGGGCCGACTTCTTTGCCGGGCTTTTGGCCTTCCGTGCCGATTTCGAGCTCTTGGCGGCTTTCTTTTTCTGGGCCATGGCAGCAACCTCCTTGGGTCAGATCCGTCAGACAAAGGGCACGTCGTCGTAGCCGAATCCCATACGGGAGATGGGGTTGAGGGAGCCTTGATAATCCAGGCAGTCCCGCACTCGCGGGCTCGGGCCTGGAGCGGTGGCTCCGGGCGACGTGGCCAGCGGGCCGCCGGGGGCCGTCGGGGGGCGCTGGCCTCCGGTGACCCCGTTCCACGGCCACATCGTATCCGGTAGATTGTGGCCGATCCGGTTCCCGGTAGGAAGATTGCTGTCGTACGAGGCCGCGAGAGCCGGATCGAAGCGGCCATTCTGCTTCTGCCACTTCGCCCAGAGCCGGTCGACGTTGCAGTGAAGCAGGAAGAACAGGGGATCTCTGGGAGCGGTCCCCGGGCTGAAGATAAAGCCGCCGAAGCTGGTATGCGCAAGCCCGTGCGGGTTGCCTTCCATGTTTCGGAACAACCGGTACTGAGTGCTGAGCCCCAGCGTCTGGGCCTCATTGAAAAGGCCGGGCGGTGCCGAGGCGGTGTTGAAGAACGGCCGGCGGTTGATTCCCGGAACGCCGTCGGTCACCCAGAAGCGCAGCGGGTTGGCGGCGCTGAGCAGGACGGTGCCGAGCGAATTGGAGACTCCCAGGAAGTCGCCTTTGAAGAGGTTGGGCGCGGCCTGGTCGAAGCGCCAGTAGGGGAGCGAGACGCTCAGATCGATCGCCTGGAGCTCGCGTTCGAGATCGAGCAGGTAGGCGCGGTGCCAGGGCAGGAATCCAGCCGCGCCATGGGCCTGCGCCAGGCTGATGGACGTCCTGTGCATTTCCCGGAAGTCCGCAAAACGCCCCATGCCCTGGTTGTTGAGCTGCGCCAACGCCGACACGAAGCGGTCGCGTTCTCCGGCCGTCAGCAGGTTGGCGTTCTTGCGGACGCGCACCATCACCGGGACCGAGCCGACCAGTGTGGTTCCGGTGCGGGCTTCGATCGTCACGTCCCCGTTGTTGATGCTGGGCCGCCCGAACCGGCCGGCGACGAAAAACGACACGGAGGCGCCGTTGATCGGGACCGCCAGGGTCAAGCTGTTCCCGAACGCTCCCGTCGTGCCCGAGCGGAAGACCACCACGCCCCCGGTGGTCGTGGATCTCCCGGTGATCTGCACGTTGACGGTGGGAGAGGTGGCGCCGGACGGATTGGTAACGCGGATCCGGCAGGGAGAGGGAGCCCACGAGACGAATCGGGCTCCGGGGCTCACGCTGTTGTTGATCTGCAACTCGACATTCATGGTCATGGCCTCCTACCAGCGGTTGCTGTGAAGGGATCCGCGTCGACACAAGCGGCAAATCCAACCCGGTCCGGGTTGGCCGTCCGCCCTTGGTTACAGGTCTATATGTACATGGCGTCTTTATATTTTGACTGTAATGAATATTACACCAGAACACCCAGAAAGAAAAGGTGGAGCTTCGGGAGCGTACGTTGGGCATGAGGGCGGGCATGAGGGCGAGGCAGCCCCGAAGAGGTGCCATGCGACCAGAGCGAACTGATGCCGGGGCGTATCGACAATTCTCCCGTACGGGACTCTCAGCCGCTGGCCTTCGAGACCCAAGAGGTCTCTCCGCAATCTGAACTCAGCTCACGTTAGACCTCCTTCCGTGCCGCACTGCCATCCGACTAGAGAACTGGAGAACCCGGGGAATCGGGTCCGGATAGACCGGCTCTCTCCTGTCACCTGGCATCTCTTCCGCCTGGAGTTCAGGTTAGCGCATGAAGTTCGCGAGTTGGCGGGGCTCGGGGACGTCCAAGATCAAATGGAAGTGTCACAGCTCCGGCTGTCATCGCTCCCCTAAACAGCGCGCACCTCTCCGTTTTCTCCGTAGACGTAGATCCACTCGCAGATGGTGCTCTCCGACAGCCGGGCGATAGCGGCTGCCGGCGTGAGCACATTCAGGGGACCCGGCACGACCCTGAAGTCGAAGCTGTAAGGATCGTTCTCCCGCGGCTCAAGCCTCGCCTTCTCGAAACTAGTGTTGTTGATCCCCCAAGCCAGGATGTACTCGCCTCCATTCTCGCTGTCGCTCACACCGATCCGAAGAGGTGCCCGAAGAGGTGCCAGGCGACCCGAGAGAACTGATGCCATGTCTATCTCTCTTGTCACTAAAATGCCTCCCCAGAGGGTCCACTTCCCCTTCTTCGGCCTGCTACCCAGTCAGGTGAACCCTCTCGTCAGCGATCCCTGGGCTCGATTTCCATGGGAATTTGGTTGCCTGGACAAAGCTCTCCCTTAGAGCCGTTCGAACCAAAACGTTCGGGCCCCTGAATAGAAGAGACATCAACTCAACCAGCCCGCTGCCGTACGATCAGGCCGCAGCGAATGGCAGCGGAGGTGGGAAGCTGCCAGTCGGGAAGGAAACTTCACGGTTCCCTTCCTGGAGTTTCGTGGCAGCCTCCCGGAACGCCGCCACGAACCATGCGTAGCCAGCGTAAAGCTCCTGCCGTACCGACTTGGTCATGGCATGGAAGAGCGGCGCCGGAGACTTCTTGGAGCGCTCTGCCGGGAAGAGGTGCCGGGAAGAGGTGCCAGGCGACCCGAGAGAACTGATGCCATGACTATCTCTCCTGTCACTAAATTGCCTCTCCAGAGGCTCCACTTTCCCATTCTTCGGGCCTGCGACCAGTCACGTGAGCCCTCTCGTCAGCGATCCCCAGCCTCGATTTCCGTGGAAATTTGGTCGCCTGGACAGATCTCTCCCTCAGAGCCGCTTGAACGAAACGTTCAGGCCCTGAAACGAGAAGAGGACGTCCACTCAACAGCCCGCGCCGTACGATCAGCCCGCAGCAAATGGCATCGCAGGCGGGAAGCTGCCGGTCGGGAAGGAAACTTCACGGCTCCCTTCCCGGAGCTTCGCGGCAGCCTCCCGGAACGCCGCCACGAACCACGCGTAGCCAGCGTAAAGATCCTGGCGTGCCGCCTTGGTCAAGGCATGGAAGAGCGGCGCCGGAGACTTCTTGGAGCGCTCCGGTCTCTTGTGCGGCTCCTGGCCTTGAATGGCGGCAACCCCGAGAACCTGGCTTCCCGTTCTCTGGCGCTCCGCCGCGGCGTCCGACTCGATCTCCGCGACCAGATCGGCGGCGAGCCTTCTCTGAGCTTCTACCGGGAGGTCCTTCGGCGAAGAGGTGCCATGCGACCAGGGAGAACTGATGCCATGACTATCTCTCCTGTCACTAAATTGCCTCTCCAGAGGCTCCACTTCCCATTCTTCGGCCTTGCCGGCAGTCAAGTGGAACCCTCTCGTCAGCGATCCCTGGCTCGATTTCCGTGGAAATTTGGTCGCCTGGACAGAGCTCTCCCTCAGAGCCGCTTGAACGAAACGTTCAGGCCCTGAAACGAGAAAGAGGACGTCCGCTCAACAGCCCCGCTGCCGTACGATCAGCCCGCAGCAAATGGCAACGGAGGCGGGAAGCTGCCGGTCGGGAAGGAAACCTCACGGCTCCCTTCCCGAAGCTTCGCGGCAGCCTCCCGGAACGCCGCCACGAACCACGCGTAGCCAGCGTAAAGATCCTCGCGTGCCGCCTTGGTAAGGGCATGGAAGAGCGGCGCCGGAGACTTCTTGGAGCGCTCCGGTCTCTTGTGCGGCTCCTGGCCTTGAATGGCGGCAACCCCGAGAACCTGGCTTCCCGCTCTCTGGCGCTCCGCCGCGGCGTCCGCCTCGAGCTCCGCGACCAGATCGGCGGCGAGCCTTCTCTGGGCCTCGACCGGGAGGTCCTTCCAGCAGGGCAAGGGAGAGAGGGTGAGCGTCTCGGTCGTAGCGTAGCGCAAGCGATCGAAGCTCTCCCCGCGTCGGCGGGCGGCGTACTCCTGGGTCCGGTCGAACCAGGTGCCCTCGACAGCCACGCCCTCCATGAGCGCACGCGCACAGTGGACGCCAGGCCATTCAGAGACTTTTTCGACGAGGTGCTCCTTGACCCCATGCGCGAGAACGTATTTCAGCCGGGCCACCTGGGCGGCGGCCTCGCTGCTGATCACGATCGCCTGATATCTCCGGGCCCAGACCTTGTCGGGCCAATCAACGAAACGCCCGAGCTCGCGGGCGAGGTTGGAGTTCAGGAAGCACATGAAGCTCGCGAGCTGGCGGGCGTCGTCGACGTCCAGGATGAGATGGAAGTGGTTGGAGACAAAGGAAAAACCACAGCAACGAATCGGGTACGTCCGTTGGGCCCGGGCCAGGACGCCGACGACGAGGTCGTTGAGCGGCAGGCTGGGGCGAAGGAGGAAACGGCTCTGGAAGGTCCGGCAGGTGACCTCGACGAGGGCACCGCCTTCGGGGATGTAGCGGAGTCTTCGGCTCATACCCTCCCTAAGACGTAAAAACTGCCTCCGATCTTGCAAGGCCCCGCCGGGCTTGAGTTTGCGAGGGGGGTTTTGGCTCGATTCGACCTTTCTAGAAGGGTCACCGAAGCTGGGCAAGGCTCGGGACAGGACTGGAAGCGACTGGGAATCGGGGGAACCTGGGATTCGCGTGGCACCTCTCCCGGGAGCGGCATCGATCCCTTCGGTAGGCGGTAGAGGGGCCTCTTACCGGGCCTCGTTCAGCCCCGAACTTCTCTCTCCCCGTAGCGGTGGTACGGGGAGGCGGCATCCTTTAGTACGGCTCTCATCTTCTCCGAGGCAAACGGCCCCGCGATCGATACACTCGGCGGCGCTTGGGTGCAGGGGGGAAGAAGTGCCACGCGACCAGAGAGTTCCCGCCCTACGGGGCTGCGAATCGGCGACGGCTTGTCGTCTGAAGCGGCAGCTCGTCGCCAGTAGCGGCAGCCCGTCGCCAGTAGCGGCAGCCCGTCGCCAGTAGCGGCAGCCCGTCGCTAGTAGCGGCAGCCCGT
>Ga0126305_10000071_pt1 | contig 41760 bp, 35 predicted proteins | sample Plot26_FD_92536 | JGI IMG/M metagenome (GOLD analysis project Ga0126305, IMG submission 92536) | Serpentine soil microbial communities from UC McLaughlin Reserve, CA, USA - Plot26 | ecosystem: Environmental > Terrestrial > Soil > Grasslands | place: USA: UC McLaughlin Reserve, Lake County... | reverse complement strand
TTCCAGCGCGTCTCCGTCTCCGACCAGGAACCGATCGACATCGTCGCCCTCGAGCTGCCCGAGCAGAACTTCGTCACCCAGGCGCTCTGGTACGTGCTGCCGGACCGGCTCGCCGGGCGCCTGCCGACCGAGGCGCTGCTCGGCTCCCTGCACGCGACCGAGCACAGCCAGATCGCGGTCCTGCCGCTGATCGCGATGTGCGACCGCTGGGACATCGGCGGCCTCTCGACCAACGTCCATTTCCAGACCGGCCGCTCGACGATCTTCATCTACGACGGCCACCCCGGCGGGGTCGGGATCACCAAGCGGGGCTACGAGGAGTTCGAGCGCCTGCTCGCCGACGCCGAGCGCCTGCTCGCCGAGTGCCCGTGCGAATCCGGCTGCCCCTCCTGCGTCCAGAGCCCGAAGTGCGGCAACCTCAACGAACCGCTGCACAAGGCGGGGGCGCTGGAGCTGATGGGGCTGATGCGGGCGGAGGGGTAAGCCCCTCATCCGTCTGTTCCTTTTCGCTGCGCAGCACGGATAAGGAACAGACGAAGCTGCGGTTAGGACCAGAGCTGACGCAGCGCCAGGATCGCGAACGCGTGCGACCAGGCGAGGGGGGTGGTGGAGCGAGGTACGCCGGTCCCCGCGTCGACGCGCTCGGGAAGGGTGCCGGCGGAGGTGGCGCTGCGGCGGAGCGCCCGCATCAACTGCAGCGCCTGCTCGCGCTCGCCAAGTGCGGCCAGCGACCAGGCCGTCCAAGCGGTGGGGGCCGACCAGGGGTCCTCACCGCCCTCCCAGCCTTCGCCGGGAGTGATGCCGAAAGGGGTTCGCGCCGCGACCAGCCGCTTCATGGCGCGGCGTGCGGTGGAGAAGAGACGAGGCTGAGAAAAGGGTCGCACCGCCCAGGCGGCAGCCGAATCGAGGCCGGAACCCGGATCACCAGCCTCTCGCACTGCCCCCCACTGCGAGGGGGTGTCTGAGCTGGTGGGGTCATATAGACCCTTGAACTCAGACACGTCGGCGCCGGAGGCGAGGGCATTGCCGAGGTAGTCGCCGGGCTCTCCCTCCCAGTAGTCGGCCCGGTCGCGCCAGGGGATCGGCTCGCCACCGGCGAGGATGTGGGCGGCCTGGCGAGCGTTGCCGAGCCCCGCGGCCTCCGCGGCTGCGGAGACCCAGCCGATCGCGTCGCCCTGCGCCTCGCGTCCGGGGACGGGACTGCCGTCGCCGTTGAACCGCGCCGCGAACTCGATGCCGGCGCCGAGGAGGAACTGGGTGATGAGTCCGGCTTCTGGCTCGTAGCCGGACTCGGCGAGGGCGATCGCGACCGCCGAAGCGTCCCGCGGCCAAACGTAGGCCCAGCCGCCGCGGGCCCCGGCCGCGACGGCGCCGTTCTCCCGCGCGGTCAGCGCCCGCAACACCAGCAGCGAGCGCTCGTACATGTCGACGGCCCAAGCCGGCGCCCCGGCTCCAAGGGGCAAGCTGCGGTCCAGCCAGTCCCGGTCGGCGGCGGCGGCGCCCGCGACCCTCAGCCGGACGCATTTGTCCCCGCATACCGGGGACAAATGCGTCCGGCTCCTGCTGCAGACGATCGTCAGGGTCCGGGTGGTCTGCCGCTCACACCTCAGGTCCGCGTTCACCCGCGCTTCGATTGCGAGGGTGCTCTTCGCGGTGATGAACAAAGACTGGCTTGCCGCCGCCTCGACGATCTGCACCTGATCTCGGCCGAAGCGCGCCACCGTCCGCAGCACGTTCGTCCGCGGCAGATAGCGCTGCCGCACCTCGTCGGCACGCCACATCGGCAGCATCTCGCCGCCGACCCGCGCCCAGACCTGGATCCCGGTATCGCTCGGCACCGTCCCCGCCGCCTGCCGCTCGGCAGGGTTCTCGATCAGCGCCCGACCCGCCGGCCCCGGCGCCCGCAGGTCGACAACGCTCCCGTAGGCGTCGACGGCCGCGGTCAAGCCCCCGTCGCCGAGCACCGCCGTCCCGAGGAACGGCGGCGGCAGCCCCGGGAGCCCGTTCGGGGTCTCGGGATCGCTGCGCGAACCACCCGAGAGCAGCGCGGCCGCGGCGGCGGCGAGCGCCACCAGACCGACCGCCATCCGCCCCCGGCTCATCCCGTCATGCAATCAGCCACGGCCCCCTTCGGACCGCTAGCCTTCCCGCAGCGCCCAGCCGTTCAGGCGCGTGAGGCGAGGTAGCTCAGTTGGTAGAGCACACGACTGAAAATCGTGGTGTCGCGGGTTCGAATCCCGCCCTCGCCATATTCGAGGGGGGCGATATGATGTCTTCATATGAGCCGTCTGCTGTCAGTGTCGCTTCCCGATGACCTCGCCGAGGAGACCGAGGCCCTTGCCCGCAGCGTGGGCAAGACCAAGAGCGAGGTCGTCCGTGACGCGCTGCGCCGCCAGCTGCAGGTGACGCGCCTTTCGGGCCTGCAGCGCTACGGTCGCGAGCGCGCCGAGAAGCTCGGGATCGGGCCCGAGGACACCGAGGCTGTGGTCGACGAGCTGCGATCCCGGCGGCGCTGAGCCTGCGGGCCGGTCTCGACACCAATGTCCTCGTCTCCGCCTTCATCGCGGCGGGACCGCCGAGCAGGGTTCTCGAGGAAGCGATCGACGGTCACTTCGAGCTGGTCCTCTTCGACCCGGTGGTAGTCGAGCTGGAGCGCATCCTCACCGAGAAGCTCGACTTCGAGCCGCAGCGGTGGAGCGAGGCCGAGGCGCTGCTCAGAGAGCTCGCGGTGCAGGCGGTCAGGGCCCCGGCCGGGGCCCCGGAGCCGGTGACCGGAGACCCCGCCGACGACCTCATCCTCGCCTCCGCGATCGAGGTCGGGGCCGACGTCCTGGCCTCGGGCGACCGGAAGCACCTGCTACCCATCGGCGAGCGTGGCGGCGTGCGGATCCTCACCCCGCAGGGCCTGCTCTCCGAGCTGCGTGGAGATTGAGCGGCCCTCGCCACTCTCCCCACTACTCGTCCCAGCGGGCGGTGAGCTGGTAGATGATGGTCACGTCGAGCAGGATGATCAGGAACGCCCAGAGCGGCGCCAGTGGGAACCAGACGATCTGCGCGATCGCGTTGATCGTGACGAAGAAGATCGCCAGGACCCTCGCGGTGGGGCTGCCGGCGAAGAGCATCATTCCGGTGATGGCGACGATCGAGCCGAGGATCAGGTGGATCCAGCCCCAGAGGGTGACGTCGGCGACGAGGACCCCGTGCCCTCCGACCACCACCACGTCGTTGTTGAGGACTGCAGCAAGACCCCACAGCGCGTCCAGCGATCCGATCAGCAGCAGCAGCACTCCGGTGAAGACCGTCCAGCCTGACGGCTGCCGTTCGGAAGCCCTTCGTGATCCCTCCATCTCAATCCTCTCCACTACCAGTAGACCTGCCTTGACCAACCTAACCCTGACCGGTGGCTCAGACAACTATCTTCGTCCGTAAGAAATCCGAAGTGTTCCGCGGCTTAGTGGGTAAAGGTCGCAAAGCCGGGATGAGCGGAAATTTGAATCAGAGCGAAGAGCGCGACGAGCGCCTGCTGCGGCGGGCGCGGGCGGCGCGTGCCGCCGGCGACGTGGCGGGCGAACGGGAGGCGATCACGCGGTTGATCGAGCCCTACTGGAACTGGGGCCGTTCGATCGCCTACGGCAAGATCGGCGGGGTCGACGATCCCGCGGCCGACGCCGAGGAGATCGCCCAGGACCTGCTGCGGCGGCTGGCGCAGCTGCTGCGGACGAAGCTCGAGTTCGACACCTCCTTCCGCGGGGTCGCCGCCGCCAACCTCAACTACGCGATCAAGGACTACTGGCGCCGCTCGGCGCGGACCCGGTCGAAGCCGGTCGACCCCGGCGAGCTGGTGGCGATCGACCCGCGGCCGCCGGTTCCGGCCGCAGGGGAAGCAGCAGCCGACCTCGACTTCTACTTCCAGGGGCTCAATGAGCGCGAGCGCGCGCTCGCCCACGACCGCCTCGTCCTCGACCTCTCGCCGGCCGAGATCGCCGAGCGGCACGGGATGAAACGCGGCGCCGTCGACACCGCCTGGCATCGGATCGTCAAGAAGATGCGGGAGAACGCGCCGACAGGTGTAAGACAGCGCGATCGGGGAGCGGTTTAGGCGTATGTCAAAGTTCGATCCCATCGAGGAGAGAGCGATCGAAATGCTCGACGACCTGCGGCTGGAGGCGGTCCGCGCGGAAACCGTCGTCCACGACGACAAGCGCTTCGAGTTCGTCCTCTGGACCCTCTGCCTCCGCGGCGTGCCGGTGATCGAGCGGGTCTGCCGGCGCCGCGGCGAGGCGCGCGGCCTCGGTGCGGAGGAGATCGAGCTGGCGACCGAGGACGCGGCGGCGCGGATGCTGCTGCGCCTCTCCCGGCCCGAGCCGCAGCCGCAGATCCACGCCCTCGCCGCCGAAGTCGCCGCCGCCTGCGTCGACCGCGCCTGGCCGCAGCAGCCGAAGCCGCCGCGGCTCTCGGCGCGCTCACCGCGCGTCCGCCTGATCAAGGGCCTCGACGAGGCGATCGAAATCGGCCAGGTCCGGCCGAACGATTGGGAGACCTCATGAGCGCGGGCGAAGACGCTTTCGAGCGAGCCTTCCAGCAGGCGCTCGACGACCTCCGGGAAGGGGAGGAAAAGCCGATCGAGTCCTACCTGCGCCTCGTCCCGGAGGAGGACAGGCCGCAGCTGAGCCAGATGCTGGCCGACGTCTTCCTCGCTCGGGGGCCGGGGGAGTCTTCGAGCGGCGGCACCGAAAGCGAGGGGTACAAGCGCGCCCTCGCGATCGTCGAGGAAGTCCTCGGGAGCCGCGGCACCTCCGGCATCCTGCCGGGGACGCTGAAAGCGATGCGGAACGCGCGCGGGATCGAGCCGGACGCCGTCGTCGCGGAGCTGGCCGCGGACTTCGAGGTGGAGGGGGAGGAGGGACGCCAGGCACTGGCCCGCAACTACCACCGCCTCGAGACCGGGGCCCTGCTCGGCTCCAAGCTCTCGCGCCGCCTGCTCAACTCCCTGGCCGCGGTCTTCGAAGCCGACGCCGGCGACGTCCTCGCCGCCGCGCGCCCCGCCAAGGAAGGCCCGTCCCTGCGCAGCGTCCCGGCGATGGGACGAAGCGGCGGCGATCGCCCGCCGCCGTCGCGCTCGGAGGCCGAGCGCCTTCCCGACCCGGAGGTCGAGCTCGTCGAGCGGCTCTTCCATGGCGGCCCCGACGCTTGAGCCGGCCGCAGCCGCGCAGGCTCTGCTGCGCGACTTCGAGGAGCGCTACGACGTCGGCGAGGCGCCGCCCGTCCCGGTCGAGCGGATAGCCAGCGCCCTGCTCGGTCTCTTCGTCGACGAAGCCGACGACATCCGCACGCTGCCGGGCGCCCCCGCCGACCAGGGCCGCCTCTCCGGGATGCTCGACGCCGAGGAGATGGTCGTCTGGGTTGACCGCGGCGAGGCACGGCGCAGCCCCGGGCGGCGCCGCTTCACGATCGCCCACGAGGTCGGCCACCTCGTCCTCCACGTGCCCGTGGTCCACAAGGTCTTCCCGGACCGGGCCGTCGACATCAAAGAGATCGACGAGCGCTCCTCTTCGGCCAAGCTCTCCGACCGCCGCCGGCGGGAGCGCGAGGCCAACATCTTCGCCTCCGAGCTGCTGATGCCGGAGCCCCTCGTCAACGAGCAAGCCCACGCCACCGGGTTCAACCTGCCGGCGCTGGCGAAGCGCTTCGAGGTCTCGGTTCCGGCGATGCGGCTTCGCCTGCGCCTGCTGAAGCTGCTACCACCTTTGCCGTGAAGATCGTCCACCTTTCCGATACGCACCTCGGTTGGCGGGAGCTCCACCACACCGACGCCGAGGGACACAACCTGCGGGAGCAGGATGTCTACGAAGCGTTGGCAACGGCGATCGACCGGGTGCTCGAGCTCGAACCGGCGCTCGTCGTCCACTCCGGCGATCTCTTCCACGGCTACCACCCGTTCTCCGCGGCGCTGGGCGTGGCGCTCGATCAGATCGAGCGCCTGCGCACGGCGGGAATCGAGTTCGTGGTCATCGCCGGCAATCACGAGACCCCGCGGGTGCGGGCGATCGCCCACCCGTTCTCGCTGCTGGAGCGCTTCGGCGTCAACGCCGTCCACGGCGAGCCACGCCGGCTGCGCTTCGGTGACCTCGGCGTCACCGCCGTCCCCCACAGCAACGATCCGGAGGCGATGGCCGGCTGGATCGCCGCGGCGGAGCCCGACCCGGACGCCCGCTTCAACGTCCTCGTCGCCCACGCCGGCCTCGAGGGCCTCGCCCGCGTCGGCGCCGGCGAGCCGGGGGCGGTGGAGCTGCCAGGAGAGTTGCTCGAGCAGGTGGCGAGCTTCGACTACATCGCCCTCGGCCACCTCCACCAGCTCGAGCGCCCGCGCGTCAACGCGGTCTACCCTGGCTCGCTGGAACGGCTGAGTTGGGCCGATCAGGCGCGCCGCAAGGGGATCGTCGGAATCGACCTCGCCGCCGAGCCCCTCGACGACGCCTTCCTCGAGCTGCACGAGATCGAGGGACGACCGCGCAAGCGCCTCCCCGCCCTCGACGCCGGCAAAGTCGACGATCTCACCAAGGCGATCTCCCGGCTGGCGAAAGGGAAGGGGCTGGAAGGGGCGATCGTCAAGGTGCCGATCGCCAACGTCAGCTTCGAGAAGTACGGGGCGATCGACCGTCGCAAGATCGCCGAGGCGTTCGGCCACTGCCTCCACCTCGAGCTCGAGCCCGAGTTCACCGAGGCTCGGACCGGGCTGCCGCAGCCGGCAGCCCCCGCGGAGCTGCGCGAGTTCCTCTCCCGCCGCGTCCCCCCCGGCGTCGAGGCGGAGGTCTTCGTCACCCGCGGCGAGAACTACATGACCCGCGCGGCAGAGGACATCGGCGCGTGAGGCTGCTGCGCCTGGAGGCGGAGAACTTCCGCTCCTTCGCCGAAATCGACCTCGACCTCAACGCCTCCGGCGTCTTCGCGATCACCGGCGTCAACGGCGCCGGCAAGAGCACGATCTTCGCCGCGATCGAGTGGGTGCTCTACGGCGGCAGGGGCGGCCCCGGCGCCACCCGGGTCGCACGCGAGGGCGTGAAGCGGGAGGAATGCCAGGTCACCCTGGAATTCGAAGTCGGCGGCCGCCTGCTCCGTGTCACCCGGATCGACGGCAAGGACGCCTCGCTTACCGACGTCGCCGAGGAGGAGCAGCTCGCCAACGGGCTCAGCAGCACCTCGCGGGAGGTGGCGGTGCGCCTCGGCCTGACCAGGGAGATGTTTCGCGGCACCTTCTACGCACCCCAGAACGAGGTCGAGGCCCTCGCCGACAAAGACCCGCGGAAGCGCAAAGACCAGCTCGAGCGCCTGCTCGGCATCCGCCACCTCCGCAAAGCGGTCGAACTCGCCGAGGTCGATGCGCGCGAGCAGGGCCTGGTCCTGGAGGGATTGCGCAGCGAGGCGCCCGACGTCGACGAGCTCAAAGCGGAGGCCAAACGGCGCGAAAAAGAGGCGCGCGACGCGGCGCCCGCGGTGAAACGGCTGAAGAAAGAGATCGCTACCGGCGAGGCGAGGCTGAAAAAGACCAACGCGGAAATCGACAAGCTCGCCGCCCAGGTCGGCAAACACGCATCGCGGCGCCTGGAGGTCGAGCGGGCCGATGGCGTCTTCAGGCTGAAGAAGGAGAGCCTCGAGGGCAGGGACCAGCAGCTGCGGACGGCGCTCGCGGCGAGATCGCAGCTGGCCGAGCTCGAAATCGCCTTGCGCGGGAGCGAGGGTCTCGACGCGCTCAGCGCTTTGGAGGCGGCCGACGCCGACCGCTTGGGAGAGCTGCGCGACCGGCGCGCCGAGGCAAAAGCCGAGCTCGCGCATCAGGAACGGCACCGCGAGGCCTTGGCCGGGGAGGGCGAGTCGGGGGTCTGCCCGACTTGTCATCAGCAATTGGCGGGAACCGTCGAGGATCTGATCGCCGACTTCGACACGGCGATCGCCGCCGCTCGCCGGCGCCACGACGAGCTCGATCGCGAGCTCGTCGCGCTGGAGGCGGCGACCAAGGCCGCGCTCGAGCAGCGGGAGGAGATGACCCGCCGGATGGCCGTCCTTCGCGAGCAGGCGGCCGGCGCGCAACTGCTCGAAAAGCAGGTCAAGGCACAGAGCAAGGAAGTCGAGGAAGCCGCCAAAGAGGTCGCGAGGCTGCGCAAGAGCGCCGACAAAATCGCCCCGGAGCCGGGGGCGCAGGAGGAGATGAGCGCCGAACGGGACCGGCTGAGCGAGGTCCTGGAGGTCGCTCGCGAGGCGTTGGAGGAGGCAAACCGGAAGGCCTCAGCCGAGTCCGAGGCGGTCGCCGCCGCGCGCAGCCGGCTCAATGACGCGAGCAAGCTGAAGAAGCGGATCGACGAGGAGCGTCGCGAGCTAGAGCTGCGCGCCGCCCTGGCGGGCGCGCTCGAGGAGTACCGGGAGGAGGCCTCGCGCCGCGCCCGCCCAATGGTGGAAGCCGAAGCCTCCCGGCTGCTGCGGCAGATCACCGAAGCGGCCTACCCCCGGGTCCGCCTGACCGAGGACTACTTCCTCGAGATCGCCGAGGGCCGGGACTTCTACCTGAGCAAACGCTTCTCCGGCGGCGAGCAGGATCTCGCCGCCCTCTGCCTCCGCCTGGCCCTCGCCCGGACCCTCGCCGAGCAGCGGGGAACCGAACAGAGCTTCGTCATCCTCGACGAGGTCTTCGGCAGCCAGGACGTCGGCCGCCGCCGGATGCTGATGGACCAGCTGATCGAGCTCTCCCGCGGCGAGTTCCAGCAGATCTTCGTCATCTCCCACACCGACGACATCGTCGACCAGTGCTCGCTCCACATCGCCGTCAGCCGCGAGAACGGGGTGAGCAGCGTGGCCGAGCAGGCTGGGTACTAGCGCCGTCGGCGAGAAGTGCTGGTAGTGAGGGCTCGCGCTCACTCGCCCGCCGCCCCGATATAGAACCGATATGCCTTGGCCTCACCGTCGGCGAGGAAGGCGGTCGCGATGTCGATCGTCCCGTCGAAGCCATAAGGGGAGGGCGCGTCTATCAGCAGCATCTCTTCCCCGGAGCGGACGGCTCCCGGGTAAAGGCGACTGAGCGCAGCCGAGGAAGACCCCACCCTGGCTCCCTCGGCGGTATGCCACCCGGCCTGTTCGGCGGCAGATCCGATCAACTCGAAGCTGCCGATGCGGCCAGCCTCGCCGCATGGATTGCCGCCACCGAAGTTTGCGAAGACGATCTTCAGGCCCAGGTCGCCCCAGCCATAGGTGCAGGCGGCGTCGGGGTAGTGGCTGACGGCGGTTGGGGTGCCAAAGGCGGCGACCGCCTGGCTCGGCGTCACTTCCAGGGGACGGAGCAGGCCCAGTCGAGTGACGGTGCCTTCTTCGATCGAGATCAGCCTCTCGGGCGGTGGGGCGGTGGGGGAGACGACTCGAAACTCGCCCTCCCGATAGGCGACGAGGCTGGTCTTGTACCCCGAGGGACAGCAGAGAGGATCGTCGAGGCCGTAAGTCGCGGTTCGAACCGCAACGGAGTTGCCTTGGATCTCGAGCGAGCTGGCGCCGATGAGGGTTCGATCGAATGCCAGGAACCAGTTGCCGTCCCGATCCGGGCTGAAGATCGCCCACTGGAAGACCCGCCCCGATGCACCGGCTGCCAGGCCTACCACCATCTCCGCGGCCCCATCGTCGGTGAGATCGGCGCACTCCAGGATTGCGACCTGGTAGTCGGTTTGCTCTTCGCTGAAGAAAGGAACTTCGCTTTGATGGGCGTCTTCGAGGTGTGCCTTGGCCGCGCTGGCGGCGCGGATGTCGTCGTCGAAGGCCGTTTCCAGGGTTGCGCTTTCCGCCATCGGCTTCGAGCAGACGGCCTCCTTGACGGCAGCCTCTGCCGGCCTGCCGGCAGCTCCCCCCGGATCGTCGCCACCGCTGGAGCGCCCCCAGGCAAAGGCCAACGCGATCGAGCCCACGACGGCAAGCGCCGCGGCCGCCCAGACAAGCCATTTGGGAACGCGGACGGTCACGGGAACCGCCGACCATACTTCGGCCCCGCCTTGCGTGAGCTCCTCAGCGCCTGAGACCATCCCGAGATGGAAGTAGAGACGCGTTACGCCGACTCCGACGGCGTCAGCATCGCCTACCGGGTGCACGGGGAGGGGCCGCTCGACCTCGTCCTCGTCCCTGGCTTCGTCTCCCAGGTGGAGCTGTTGTGGGAGGAGCCGGAGGTCGCCCGCTTCTTCCGCCGCCTCACCTCCTTCTCGCGGATGCTGGTCTTCGACAAGCGCGGCCAGGGCCTCTCCGACCGCCCCGGCCGGCCGCCGACCCTCGAAGAGTCGATGGACGACCTGAAAGCCGCTGTCGAGGCGGCCGGGTTCGAGCGGCCGGCGCTGTTCGGGATCTCCGAGGGTGGGCCGATGTCGGCGCTCTACGCCGCGACCTATCCAGGCGAGATCTCGGAGCTGGTCCTCTTCGGGACCTTCGCCCGGATGCTGAAGGCGCCCGACTTCCCGCCGGGGATCACGGAGGAGGCGCTCGATCGCTGGGGCGCGATGATCCGGCGCGACTGGGGCAAGGCGGTCGGGCTCAACCTCTGGGCGCCGAGCCGCGTCGGCGACCGCGAGTTCGAACGCTGGTGGGCCCGCCTCCTGCGCCAGGGAACGAGCCCCGCCGGGGCGATCGCGCTGATGGACCTCTACCGGGAGATGGACGCGCGGGCGATCCTGCCCGCGATCGACGTCCCGACCCTCGTGCTCCACCGGGCCGAGGACCGCATGGTCCCTGCCGCCCAAGGCCGCTACCTGGCCGAGAGCATCTCCGGCGCCCGCTACGTCGAGCTGCCGGGCGAGGACCACCTGCCTTTCACGGGCGACGTCGATGCGCTGCTGGACGAGGTCGAAGAGTTCCTCGTCGGCAGCCGCGGCGCGCGGGAGTCCGAACGGGCGCTGGCGACGATCCTCTTCACCGACATCGTCGGCTCGACCGAGAAGGCCGCGGCATTGGGCGACCGCGACTGGCGCGCCCTGCTCGAGCGCCACGACGCCGCGGTCCGGCGCCAGCTCACCCTCCACCGCGGCCGAGAGGTGAAGACGATGGGGGACGGCTTCCTCGCCACCTTCGACGGACCGGCGCGGGCGATCCGCTGCGCCTGCGCCCTCCAGGACGAAGTCGCAGACCTCGGCATCGAGGTCCGGGCCGGGATCCACACCGGCGAGGTCGAGCTGATCGGCGACGACGTCGGTGGAATGGCGGTCAACATCGGCGCCCGCATCGGCGCCCTCGCCGACGCCGGCGAGGTGCTCGTCTCCAGCACCGTCCGCGAGCTCGTCGTCGGCTCCGGCCTCGAGTTCGAGGAGCGTGGGGTGGAGAAGCTCAAGGGCGCGCCGGGCGAGTGGCGTCTCTTCGCGATCGACTCGCCGCCGGCTTAACGCGGCTGTGCGCTTTGCGACGGTTGCGTAACAGACAATGAGTTACACTTGCCATCATGGAGGCGATGGCGAGAGAACAATGGACTGACGCACGACTCGATGATCTGAACCAACGGGTCTCGGAGGGGTTCCAGCGAGTTGACGCCGACATCCGGGATCTACGGCGGATGATGTTTCAGGGGTTTATCGCCATGATGAGCGTCATGGTCACTGGGTTCCTGACTCTCGCTGGGCTTCAGATCTTCTAGCCGACCGCGACCTCGTAGGCGTCGTCCGCCTCGAGGAAGGGCGCCAGGGTGACGTAGACCAGCGTCGGCACCAGGTCCGGCAGCGTCTCTGGGCCCTTCTTGTTGACGTGGTCGTAGAGGAGTGAGTAGAGCGCTCCCCCGATCGCCTCGGCGGCGATTGGCGGGGTGTCCGGTTTCAGCTCATAGCCGGGGGCGAGCAGTCCCTCCATGCCTTCGGTCACCATCTCGCGCTGGTCGAGGGCCCGCTTGCCCGCCGCGTACATCTCGACCCCGCCGAGCCGCGCGTACTCGGGCTCTTCGGCGCCGAAGCAGAACATCGCTTCCTGGGTGTCGTGGACGGCGTGCGGCCAGTCGGGGGCGCGGCGGAAGGCGGGTAGGGCGGCGGCGAGCATGTGGGCGGAGCCGCTGTCGAGGGCGGCGACGATCGCGTCCTCCTTGTTCTTGAAGTGTTCGTAGAAGGTCCGCTGCGAGGTCGAGGCGCGTTCGACGATCTCGGCCACGGTGGTGTCCGGATAGCCCTTCTCGGCGACGACCGCGGCCAGCGCCCGCAGCAGCCGCTCGGGCGGGCTCGACTGCGCTTGGCGCTCCTCGAACGGCACCGCCTTCACCGTCCGCCGGCGCGTCGCCTTCAACGGCCCCGGCGGCACCGGATAGGAGAAGAGCCACTCCCACAGCTGCGGCGCCAGCTCCAGCAGCTCCTCCTCCTGCCCGCGATAGAGGCGCTTGTGAATCACCTTCTGGATGCCGCCGACGATCGCCCGCACCAGCTCCCGCGGCATCCCCTTCCGCTCGGGGACCTGGTCCAGCAGCTGCGCCGCGAGGTCGGTGACGGCCTCGAGGGTCCTGTCGACCAGGTCCGCGCCCTCGAGGCCGGCGGCATAGGTTTCGACGATCGCCATCTTCGAGGCCGCCGGCTGCGCGACGATCAGCCGTACCACCGATTCGAACGCCTGCCGCGCCCTCTCGACCCCGGCTGCGACGCTCTCGTCCTCGGCGACTTTCCGCAGGGTCGGCTCCACCATCCCTTCGACGGCGGCGAGGAAGCAGGCCTGCTTGTCCTCGAAGTGCTTGTAAAAGGCGCTGCGCGAGACCCCGGAGAGCTCGACCAGGTCGGCGACCGTGGTCGCCTCATAGCCCTTCTCGGCCACCGTCGCCACGATCGCCGCGAACAGGCGCTCGCGCTGGTTTTTCTCGGCCTCATCCCGGGGCGTCCCCCTGCCCGGCCGCAGCTTCCGCTCCCGCAACGAAGCCGCATCCCCCCACGGAGTCTTGGTCATCGTGGGGGCAAGATATCCGCGCATCGGCAATGGACTCTCCCCTAGCGCGCGAGGAGTTTCAAGTGGTACGCCCAAGACTGGACAGCTAGTACAACTTCAGCTTCTTGATCGCTCCTCGATGGCATTAACAAGCGAGATAGACTCTCCCGATAGCGCCAAGGCTGAATTGCGATTTGACAATTTGGTCCGGCTCTGTTCTTATTTGTGCGGCTGAGAGTGAGGGTCCGCAAAGAAGCAGGGAAGCGGAGTCGCGCCCAAGGCATGAGAGAGAAATGGCCGCCCGGCCAAGCCAGGGGACCCGTGCCAGGATTGGACGGGCCGGGGCAAGGGAGGCGGCCACGGGACAAGGAGAGAGCTACGTGAAACGCCACCCCAAGGCTGTGCGCATGACGATGATGTTGGCTGTAGTTCTCCTCCTGGGCCTGGTGCTGAGCGCCCAAGCCTCCGCCTCCCAGGTGCTGCGCTTCAAAGAAGCTTTCGGAAGCGCAGCCCAGCCCACCTTCGTCAATCCCACCGGGATGGCCGTTGATCAATCGACCGGCGATCTCTTTGTCATGGATCGGGGGAGCGGCACGATCAGCCGCTTCAACCCCGACGGGAGCCCGGACGACTTCTCCGCCCTCGGCACCAACGTCATCGACGGTGAAAGCGGGCCGGACGAAACCCCGCAGGGCGAAGCGGCGGAACCGGGCCTGACCTTCGCTGCCGCGACCGAAGCCCAGATCGTCGTCGACAACTCCGGAGGGGTCACCGACGGCGACATCTACGTCACCCAGCAAAGCCCGAACGTGATCGACATCTTCGCCAGTTCGGGCGAATATCTCGGCCAGTTGACTGAATCGGAAAGCGATCCTTTCTCGGAAGCGTGCGGTGTCACGGTCGGTCCTGCTGGTGACGTTTTCGTGGGCGACTACTTGGGCGGAAGCCTAGAAGAGAGAATCCGTGAGTTTTCCCCAACGGCCAACCCGCCGACGAACGCCGACTTTCTCACGAGCCTCACCAACCCGGAAAAGCCGTGCTCGTTGGCCGCTGGCTCCGGACCCACCGCCACCTCCCTCTTCGCCCTCGACTTCGAAGGCGACCTCTTCAAGCAGAGCGCCACCACCGGCAAAATCGCCTACCCGGTCTCCGAAGGCGCCGGCAGTACCACCACGGTCGACGCCGAGACCGGCAACGTGCTGCTCGCCGAAGGCAGCGAAGTCATCGAGTACGACGCCTCCGGGCCCTCGGAAGCTGTCGAAATATCGAAGCTCAGCCTCGCGAGCAAAGTCCAGGGGATCGCGGTTGGTCCGGCGGGCCTCGTCTACGTATCTCGGGAAGGCGCGCAGGGAATAGAGGAAGGCGCGCAGGGAATAGAAGTGCTCGACCACGTGCCGATTCCGGCCGTGACGGTCAACGCCGCCACCAACATCGCCCCGACCGGCGCCACCCTCAACGGCTCCGTCAACCCCGAAGGGGTGGTTGTCTCCGAATGCAAATTCGAATATGGCCTCACGACCAGCTCCGCCTTCAGCGACGAAGCCCCCTGCAGCCCGGCCGCCGCCGACATCGTCGCGGATACGGGAAATCACAATGTCAGCGCCGCGATCACCGGCCTGCAGCCCAACGCCACTTATCGCTTCCGCCTCATCGCCACCAACGCCAACGGTGCTGCGACGAGCAAAGTCGGGACTTTCACCACTCCCGGTCCACCCCGGTTCAGCGAAATCCGCGCCCGCGACGCCGATCAGACGTCCGCCACCCTGGAAGCGAAGATCAACCCCAGCGGCTTCGGCACCTCCTACCACTTCGAGTGGGGCCCGAGCACCGCCTACGGCCACCGGGTCCCGGTCGATTTCGAGCCCTTCGTCGGCTCCGGCACGGAACCGGTGCTCGTCACCGCGAGGATCTCGGGCCTCTCCGCCGCCAGCACCTACCACTACCGGCTCGTCGCCACCAGCACCGCCGGCACCACCAACAGCCCCGACCAAAAGGTCCAGACGCTGAACTCCTGCGGCCTGCCCGACCAGCGCTGTCTCGAGCTCGTTTCTCCGAGGGAGGCCGGGCCGGTTGCCTTGTCAGGAGCGTCCTTAACCGAGGAGCTGGACTTCCAGGCGGCCGCCGAACCCGGATCGCTCGTCTACAGCGTGTCGAACGGGCTCCCCGGAACTACCAAGGGCGGCGTAGTCCTCTATCGGGCCGGGCGCGGCGCGAGCGGCTGGAGCTCCTCCCAGTTCAGTCCGCCGAACACCGTTCGCAACGAAACCTCTGAAGTCATTAGTTGGTCCTCGACGACGCTGGGGATCTCCGCCGACCTCTCCTGCGGGTTCGTAGAGAGCAACCAGCCACTTACCTCGGACTTCAGCACCCGGCTCGCCGTCGAAGCCGGCGGCACCAACCTCTACCGTCGCAACCTCGACGGCTCCTATACGGCGATCAGCAAGCTGGTTCCGGAAAACTTCCCTGAAGGGGGGTTCGGACGCTACCTCGTCTCCGGCTTTTCAGACGACTGCGAAAAGGTTGTCTTCCAGAGTCAATATCGCTATCCAGGAGTTCCTGCTATCGAGGATTTATTATCTGGGGACAGGCTTTACGAATGGGATGAGGGAACCCTGCGCAGCGTCGGCATGGTTCCTGGCCCCAGCGGAGAAATCGCGGTGGGCGCGGCCCCAGCAGGCTTTCCCGGCACGAACGTCGTCTCCGAGGACGGCACTCGCGTCTTCTTCAGCGCCGAACGCCAGATCGGCGCCAACCCCGAAGAAGTCGGCAAGACCGGAATCTTCGTCCGAGAAGACGGGACCACCACTCGCGACCTCTCGCAATCGGAGACCGCGATCCCTGACACCGGGGCGAGTTACCAATACGCGACCCCCGACGGCTCGCGCGTCTTCTTCATCGCGAATGCCGGCCTCACCGTCGAAAGCAGCCCGGAAGGCACCGATCTCTACGAATACAACCTCGAATCGGATGACCTGACCGACCTCTCGGTCGATCCCGGCAACGGCGGCGCGCAGGTTGGCCGGTTCATCGGCTCCTCCACGGACGGCTCCCATGTCTACTTTGGCGCCCGCGGACAGTTAATCCCCGGCAAAGGCAAGACCCTAGTCGAAAACCAGCAGGCGCACACCTACTCCATATACGGTGCAGAGAACGGCGTAGTCAGTTATGTCGGTGTCCTCTCCGCGGATCTTTTGCCTCAGCGCGAATCCTTCCAGGTCAGCCCCGACGGTCGCTACATATTGTTCGAATCGGATGCCAACGTTACTGGCTACGTGAGCGGAGGCGTGCAAGAGGCCTACCTGTACGACGCCGAGGCGAAAACCGAAGGGACCGTGTGCGTCTCCTGTCGCCAGGACGGCAAAGCATCAGTGTCCCCGCGCAATAACCGACCACTCGGGTTCATAGATTTTTACAATCCGTTCCACCCCAAAATGCGACTCGTCGAGCACGACGGCCAGCCACTGGTCTTTTTTACCTCAATTGACCGCCTTGCATCCGGTTCGCGCGCGGGAGATACCAATCTCTATGAGTGGGCGCACGGGCAGGTATTACACATCGCTACCGAACCACCGATCCCGCATTATCCTGAAGAAGAAGGATCCAGACAACACGAGTACATACGATTTGTCGGCGCCAGCGCCGATGGCACTGACCTCTACTTCACCACGTCAGGATCGTTGACCTGGGAAAACCAAGGCGGACGTCAATCGGTCTATGACGCCCGCATCGGCGGCGGGTTCCCGGAGCCACCGGCATCCCCTGCACCGTGTAATCCAGACACGCCAGGCTCCTGCCGAGCCCCGTCTGCCCCGCCGCTTTCCCCTGCGGCGCCGGCCACCTCGACCTTCACCGGCCCGGGCAACGCAAAGCAGAAGAAACGCCACAAGAAGCATAAGCCCAAAAAGCACCACAAGAAGCACAAGCAGAGCAAGAAGCAAGCGCAGGCGCGAGACGCCAACAACGACCGGAGGGCAGGAAAGTGATCCAGCTGAGGAACCTTCCGAGGTTGCACGTGGCGACGCTTAGCTTGGCGCTTTGTCTCGCCGTCCTTTGGGGCAGCGCCGGCATCGCTCATGCCGCCTCGTCTGCGTGGAAGCTGGTCGCGGTCACCGGCCCGACCAACCTGCCGCCGACCCAGTCGGAGACCCAGCGGATCGCGGTGGAAGCCGAAGGTGGCGACTTTACGCTTGCCGCGACCATGGCCAAAGGGGAAGGAACCCTCGGCTTTGCGAGCGGATTCGCGATAACCACCGAAGGTAGCAACCAGGTGCCGGTGTTCTTTCCAACGGGCACCTTCGAAGTCGGCCGCCTGGTAAGCGGAGAAGGAATCCCGGCCGGCACGACCATCCTCGGCATCTCGGGTACGTCGACGGAACCGGTGTTGGAACTATCTGACAACGCAACCAGCTCAGGATTCACCTTCGTGGAAAGCGCCTCCAAGGAAGTGACCGCGGTCACGACTTCCCTGGGTCAGTTCAGCGTCGGCCAGGGCATCGCCGGTCCGGGCATCGCGCCTGGGACCACGATCGTCGCCGTGGGTCCAGACACCCTCACCCTCTCCGACAATCCGAGTGGCGGCGGCACCGTCGCCCTGACCACCTCAGGGACCACCGCGCCGCTCCCGTTCGATGCCTCGGCCGAGGTAGTGCAGGACGCCCTCGAGGCCCTGCCCGGCGCGAGTCCGGGCATGTTCGCGGTCACCGGCGGCCCTGGCGGGAACGCCGAACACCCCTACTTCGTATCCTTCGACGGCCCATTCGCCGACGAGGACATCGACGCGCTCGGCGCCGACGGCAGCGGCCTGGACGGCGAGCACGCTGCGGTCCACGTCTTCACCACCCTCCCGGGAGGTCGTGGCACGGGCGAAATCGCCATCATGCCGACCAACATCGGCGCTCTCGCGACCAGCGGGCAGAGCGAAGTCAAGCTCGGCCCGCTGCCGCCGGGCATCGTCACCACCGGTCCGGGCACGAGCAGTCCGGGCCCGGACCTCGAAGACGAAGCTTGGAGCTGCCCCGGGGGGCCTGGCGAAAGCACCGTCGTCTGCACGTCGAGCGTCTCGGTACCGGGCGCCAATGCGGCGATAGGGATCCGGATCCCAGTCAAGGTGGAACCGGACGCTGTACCCGGGACCAGTGTCCCAGTCAGCATCTCGGGCGGTGGCGCCGGCTCGGCAACCTACCAGATGCCGATCGCCATCTCCACTCAGGAGGCGCCTGCGGGGCCGCAGGCGTTTTGGGCCGGCGCATTCGACTCCGACGGCAACCTCGAAACCCAGGCTGGCGCCCACCCCGCCAGCGTGCAAAATTATTTGCTGTTCAACACCGTACGCTCGCCAAGCGGCAAAATCATCCCCGCCAGCGATCTCAAGAACGTGATCGTTGACCTGCCATCGGGCCTTCTCGGAAACCCATCGGTGACCCAGCGCTGTCCACAGAGCCAGGTAACGCCCACCCCATCGTGCAACACCGAAATGGACATCGGCGAGTTCCGTCCCGTGGCGGGGCGTTTCGGCGCCCAGTTCTCTAACCCCTCTCGGGTCTTCAACGACATCCCCGCGCAGGGCTACGCGGCGGAGTTCACCACCTTCGTTACGTACCCGTTGCTGCACCTGCTGGGCTCGGTACGCAGCTCAGAAGACTTTGGGGTGCGGATCCTCGCTCCCAATATCCCCACGTACGATAAGGTCTTCGGTGCCTATTCGGCATTCAAAGGCGAACCAGCCGGCGCCCACGGAAAGGCGTTCCTGACGAACTCCAGCGCCTGCGCCGAAGAGGCGCGCCAAGCGCCTGCGTGGAGCACCAGCAGTGACACCTGGCAGGAACCTGATATTTACTCGTTTCCTCTGCAGCAGACCCTTCCTCCGGTGACTGGCTGCGACAAACTGGAATTTGCCCCCTCCCTCGATTTTCAGCCGACCACGACTCAGGGCTCGAGTCCGACCGGCGCCACCGCCCATCTCCACATCCCCCAGGAGCGCCTCACCGAACCGGGCAAACTGGCCGAGCCCCCCTTGGACAAGGCAGTGGTCACCTTGCCGGCGGGCCTGAGCCTCAACCCCTCCTCGGCCAATGGCCTGCAAGCCTGCACCGAGGCGCAGATCGGCTACCTGGGAGCGGGGGCACTGCCCAACCCGACCCGTTTCAACGAAGCTCCACCCACCTGCCCCGACGGCTCCAAGCTCGGCACCGTCGAGGTCAAGACGCCCCTCTTGGAAGAGGAACTAGACGGCACGATCTACCTCGCCGCCCAGGAAGAAAATCCGTTCAACTCCTTGATCGCGCTCTACCTGACGATCGACAGTCCCAGATACGGGATCGAGGTAAAGCTGCCCGGCAAGGTCGAGATCGACCCCTCCACGGGACAACTGACCGCGACCTTCGACCACAATCCGCAGCTGCCGTTCGAAGACGTCACCCTGCACTTCAGCGGCGGACCGACCGCGCAGCTGGCCACCCCCGAAGTCTGCGGCCACTACAAGACCACCGGATCACTGACCCCTTGGTCGGCCCCGGAATCGGGCCCCCCGGCCCAGATCGAGGAAGCGGGCTTCAACGTCAGCGGCGGCTGCTCTGCCTCGGCGGCAACCCGCCCCTTCGCGCCGTCTTTCGAAGCCGGCACCACCGGCACCCAGGCCGGCGCCTACAGCCCCATGGTGATCAATGTCGCCCGCAGGGACGGCGAACAGGAACTGAAGAGCCTCGACTTCACCCTGCCCAAGGGCCTGATCGGCAAGCTCGCCGGCATCCCCTATTGCTCCGATGCCGCGATCGCGACGGCTGAAGGCAGGAGCGGAAAAGCCGAGCAGGCCGCCCCGAGTTGCCCGGCCGCCGGTCGCCTCGGCAAGGTCGACACCGCCGCCGGCGTCGGCGACGAACCTGTCCACGTCGGCGGCAACGTCTATCTCGCCGGCCCCTACAAGGGCGCCCCTATCAGCGCCGTCGTGATTACCCCCGGCGTGGCCGGCCCCTTCGACCTCGGCAACGTCGTCATCAGGGCGCCGCTCTACATCGACCCCGACAGCGCACAGCTGACGGTCAAATCCGATCCGGTCCCGACGATGCTCAAAGGGATCCCGCTGAAGCTGCGCTCGGTAGCGATCCAGGTCGACCGCGATCGCTTCATGCTCAATCCGACCAGTTGCGAACCGATGTCCGCCTCGGCCAGCCTCGGCAGCTCCGACGGCGCCACCGCAACTCCCTCCAACCGCTTCCAGGTGGGAGGCTGCGACAAGCTCAAGTTCTCCCCGAAGCTGAAGCTGGCACTGAAGGGCGGCACCAGGCGCAACGGCCACCCGGCCTTGGTCGCGACCCTGACCCAACCCTCGGGCCAGGCCAACATCGGCCGGGTCTCCGTCGCCCTCCCGCACTCGGAGTTCCTCGACCAGAACCACATCAGGACGATCTGCACGAGGGTGCAGTTCGCCGCCGACGCATGCCCCAAGGGGGCGATCTACGGCCACGCCGAAGCGGTCACCCCGCTCCTCGACCAGCCGCTGCGGGGGCCGGTCTACCTGCGCTCGAACGGTGGCGAACGCGAACTGCCGGACCTGGTCGCGGCGCTCAGAGGACCCGCGAGCCAGCCGGTCGAGGTCGAGCTCACCGGCTATGTGGACTCGGTAAACGATGGCATCCGCAACAGCTTCGAGCTGTTGCCCGATGCCCCCGTCTCCAAGTTCGTCCTGCGCATGCAGGGTGGCAGGAAGGGACTGCTGGTCAACTCGACCAACCTCTGCCGGGGAACCCACAAGGCCGCGGTGAAGATGGAAGGCCAGAACGGCAAGGCACACAACTTCTCCTCGTCGCTGCAAGCCCGGTGCAAGAAGCCGCGCGATAAGCACAAGCAGTAACAGGCCTTCTCAAAAGCGTCTGTGGGCAGGGGACCCGCATGCGAGCAATAAAAACGAGTCCCGATCAAACGGGCGCAGCTCGCCCGCGGGACGATTGAACAAGGATAGATAAATGAGATCACTGAGGAAGCCGGCATTACTGCTGGCGCTGGTTGCCGTTATTGCCCTCGCCGTCCCGGCGGTGGCCAGTGCTTCAAGGCTCGAATATGGGGGTAAATTGCTCCCGGTCGGCGTGAATTTCAATGCTGTGAGCCATAAAGTTATCACCAGTTTTGGCCAGTGCAGTGAATGGACGGTGCAAGAGCAGATCACCAAAAACGACGGGACTACCGTCGAAGGCATTTCCGCAGCGGCTGGCACCACCCGTGAATGTAGTGGGTCGTACCCCTTTTACACCGTCGAACCGAGATGGAATAGTTTCACCAGTACGACTCCCGGTAAAGGAACCGTATCGATGTCGTACGAAATGGTGTCGGTGGTCCATTGCCGATATTCAGGCGCTGCCCTCCCTTTCACCTACATATTGGGGTCGAACGAAATTACCTTCAATAATGTGAAACTAGATGGGGGGCTCTGTGGTACCCAATACTTTTCGGGTACCTTCGCGCTCACCATCGGAGGCGTCCCGGTAATCCTCAAATAACCCGTCAGGGCAAGGGGACCGGCGCTTGGCGCCGGTCCCCGCCCAAGCAGCCCGCTAAGGTCGGTGGCGGTGCGATCGTACTTGGGAACGCTGGCCGTCCTGGCGGCACTGGCCGTGACGCTGGTGCCCGGCTTCGCCCGTGGCGAACGCAGCCAGAGCGGCAATCTCGTCGTCGTCCTGAACGGCGGCATCGATCCACTCGAGCTTCCTCGCCAGCGTCCGGCGCCGGTGGCCGTGCACCTGGAAGGGAGGGTCGGCACCGCCGACGGCTCGCCGTTGCCGCGGGTGAGGCGGGTCGAGATCGGGCTTGCGGGCCCGGGCGTGCTGTTCACCCGTGGGCTCGCCGTCTGCCCGCGGTCCAGGTTGCAAAACGCCAATGACCGGCAGGCGCTGTACCGCTGCGGGCCGGCCCTGGTGGGGCGGGGCTCGCTCGGGGCCCAGGTGGTCATCCCCGGCCAGGCCTCGTTCGCCATCGACACGCACCTGCTGGCATTCAACGGCCGCACCGCCGCCGGGCGCCGGGCGATCTGGGTCCACGCGTTCTCCTCTGACCCCCCGATCTCCCTGGTCCTGCCCTTCGTCGTCCACCCGGCGGGGAGGGCCTTCCCGACGACCCTGGTCGCGGCGGTGCCGCGCTCGGTGGGCCCGCTGCCGCGCCTCGCGGTCTTCGACCTCACCCTCTTCCGCCGCTTTTCCTACCGCGGCCGTCAGCGCAGCTACATCAGCGCCACCTGCCCGGTGCCGCCCAGCTTCACCGCCGGCCTCGCCGCCTTCGCCAGCGCCACCTACAGCTTCGCGGGCGGCCGTGAGGCCGAAATCGAGACGGTGCGCAGCTGCCGGGCGCGGAGCTGATCCGTGGTCTGGCTGTGGTCGCCGACGCTCGTGCGATCATCGCTCAATTAGAACCATGACGTACCGCTGACTGCATACCGGTCAAGTAGACTCTCCGTCCAATGGGGAGGGATCTTCGGGTCTCAGGGAATCGCCGGCCCGTCTTGGGCCTGCTTGCCGTGCTCGCTGCCTGCGCAGTGCTCGGCATTATCGGCCTTGGGGTAGAGGAGCAATTGGAGCCGCTCTCCCTGAGAGTGCCGGGAACCTCTGCATCAAACGGTGAAGCGCTTGCGCAGAGCCATTTCGGCGAGTCTTCACCGTTCATCGTCCTGATCGAGGGCCCGGCGGCCGCGGTCGACCGGCAAGGGCCGCAGCTGGTCGCGACGCTACGCCGCGACCGTGCCGCGACGACCCTCTCCCCCTGGGACCGTGGCCCCGTCGCGGCACTGCGCCCATCTCCGCGCAAGGCCCTGGTAATAGTCGACTTCCACGTACCACTTGCGGAGGCGATGAGGGTGACGGTGCCCGCCTTGGAACGCACGCTGGAGCAGCGGGTCGGCCCCCCGCTCCTCGCCACGCAGTCGAGCTTCGCCTCGGTCTCCCGCGCCCTGCAGGAGGAATCTCTGAGCTCGACGGAGCGGGCGGAGCTGCTGGCGGCGCCGTTGCTGATCCTCGTCCTCCTGCTCGTCTTTCGCTCGGTCGTCGCGGCTGCGATCCCGCTCGCCTTCGGCGCCCTCACCGTCTTCGCCGGCCGAGGCGTCCTGGCGCTGCTCGGCCAGGTAATGACGATCGACGCCCTGGCCCTCGTCGTCTGCACGATGATGGGGCTCGCGCTCGGGGTCGACTACTCGCTGCTGATCGTCTCCCGCTTCCGCGAGGAGCTGGAGCAGGATCCCGACCCTTGGCAGGCGGCCGCCGCGACCCGGGCGAGCGCCGGTCGCACCACCCTCTTCGCCGGCGTCACCCTGGTCGTCGCCCTCGTCCTCTCCGCCTTCCTGCAGCCCGGGTCTCTGCTGCTCTCGCTCGCCACCGCAACCGCGGTGGTGACGGTGATCAGCGTCGTCATCTCGACCGGCGCCGTTCCCGCCCTGCTGGGCCTGCTCGGGCCGCGGATCAACGCCGGCCGGATCGGCCGGGAGCGGAGGACCCGACGACGGCCCACCGTCGCCGGGGCGGCTACCGCTGTGCTGCGCAAGCCGGCCCTGGCTGCGTGCCTCGTCGCCGTTCCGCTGGCCCTGCTGATCCTGCCGGTGCTCGCCTTCACCACGGGCGCCCCTGGGATCGACGAGCTGCCGACCTCGAACGAGGCGCGGCGGAGCGCCGAGAGGATCGACCGCGCCGTCGGCCCCGGCTGGGAGGCGCCGTTCGTCCTCGTCGCCGCCACCGACGAGGGCCCGATCACCAATCGCGAGAATCTCGCCGCGCTCGGCCGCTGGCAGCGGCGGATCGCCGCGCAGCCGGGGGTGAGGACCGTGATCGGGCCAGCGTCGGTCGCCCGCCGCGCCGTGCCGCTGCAGTCGCTCGGCGGCGGACTCACCGCCGAGGGCATGGCGGGCCCGGAGCAACTGGAGAGGCTCGGCCCCGGCCTGCGCCGCGCCGCCGCCGCGGTCGGCGAGTTGCGCGAAGGTCTCGCGGAAGGCGCGGCGGGAAGCGGCCTTCTCGCCCAGGGCTCCGAACGCGCCGTGGCCGGAGCCGGGCTGATCGCCTCCGAGCTGAAGCGCGCGGCCCGACGAGGTGAAGAAGCAACCGCGGCGATCGGCCGCCTACGGGACGGCAGCGGGCGCCTCTCCGACGGTCAGCGTGAAGTCTCGGTCGGCAGCCTCGCCATGGCCCTCGGCCTGCGCTCGCTGGTGCCGCGCCTGCGGGGGGGCGAGCAGTCGCGCTCGCGCAAGCTCGCCCGCGAGCTCGAAAGCGCCGCCGCCGAGGACCCCTCCCTCCAACCCCTCGCCGACCAGGCTCGCGTCCTCGCCCGCACCGTCGCCGCCAACCGCAACGAAGTACGGCGGTTGCGCGACGTCGCCCAGGAGGTGAACAGTGGGATCAGCCGGCTCGTCCCTGGAGGCGAGCGGCTCGAGGTGGGAGTCGGCAAGCTGGCGGAGGCGACCGGCGGGCTCAGCATTGGCCTCGACCGTCTCGGGGACGGGGCAGAACGGCTCGCCGGCGGGCTGGTCGAACTGCAGGGCGGGGCCGGGACCCTGCAAAGCGGGCTCTCCGAAGGCTCGCGGCGCGCCTATCCGCTGCAGACGAAGCTCGCGGGAGCGGGCAGGCGGGTGACCGCCGTGGCAACTCCCCTCGCCCTCGGCGCCGCCGAACTCCGCCGCCAGGCGCCCGGCCTCTTCGACTCCGGCTACTTCGTCCTCTCCGCGCTCGACGGTGCCCCGGCCCAGCGCCGCGCCGAAGCGGGAGAGGCGATCAGCGTCGACGGAGGCGGCCAGGCGGCGCGGATGCTCGTCGTCTCCGACTTCCCCTTCAACAGCGACGGCTCACGCCGGGTCGGCGAGCGGCTCGACGACGACGCACGGAAGCTGGCGGCGGCGAGCGGCTTGGAGACCGGCGTCACCGGCGGCGCCGCCACGCTCAACACCTACGGCGAAGCGACCGAAGCGCGGCTGCCGCTGGTGATCGGCGCCTTCGTCCTCTTCACCCTCCTCGTCCTGATCGTGGTCCTGCGGGCGCCGCTGCTGGCCCTGCTGACGGTCGGCCTCAACCTCGCCTCGGTGGCGGCGGCGATCGGGGTGATGGCGCTGGTCTGCCAGATTCCCGCGGGCTATCCGCTCGGCGGCCACCCCTACATCGACACCATCGGGGCGGGGGCGATCTTCGGCGTCACCTTCGGGCTCTCGATCGACTACGCGGTCTTCCTCCTCGCGCGGATGCGCGAGCGCTACGAGGTCGACGGGGACAACCGCGCCGCGATCGCCTTCGGGCTCGAGAAGACGGCCGGGGTGATCACCGGCGCCGCCGCGATCATGGCCGCGGTCTTCGTCGCCTTCGCCGCCGCCCCGATCGCGACCGTGAGCCAGATGGGGGTGGGGCTGACGGTGGCGATCCTGCTCGACGCGACCGTGGTCCGGATCGTGCTGCTGCCGGCGCTGATGCTGCTGCTCGGCGATCGGGTCTGGCGGGTACCGGCCCCGCTCGACCGAGTCCTTCCCCGCCGCAACATGTTGATCTCAGAGAGGAATCCCACTGGTGCCTAAGTTGACCCTGATCTCGTTCCTGACGTTTGCCCTCTTGTTCACCGCAGATGCGCCTGCGGCGGAAGCGCCGACTCGCGACGAATACGTCGAACGGTTAGAGGCGGTCTGCAAGCCCGATGCGGAAGCGACGCAGCGGGCGATGAAGGGCGCCCGCGGCGACATCCGCGCCGAAAAGCTGGGCGCCGCCGCGAAGAAGTTCGCCAAGGCCACTGCGATCTTCGGCTCCACCGTGAAACAGATCTCCGCCGAACCTCGGCCTTCCGCCGACACCGAGCGGCTGAGCAAGTGGTTCACCTACCTGGGGCGGCAGGAGTCCTACCTCGGCCAGATCACCGAACAGCTGCGCCGGGAGCACGCGATAAAGGCGCAGCGGTTGACCGCGCGCTTCATCCACAACGGCAACCTCGCCAACAACGTCGTCCTCGCCTTCGGCTTCGACTGGTGCAGCTTCAAGTTCTCCCGATACGGATGAGGCGGCTGGTGGCCCAGTGAAGAGGCGCAGCCAGCCCGCTGCCCTCTTCCGGTCTGTTAGTGTTCCAATTCGATGGCGTTTTCTCTCGCGCTCGCGAACCTCGAAGCGGCCGTGCTCGACGCTTGCGCCAGGGAGGATGAGTGGCCGGCTCAGGTGGCCGCGGGGATCTACGCCGGCGTCGACTACGCGATCACCCACCCCGAGGTTGCGGAGACCCTTGCCTCCGACGATGCACCCGCCTCCGACATTCTCCATCGCTACGAAAGCGTAATCGGCCGTCTATCTGGCTTTCTGCGTGTGAAGGCGCCCACGGACGAGCGCCTCCCGGGGGCCACAGACGAGGCCCTCGTCGCCGGCATCGTCGGCATCGTCGGCGACCACCTGCGGATCGGCCGGCTGGACCGCCTGGAGGAGCTGAGGCCGGAGCTGGTGCTGCTGACGCTGCTTCCCTACCTGGGCTTCAGCGAGGCGAAGCGCTGGGCCGACCTCTCGGCCGGGTAAGCAGGCATCTTGACAGTTTGGTCCGTATATGTTCTCATTGAAAATCCGCCTGCGGCGCACCTGGCCGGAGGCGGCATTGGCGCCAATACGGGGATCCGTCGCCTTCCCTGGGCGGTCCGGCCCCACGCAATTCAAGGCCCGGGTGAGCTCCCCGCTTGCCCGGGCCGTTTGCGTTCCCGCAGGCGGCGGACGCGCATGAAGCCGGCAAGGACCTTCGTACCGGGCCCCAGGGTCTCGAACATGCGCTCGCGGATCGGCTGCGCATAGGGCGTCTGCGCCCTGCGGTCGCTGAGATAAAAGGCGGCGACGCCGGCCACGATCGCTTGGTGGCGGCGGGCGCGAGGGAGCGACTCGATCAGCTCGCGGCTCCGGTTCGCTATCCGGCCGAGCCGGTTGCTGGCTTCTTCGGAGTCCGTGTAATAGCCGACGTAGTTGTGCTCGCCGGCTAGTCGGTCTTCCTCGAGGTCGACGAGGTCGTCGAGGAGAACGGTCAGCGCCCCGATCAGCGGGTTGTAGGTGATGGCGATGTAGCCGGCGTTGGTGGCGTTGGTGTCGGGGTCGGCTGCCGCGGCGATCAATGCGTGGGCGGCCACCGAGGAGGTTGCCCCAGCGGCGACCTCCCACCAGCGGTACCAGGTCGGCTGTTGCTGCCGGCGGGCCCACCGGTGCAACGCCTCCGGTCCTTCCCGGGCTGCGCGGTGGGTCAGCGACTGCGCCTCTGCGCAACGCAGGACCGCCGCCTGTAGCCAGGGGTTGACAGAGTCATGGGAGGGGAGCCCGGATACCTCGTTCCGAGAGCGTTCCCGGAGGTCCCCGAGCAGCGGGTCGCACACGTCCTCTCCCGCCTCTTCGAGCTCGTCGCGGAGGTCGATCGCGACCTGCAGGAGGACGATCGCCCGCACGACGGCCGCGCGACGGCGGCGGGGGGCGAGCGTCGCGAAGACGGCCACGGCCTCGACGTTCCTCACCTTCTCCTCCGGCAGCGGCCCGAGACGCCGGAGCTCCCTGCGCACCCGCGGCAGCACCGTCGTCAGGTAGGCGAGGAGGGCGCTCGCCGCCGCTGCGATCTCTCTTGCCGCTTGCACCCCCGGGAGCCTATGAGGGATGTCCGCCGCCGTCTTTACCTTGGGCGAACGATGTCGGAGCAGACGCAGATCGAGGCGTTCGGCGAGGTCGAGGCGGCGGCTGTCCGCGTCCCCCTCCGCGAGCTCGAGGACGGGCAGCGGGTCAGCGGCGTCTACGCGGTGCGCGAGCGGGAGCTGCGCCGCAAGCGCAACGGCGAGCCCTGGCTGCGACTCTCGGTCGGCGACGCGACCGGGACCGCCGAGGCCGTCTGCTGGGAGGAGGCTGAGGCTCTGCATGCTGTCTGCTGCACGGGCGCGCCGGTCTTCGTCAGCGGCGTCTACGAGGTCAGCGAGCGTTGGGGTCCGAAGATCAAGCTCAGCAATCTGCGGGCGGCCGAGCCGCACGAGTTCGAGACCGGCGACCTGGCGGCCGAGTCGGAGATTTCAGTGGAGCAGCTCGAGGGTGAGCTTCGCGAACTGCTGGCGACCGTCCAGAACCCCCAGCTGCGGCAGCTGCTCGACCACTTCTTCGGCTCCGAGTCGGAGACGTGGAAGCGCTTCCACGTCGCGCCCGCAGCGAAGACCTACCACCAGGCCTACCGGCACGGGCTGCTCGAGCACACGCTTTCGGTCGCCCAGGCGGTCTCGGCCGCGGCCAACTTCTTCCCGGGGATCGACCGCGAGGTCGCCGTCACCGGCGCTCTCCTCCACGACATCGGCAAGTGCCTCGCCTACAACGACGACCCGCTGGCGATCGACCTCACCGACGCCGGCCGCCTGCAGGGGGAGATACCGCTCGGCTACTACAAGGTGCGCCGCGCAATCGAGGACCTGCCGGGCTTCGACCCGCACCTCGCCCAATGCGTCCTCCACATCATCCTCAGCCACCACGGCTCGCTCGAACACGGCTCCCCGGTCGTCCCCGCCACCCGCGAGGCCGTCCTCGTCCACATGATCGACAACCTCGGCGGCCGCCTCGGCAGCTTCGATCGGATCGAGAAGCAGCTCCCCGCCGGCGAGGCCTGGTCGGGCTTCGACCGCGCCCTCTCCGGCTCCGCCTTCTTCGCCCAGCGCGCCGCCTGAAGACAAAGCGTTGCTGTAGACAATCAGTTACGCTATGCTCATGGCGGTGATGATGAGCCCGAGGGAAACGTGGATCGACGAGCGCTTGGACGACCTGAACGACAAGGTCGACAGAGGTTTTGCTGATCTCAAGGCCGACATGAAGGAAGGGTTCGCGCAGATCGACAAACGCTTCGAGCAGGTCGACAAGCGCATGGAGAGGTTGGAGGACGGCTTCTTCGCTCTGAATCGCACGCTGTGGGGGGGGCCTGTTTGTGATCGCTGCCGCCATCATCGGCGGCAGCGCTCTCTAGCTCGCCCTACTGAAACCGCTCGCTGCAGCGCTGGATCTTGTTGACGTTCTGGTGGGCGCGCTGGATGCAGCTGATCAGCTTGTCGGCGTTGCCCTGTTGCTTTGAGGTCCGGTAGGACTTCTTGATTTCGCGCTGGACCTGGCGGTTGACGTCGTCAATCGTCTTGTTGATGTCGCCCAGATCGGACTGTTGGAAGCCCTTTTGGACGTTGACGTTGACTTCGTGGCTGATCTTCTCCGTCGTGTCCAGGGCGGGCTTGACGAGGAAAAAATAGACCGCGGCGAGGATTCCGACCGTCACCAAAAGCCGGATAATGCCCGCGGTTAGGTTGCCGAAGAGGTTTCTGAGGACGTCCATGCGCTGCGCGGAGACTATCCTGCCGAGCAGTGGCGAAGGACACCGAGAAGCTAATTCGCCAGCTCTCGTTGATCTCGTTCCTGATGGCTCAGGGGAGGCCGGTTTCGGCCCTCGAGATCAAGCGCGAGGTGGAGGGCTACAGCGACATGAACGACGACGCTTTCGCGCGCCGTTTTTATGCCGATCGCGCGGAGCTGGAGAGCCTCGGGATCGAGCTCGGGGTCGAGAAGCCCGGCGAGGGATTCTTCGAGGCCGAGCTCTACTCGCTGCCGCCGGAGAACTTCTACCTCGACCCGATCTCCTTCTCCGATGACGAGTTGGCGGCGCTCTCGACGGCGCTGATGCTGCTCACCGACGGCGGCTTCGCCTACGCCGAGCCGCTGCGGCTGGCCCTGCAGCAGGTCGCCTGGGGCCACCCGAACCCGCTCCACGAGGGTGAGCGGGCCCCGATAGAGATGGCTATGACCGCCTCGGCCGGCGGGCGCGAGCTCTCCCAGCGCCTCTCCAAGATCGAGACCGCGATCAGCCGCCGCAAGACGATCGAGTTCACCTACTTCACGATGGAGCGGGGCGAGACCGAAAAGCGCAAGGTCGACCCCTTCCACCTGGTCTTCCGCGGCGGGCAGTTCTACTTGATCGGTCATGCGCACGAGCGCGACGCGGTTCGCGTCTTCCGCCTCTCGCGGATCCAGGGCAAGGTCGGCTACGCCTCCAAGGCCGAGCACGACTTCTCGCCGCCCGAGGACTTCGACCGCCGCGACTACGGCAGCCGCGCCGACTGGCAGCTGGGGGAGACGAAGGGGACGGCGAAGATCTTCATCCGCGAGCGGATTGCCTGGCTGATCGAGCGCGACTACGGCACCTACGGCGAGCTTCGCAACGCGAAGAAGTCCGACGGCGCTCCAGCCAAAGGCCGCGTCTTCGAGACCTCATATGCCTCTGAGCGCGAGCTGATCGCCTGGGTCCTGCGCTGGCGCCAGAACGCCGAGGTGCTGGCGCCCGACGACCTGCGCGAGGAGGCCGGGAAGCGGCGTGGCCTGTTGCTGAAGCGCCACGAGAACGGGTTCAGCCCGGCCGAGGTCGTCGATCGGCCGCTCGACGAGCAGCCCAAGCGCGCTCGCTCCAACGGCCGCGGCGAGGCGGCGATCCGTCCGGAGCGCTTCGCCCGCCTCGTCACCCTCGCCGGGCTCCTGATCGAAGCCGCGAAAAAGGACGAGCGCCTGCACGTAAACGACCTCCGCGACCGCCTCGAACTGACCGAAGAGGAGCTGCGCGAGGACATCGAGCTGCTCAACGTCGTCAACTTCGGCGGCGGCACCTACGTCCTCTATGCCGAAATCATCGGCAAGGAAATCGAGGTCGACTCGCAGCCCTACGGCGACAACTTCGCCCGTCCCGCCCGGCTGCTGCCGCTGGAGGCGAAGGCGCTGGTGGCGGCGATCGACCTCTTCGGCGACCACCTGCCGCAGTCCGACCTGCAGACGGCGCGCCGCAAAATCGTCAAAGCGCTTGGGCATGACCCCTCGGAGGAGGGCCTTGAGATCGCGTCCGCCGGCAGCGGCGACGCTGAGGTCGCCCGCGCGGTCAACCAGGCGATCGCCGAGAGCCGCGTCCTCGAGCTCAGCTACTACAAGGAGAACGAGGACCAGTTCACCGAGCGCCGGGTGGAGCCCTATCGGCTCGAGAACGGCAAAGAGGGCTGGTACGTCGAGTGCTACGACCTGACCAAAGAAGGCGTCCGCCACTTCAAGCTCGACCGGGTCAAGAAGGCGCGTCTCTCCGAGGAGAAGTTCGAGCCGCGTCCCGAAGTCGAGGAGTTCGCCGGGGTCGAGGGATGGATGACCCACGGCGAGGTTCCGACCGCCGAGGTCGCTCGGGTCTGGGTCTCGCCCGATCGGGCCCGCTGGCTGCGCGAGGAGCGGACCGTGGTCGAGGAGTTGGCCGACGGCGCCGTCGTCGTCGAGCTTCCCTACGCGGGCAAGCCCTGGCTGGTGCGGGAGATCCTCCGCGGCGCCGGCGACCTAGTCGTCCTCGAGCCGCCGGACGCGCGCGAGGCGATCGCCAAAGAAGTCGAGACCTCCTAGGACGAATTCAGCGTTCGCTGAATTCGAGCCCCCTATCGCGGCCACAATTCAGCGGACGCTGATTTTGGAAGCCCCTGGTCATCCCGAGGTCCTGAAGATCGTCGCCCCGAACCCGGGGCCGATGACGCTGGAAGGGACCAACACCTATCTCTTCGGCTCCGATCCCTGCGTGGTGATCGACCCGGGCTCTGACGATCCGAGGCACCTAGGGGCGATCCGCGACGCCGCGGCCGAGCGCGGCGGGATCGGCCTTGTCCTCCTCACCCACTCCCACGGGGACCACACCGCCGGGGCCGACCAGCTCGGCGCCGAGGTCATCCTGCCCTCGGGCGGCGAGGAGCACTTCGCCCTCCGCGCTCTCGCCACCCCCGGCCACGCCGAGGACCACGTCTGCTTCCTCAGCGAGGCTGGCGTCTGCTTCAGCGGCGACCTCGTCCTCGGGCTCGGCTCGACGATCGTCCCCCCGGGCGGCAACTCCCTCGCCGCCTTCATGGACTCGCTCGCCCTGCTGCAGGCGGAGGAGATCGAGCTGATCGCCCCCGGCCACGGCCCCTGGATTACCAATCCGGAGGCGAAGCTGGCCGAATACGTCGAGCACCGCCAGATGCGCGAGCGCCGCCTGCTCGAGGCGCTCGAAGCCGGCGAGCGCTCCCGAGCCCAGCTGCTCGCAACCGTCTGGGACGACATCCCGATGGAGCTGCTGCCGATGGCGGCGATGGCAATGGAGGCCCACCTCGAAAAGCTCGAGGGAGAGGGTCGGTTGCCAGAGGATCTCTCTGCCTAAATTTTAGTCAAGTGAATAGAAAATTGCTCACTTGAATACATTTATTGTCAGGTGGAAAGTGACGTCCTGACGGTGCTGGCCGCATCCATGAAGCCGCGCACGGGTCGGGAAGTCGCTCGCCTTGCCGACCGTTCCCAACGCGGAACGCAACTTGTGCTTTCTCGATTCGTGAACCACGGCCTTGTCTTCATGGAGGAGGCGGGAAATTCCCGCGTCTACAACTTGAACCGGGAGCATCTGGCCGCCGAGCCCTTTGAAAGGCTGGCGGACCTCCGGGGGGCGCTATTGCGGCGTCTGATCGACGAGGTATCTCATTATTGGCGACCCCAGCCGACTCACCTGTCCGTCTTTGGCTCGGCGGCTCGCGGGGACGGTGGCCTCGATAGCGATATCGACATCTTCCTGGTTCGCCCTGGAGACGTCGAAGCGGACGAGGAGGAATGGCGGGAACGAGTAGAAGGGCTCGCTAATGCCGTCTTCCGCTGGACGGGTAATCACGCAGGGATAGCCGAGGTGGGCCTAGAGGAGCTCGAACGACTTCGCCGCGAGCAGCCCGCGATAGTGGAAAGTCTCCGGGTCGACGCCCTGGACATCGTCGGCATCCCGGTGCGGGAGCTGCTGAGGGGGGTTTGACGCAGCTATTGAATCTGAAGGACAAAGCTCAGTACGGATTCCCTCGGATGACTGTTCCCGAGGTGCGAAAGGTGATGCGGCGCGCCGGGAAGCTAAGCGGCTTCGCCGCCGAGATCCTCGCCCGTCGACCAGGTACTGGCTGCTTAGCCAGTACGCTGGTCCGATGCGACGGGCGGCGCGAGTTGGTCTTTTTGCGGGAGCGGCTGGAACCGGCCTGTTGACCTCCGCTGCTGCCGTCCTCTGGCACCGGCTCGCCCGTCGGCCGCTGCCGCAGGTCGAGGGCACGATCGAGGTCCCGGAGCTGCGCGAACGGGTCAGCGTTCGCCGCGACCGCTGGGGTGTTCCCCATATCGAGGCCACCGACCGCGAGGACCTCTTCTTCGCCCAGGGCTACTGCCACGGCCAGGACCGACTCTGGCAGATGGACTTCTATCGGCGGGTTGTCGAGGGCCGGGTATCGGAGATGGCCGGCGAGGAGGGGCTGGCGGTCGACAAGCTGATGCGGACGCTGGGAATTCGGCGCATCGCTGAGGCCGAGGAAGCGGCTATGGACCCAGAGCTGCGGGCGAAGCTCGAGCGTTTCTGCGCCGGCGTCAACGCCGCAGCCCGCGACGCTCGCGCCCTTCCCTTCGAGATGCAGGTCCTGCGCCAGCAGTGGAAGCCGTGGCGACCGGTCGACATCCTCAGCCTCGGCAAGCTGCTCGCCTTCGCCCTCTCGACCAACTGGGAGCGGGAGCTGTTGCGGGCCGACATGGTCCGAGAGCTTGGTCCCGAGCTTGCCGCTCGGCTCGACCCGGTCTACCCGGCGGAGAATCCCGTGGTCGCCAAATCTCTCGAAGCATGGACCGGGGAAGGGATGCCGCTGGTCGAGCAGATCGGCCGGGTTCGGGGCTCCCTCGGCCTCGCCGCCGAGGCCTCGGGCTCCAACAACTGGGCCGTCTCCGCCGCGCGCTCGAAGACCGGCTCGCCCCTCATCGCCGGCGACCCGCACCTCTCCCCGAGCATGCCCGGCATCTGGTACGAGATCGAGCTGCGCCACGGCGGCCGCTTCGTCCGCGGGGCATCGCTGCCCGGGCTGCCCGGGGTCACCTACGGTCAAAACGACGACGTCTGCTGGACCTATACCAACGTCATGGCTGATGTCCAAGACCTTTTCGTCGAGCGGATCGAGGGTGACCGCTACCTCTTCGAAGACGAGTGGCGGCCGCTGGAGATCATCCGCGAGGAGATCGTCGTCAAGGGGCGCACCGAGCCGGTGACGCTCGAGGTTCGCTCCACCCATCACGGCCCGATCGTCAACGAGACACTCGGCGCCGACTCGGGGGAGCCCCTGTCGCTTGCCTGGCAGACGCTCCACGAAGCGGCGGCCTACCCCGGCATCTTCGAGCAGATGGAGATCTCTTCGGGCACCGAGTTGCTGGCGATGTCGGAGCAGCACAGCGCCCCCGCACTCAACCTGATCTGGGCGGATCGCTCCGGCTCGATCGGTTACAAGCTGATCGGCCGCCTGCCGCGCCGCCGCGGCGGCTGCCCGGACCTGCCGAAGCCCGGCTGGACCGGCGAGTTCGAGTGGGAGGGGACGGTGCCCTACGAGGAGCTGCCCGAGGTCGTCGACCCCGAGTGCGGGTACGTGATCACCGCCAACAACCGGATCGTCGGAGACTCATACCCGCACCACATCACCAGCGACTGGCTCGACGGCTACCGCGCCAAGCGGATCGAGGAAATGATCGAGGCGAGCGAGCAGCATGACCTCGAGAGCTTCGAGGCGATCCAGAACGACAACTACTCGCTCCCCGGAGTCGAGGCGGCGGCGCGCCTCAGCCGTCTGCACCCCAAGGGCCAGCGCGAGCGCAGCGCCTTGGAGCGGCTGCGCAGCTGGGACGGCTGCCTCGGCCCGGACTCGATTGCGGGGACGATCTACCAGGCGTTCCTGCTGCGGCTGGGGCGCGAAGTGGCGCGCTGCGCGATCGGCGACCGCGACCTCTGCGAGCGCTGGCTCGACCGCGCCGACAACGGCTTCCTCTCCCACGTCACCTCGCCTTGGCGCTGGCACTCGCACCTGATGGCGCTCTGGGCCGAAGGCGACGAGGAGCTGATCGGGCGGCCCTGGGACGGCCTCGTACTCGAGGCGCTGTCGGGGGCGCTCGACGATCTCGGCGAGCGCTTCGGCCCCGACCCCGAGTGCTGGCGCTGGGGCCAGGTCCACGAGCTCAAGTTCCCGCATCCGCTCGGCGACGCCAACCCGCTCTTCGACCGCCTCCTCAACCGCCGCCTCCGCGCCGGCGGCGCCCAGGAGACGGTCAGCCAGATCGCCTACGACCCGAACGACCCCTACAAAGCCGTCTGGGCCCCGAGCTGGCGAATGATTGCCGACCCGACCGACCCCGACCGCTCGCGCTGGCAGATGTTCACCGGCCAGTCGGGCCATCCCGCCAGCCCCCACTACGACGACCTGCAGGCGGACTGGCTGGAGGGGCGGACGCAGCCGATGTGCGGCGAGGGGCCCTGGGCAGAGCTGGAGCTGGTTCCCGGCGGGTAAGAGCAAGGTGTTGCACCGTGCTACACTTGCACTCGTGCCCACCACCCGGCCCCGCCACATGATCACCGAGACGCAACCTGTGCAAGAAGTCCTGGACCAATTGCGCCGGGTGCAGGGGGGAGAGAAGGTGGACTTCTCGGACTTGGTAATTCGTGGTGCTGAGGACAAGATTCGGGAGCTCAGGACTCCGGGCAGCGAGGCGACGCGGAAGGCAGGCAAGGAGATCATCGAGTGGATACGTTCGCCTGATCGACCGCGACCCGACCTCAAGGCGGCGGAAGAAGTCAAGTACCTCGGGCTCGAAGCCGACTATCCCGAGTAGCTTGCTGCTCCTCGACCACTCCGCTTGGTCGCGGCTGCTGGCGGATCAGGCCCCGCCGCATCGCGAGAACGACGTCCTCGACTGGATCGACGACGGGACGCTCGCGACCTGCTCGCCGTTTCTCCTGGAGGCTGGGTTTTCGGCCTTCGACGCCGCAGAGCACAGCGAAGAGATGCAGCGTCTCGAGCGGCTTTCGCATTTTCCCATCAACGAGGCCGTCGAACGCGCTGCACTACGGGCGCAGTTCGATCTCGCGCGGGTCGGCCACCATCGGCTGCCTCCTGCCGATCTGATGATCGCGGCCTGTGCCCACGTGGCTGGCGGCGGCGTCCTGCATTACGACCGCGACTTCGACCTGATCCTCGAGCACACCAGCCTCAGCTTCGAGAGCGTCTGGTTGGCCGAGCCGGGGACGCTCTGAGGCGGGCGGCGGCCGCGACTCGGGCACTGTTGCCGGGTTCTGCATAGATGCAACGAACTCGGCTTCTTCTTCCGCTGTCCCTGGTCATCTTCGCCCTGCTCGTGCCCGCGAGCGCGCAGGCGGTTTCCCGCGGCTTCTTCGGGATCGTGCCGCAGACCGGGATCGGCGGCGAGGACCTGGCGCGGATGCGAGCCGGCGGGGTGGAAACGATCCGGATGCCGCTCTCCTGGAAGGGCACCCAGCCTTCTCCCCGCGGCGGCTACAACTGGGCCGGGTTTGACGCGACGGTCGCCGGGGCGGCGAGGGAGCGGCTCGAAGTCCTTCCGATTCTCGCCGAAGCACCCGGCTGGGCGACGGGGAGCTCGCGGCGGATGCCGGTCTTCAGCGGCCGCCAGCGGCGGGCCTGGGCGGAATTCGTCGAGGCTGCAGTCGAGCGTTATGGCCGCCGCGGTGAGTTCTGGGCCGAGCACGGGCCAGGCAGCAAGGAACCGCTGCCACGGGTTCCGGTCCGCGCCTGGCAGATTTGGAACGAGGAGAACTTCTTCTACTTCACGAAGCCGGTCTCGCCTGGGCGCTACGCCCGGCTACTCAAGATCAGCGACCGCGCGATCCGGCGCGGCGACCCGCGGGCCGACGTCATCCTCGGCGGCCTCTTCGCCAACCCCAAGCAGGGGCCACCGGTGGCGATGGACGCGGTCGACTTCCTCGACCGGCTCTACCGCTCCTCCGGGGTGAAGGCGAGCTTCGACGGCGTCGCGCTCCATCCCTACGCCGCCGATGTCGGCGAGCTACGGGCCGCGGTCGAGGGCGTGCGGGCGACGATGGCGCGCCACGGCGACCGCCGCTCGGACCTCTACGTCACCGAGATGGGGTGGGGCAGCGCCTACAACCCGCGCCTCGTCGCCTTCGAGGTCGGCCTGCAGGGGCAGGCGCGCGAACTGCGCCGCGCCTTCGGCTACCTGCTCTCCAACCGCCGCCGCCTGCGGCTGGCGCAGGTCGACTGGTTCACCTGGAAGGACCTGCAGGGCAGTTGCGCCTTCTGCGACTCCTCTGGGCTCTTCCGCAGCGGCGCCCGCTTCAAGCCGAAGCCGGCCTGGCACGCCTTCGTCGGCGTTACTCAGCGCGCGAGATAGCGCTGACCCGCTCGACGATCTGCGGCGGCGCCTTCTGCGGCGAGCCCGCATCGAAGGGCGGGTCGGGGTCGTACTCGATTCCCAGCTGGATCGCCTGCGCGACTTCGGTGCCGACCTCGCGGCCGACCAGGTAAAGCGCCATGTCGATCCCGGCGGAGACGCCGGCGGCGGTGATCACCTTGCCGTCCTCGACGTAGCGGCCACCGACCGGATCGGCGCCGAAATCCCGCAGCGGCTCGAGCCAGGCCCAGTGGCCAGTCGCCTGTTTTCCCTCGAGCAGCCCGGCGGCGGCCAGCAGCAGCGAGCCCGTGCAGACCGAGGTCGTCCACTTCGTGCTCTCGTCGACGTGCCGCAACCAGGAGAGGGTCTCTTGATCCTCCATCGTTGGGCGGCTGCCCTTCCCGCCGGGGACAAGGAGGATCTCCGGTGCGCCGGTCTCCTCAAGGCTGCGGTCCGCGGTCAGCCCTACGACGCCGCTGTCGGTGCGCACCTCGCCGCGCTGCTTGGCGACGAACTCGACCTCCCATCCCGGGACGGAGCGCAGCACCTCGTAGGGCCCGATCGCGTCGAGCGCGGTGAAGCCCTCGTAGAGCAGGATCGCGATCTTCATCCACCCATCGTCTCACGACGTGTCTGAGTTTTCCCGTCATATATGACGGTCAAGCTCAGACACGCCCTAGAGTCCTCGCGGTGAGCCGGCGCGACCAGATCAAGCTCAGCGAGGAGGAGATGCGGCAGCTGCTGGGGGAGGAGCGGGTTGCGGTCGTCTCCAGCCTCGGCCCGCGTGGCTGGCCGCACTCGATGCCGCTCTGGTTCGTCCCCCGCGAGGGGGTCGTCTGGATCTGGACGTACGCGAAGTCGCAGAAGGTCCGCAACCTCGAACGCGACCCGCGGGCGACCGTCCTTATCGAGACCGGCCATGAGTACAGCGAGCTGCGGGGGGCGATGGTCGAGTCCGAAGCGGTGATCCACCGCGACTTCGAGACTGTCCTCGGGTTCGCAGAAGAGCTGACCGTGCGCTACGCGGCGGGGATCTCCTCGGTTGAGGGCGACGCCAAGGCTGCGCTGGAAGCCCAGGCGCCGAAACGGGTGGCGATCAGCTTCCCGCCGCTGCGGACGGCAACCTGGGACCACCGCAAGCTCGGCGGCACCTACTGAGCCGAGCCGATCTGCCCGCTACCTTTCCGACTCGATGAAAAGACGCCTCCTCGCCCTTCCACTCCTCGCCTGCCTCCTCCTCGCCCTCGTCCTCGGCGGGCAGCCCGGTGCCGCCAAGCCGCTGCCGCGGCCGCCGAAGGGCTTCTTCGGAATCGCTCCCCAGACGGAACTGACCGAACAGGACGCCCGCTACATGCGGGCCGGGGGGATCGAAAGCATCCGCCTGGCGCTGCTCTGGTCGGCGGTGCAGCCGAGCCCGAAGGCCGCCTACGACTGGAGCGGCTTCGACGGGATGGTCGAAGTTGCCGCCCGGGCGGGGCTGCGGGTCTTCCCCTCGGTCGTCTCGCCACCTCGCTGGATCGCCCGTAAGGAAACGACGTTGCCGGTGGCAAACGCTAAGCAGCGACGCGCCTGGTCGGCCTTCCTCAGCGCCGCCGTCGCCCGTTACGGCCCCGGCGGCGAATTCTGGGCCCAGCACGGCGGCATCGGCGTCAACTACGAACCGGCGATCTCGGTTCCGGTCCCGATCCGCGAGTGGCAGATCTGGAACGAGCCGAACTTCTTCTACTTCGCCTACCCGGTCTCCGTGCCCCAGTACGCGAAGCTGGTGACGATCTCCAGCAAGGCGATCAAAGCCGTCGACCCGGGGGCGAAAGTCGTCCTCGGCGGCTTCTTCGCCGAGCCGACCGCCAAAGGCAAGCGGGGAATGCCGGCGACCACGTACCTGCAGCGCCTCTACGCGGTGCCGGGGCTGCGCAGCCGTTTCGACGGGATCGACCTCCACCCTTACGCGGTCGACAGCGAAGAGCTGGAGGAAATGACCGAGGAATTCCACGACGTCGCGCGGGAAAACCGCGACCGGCCGGCGCTCTACATCGGCGAGCTCGGCTGGGGCTCGCAGAACAACTTCCAGCAGGTCGCCTTCGAGCAGGGGATCCGCGGCCAGGTGCAGCAGCTGCGCGCCTCCTACGGCTACATGCTCGAAAACGCCCGGCGCCTCAACCTCAAGGCCTCCTACTGGTTCTCATGGAAGGACGTGGCCGGCTCCTGCACTTTCTGCGACTCGGTCGGCCTCTTCCGGGCCGGGCCGAAGTTCCGCCCCAAGCCCGCCTGGCGAGCCTTCGTCTCGATCACCGGTGGCCGCGCCCGCCCCTGAGCAGAACGCGCGGAGGGTGTGAGACCCCTCAGCGCTTGAGGTGGCGAACCGGGCGGATCGTCAGCCGGCGGGAGATCGCGCCGGCGAAGGTCTGATCGGCCTTGACCGTCACCCGGAAGCTGGAGCGGCGGCCGATCCGCGGCCGGAAGCGGGCCGAGCAGACCTGATCGAGGCGGCGGGTGCCGAGGTTGCGGCGGCCACGCCAGAGCGTCACCTGGCCGCTGCGGCGGCCGTTGCAGGGGCTGACCCAGGCGGAGATGAAGGCTCGGCGGTTGCGCTTCACCTTGCGGGTCGCGGCACGGACGTCGATGTGGGAGGCGGCGAGGGTCGGGATCGTCGTCGTGTCGCTGTCTCCGCAGGTCGTGGTGCTGGAGCCGAGCAGGCGGAAGAGCGGCCCTGCGCGGGAGACGGCGTAGAGACGGCCACAGGAGTCTTCGCCGAAGGAGTCGAGACCGTCGACGTGGACGCCCTCGTAGCGGTCGGTCGCAAACGGCGCCGTCGGGGAGAGGGAGCGCACATCGCCGACACAGTTGTCGCCGTAGAGGTAGCGCCCGAAGGCCTCGCCGAACCCCGGGTCGCGGGCGACGTAGCCGCCGATGATCGCCGCGCACCCCGGTTCCGGGTTGTCGTACTCGAAGACCGGAAGGACGTAGCCGCCGAGGGGAGGGGATGAGCACTCGGGGTCGGTGGCGGGGCCTGGCAGCGATCCCTCGAAACAGTTCCAGCCGAAGTTGGCGTTCTGGCCGATGGCGGGTGCCGCCGCGAAATCGACCTCCTCGCGTTTGTCCTGGCCGACGTCGCCGATCCAGAGATCGCCGGTCTGGCGGTCAAAGGAGAAGCGGAAGGGGTTGCGCAGTCCGAGGCTCCAGATGGTCGGCGTGACCGTCGCGGCGGGCTCCGGGACGATGCGGAGGATCTTGCCGAGCAGGCTCGAGGGGTCCTGTGCGTTGTGCAGTTCGTCGTCTTTGCCGCCACCATCTCCGGTCGAGGCGTAGAGGGCGCCGTCGCGACCAAATTGCAGCTGGCCGCCGTTGTGGTTCGAATTGGCTTTGTGGGGGATCGGCGGGATCACGTCGCGAAGGCTGCTGGTCGGGGCGGTGGCGCCATTAGCGACCATTTCGGCGACGTGGAGCTCACCGGGTTCTTTTTCGCCCGTGTAGAAGAGATAGAGCCGATTGCTCTGAGCGAAGTCAGGCGCGAGGGCGATTGAGAGAAGGCCGCGCTCGCCGGTGCAGCAGGAGACGGCCGATCGGATGTCCGCAAACGGTTTCACTTCACCGTTTTCCACGACGACGATCGTGCCTTCGCGCTCGACGACGAAGAGGCGGTCGGGGTTGGCGGGGGCCGAGGTGACGTAGATCGGCTGCTGGAAGCTGCCGATCCGCTGCGCGGTCAGCGCCTGCGCGCTACTGCTCGCGAACGCCGAGATGGCGAGCACGAGCACCGCAAGTTTCCCCACTGCCCGAATCACTGCCACCAAGGTAGCTAATCCACCCTCTGTAATCGGCGGCGATACGCTTGCGCGCTTGGTTGGGGATTTGGAACGGATCTGGCGCCGGACCGGGGTGCGCATGGCGCTCGGGGCCCTGGCCTTCACCGCGGTGACCGTGGTCACGGTGCTGATCGCGGAGCCGCGCATGTTCAGCGGCTTCGCCAACTACGACGACGAGGGCTACATGCTGATCGCCCTCCGCTCTTTCCTCGAGCACGGCCACCTCTACGACGACGTCTTCAGCCAGTACGGCCCCTTCTACTACGAGTTCTGGGGCGGCTTCTTCGAACTCTTCGGGATTCCCGTCAACCACGACGGCGGCCGCACCGCGGCGATCTTCGCCTGGGTCGCCGCCAGCCTCCTCTTCGGGCTTTCGATCTGGCGGATGACGCGCAGCACCCTGCTCGGGCTGGCGACCCAGATGATGGTCTTCGGGGCGATCATCACCGTCGTCAACGAGCCGATGCACCCGGGGGGGACGATCTGCCTCCTGCTCGGCGCGATCGTCGCCCTCTCCTGCCTGGTCCGCGAGCGCAGCTCGCCGCTCGGCATCGCCTTCCTCGGCGCTTCGGTGATGGCGCTGATCCTGGTCAAGATCAACGTCGGCGCCTTCGCCCTGATCGCCCTCGCCCTGGTCTGCGCCGTCAGCTACCCGCGCCTGGCGCAGCGGCGCTGGTTGCGGCCCGCGGTCGAGCTCCTCTTCGTCGCCGTGCCGCTGCTGCTGATGGCCTCGAAGTTCGGCGAAGACTGGGCCCGGCACTATGCGGTCCACGTCGCGCTCGCGGCGTTGACGATCGTGATCGCCCTGCGGGCGCGCTCGGCGCGGCCGCGCGAGAGCGAGG
>Ga0126305_10000070_pt1 | contig 42059 bp, 4 predicted proteins | sample Plot26_FD_92536 | JGI IMG/M metagenome (GOLD analysis project Ga0126305, IMG submission 92536) | Serpentine soil microbial communities from UC McLaughlin Reserve, CA, USA - Plot26 | ecosystem: Environmental > Terrestrial > Soil > Grasslands | place: USA: UC McLaughlin Reserve, Lake County... | reverse complement strand
TCTCGGTGCCGCGGGTCCGCCGTGCGTTGGCCGAGCTGCCGGGGGTGCGTCTGGTCAACGGCTACGGCCCGACGGAGAACACGACGTTCACCACCTGCCACACGATCGCGGAGAGCGACTTTGCCGAGACGGATGCCTCGGTGCCGATCGGCCGGCCGGTGGCGAACACGCGGGTGCTGGTGCTCGACCGCAACTTCGAGCCGGTGGGGATCGGCGTGCCGGGCGAGCTGCTCACCGGCGGCGACGGTTTGGCGCGTGGCTACTTCGACCGTCCGGCCCTGACGGCCGAGCGCTTCGTGCCCGATCCTTGGAGCGGCGAGGCCGGCGCGCGGCTGTACCGCACGGGCGACCTCGCGCGCTACCTCGCCGACGGCCGCATCGAGTTCCTCGGCCGGCTCGACCAGCAGGTGAAGGTGCGGGGCTTCCGCATCGAGCTGGGCGAGATCGAGGCGGCGCTGCTGGCCGAGGCCGCGGTCGCCTCGGCGGTGGTGATCGCGTGGGCGGACGGCCAGGGCGACCGCCGCCTGGTCGCCTACGTGGTCCCGGAAGAGGCAGGGATGATCGACGAGTCGGCGCTCGCCGCCGGTCTGCGCCGGCGGCTGCCCGAGTACATGATCCCGTCGCGCTTCATCGCCCTGGAGAGCCTGCCGCTCGACTCGAACGGCAAGGTCCGGCGCCGGGCGCTGCCGAAGCCGGAGGACTTCGACGCGCCGGCCGCCGGGCACGAGCCGTCCGCGCCGCCGGAGACGCCGGTCGAGCGCGAGCTGGCGGCGATCTGGGAGGCGCTGCTCGACCGCGAGGCGGTCGGCCGCGGCGACAACTTCTTCGATCTCGGCGGCCACTCTCTGCTCGCGGCGCGGGCGGTCGAGCGCATCCGCCGGGCGTTCGGCGTCGAGCTGTCGCTCACCGCGTTGTTCGACGATCCGACGCTCGCCGGTCTCGCGCTCCGCATCGAGGAGGAGCAGGGCGGGGGCGCAGGCATTGCCGAGGCGCCGCGGCCGATTCCGCGCGCCGATCGTGCCGAGCCGATGCCGCTGTCCTTCGCGCAGCAGCGGCTCTGGCTGCTCGACCGGCTGGAGCCCGGCAGCTCGTCCTACCCCACCCACGCGGCGATCGCGTTGCGCGGCAGGCTCGACGTCGGCGCCCTCCGCGAGGCGCTCGACCGCCTCGCGCTGCGCCACGAGAGCCTGCGCACCACGTTCGCGCTCGAAGACGGCCAGCCGGTGCAAAGGGTCGCCGGGCGCGGGGATCTGGCGCTGCCGGTGGCCGATCTCCGCGGCTTGCCGGCCGCGCGGCGGGATGCCGAGCGCGACCACCTCTACACCCGCCTCTCCGCGCTGCCGTTCGACCTCGAGCGCGGGCCGCTCGCGCGGTTCCTGCTGGTAACGACCGAGGAGCGGGAGCGCTCGCTGCTGATCGCCATGCACCACTCGATCTCCGATGGCTGGTCGATCGGCGTGCTGGTGCGCGACCTCGCGGCCTTCTATGGCGAGTTGGCGTCGGGCCGGCCGGCCGCGCTTCCCGAGCTGGCGATCCAGGTGGCCGACCACGCCGTCTGGCAACGCGGCGAGCTCGCGGGAGAACGCCTCGCGGCCCGACTCGCCGGCTGGCGCCAGCGCCTCGGAGGCGCGTCGCCGGCCCTCGAATTGCCGCTCGACCGGCCGCGCCCGCCGGTGCGCTCGTTCCGCGGCGCCAGACGGACCCTGGTCCTCGCGCCGGACCTCGCCGACGCGGTGCGCGCGCTCGGCCGGGAGCGCGGAGCGACGCTGTTCATGACCCTGCTCGCGGCCTGGAAGCTGCAGCTCGGACGCCTCGCGGGCCAGGACGACGTGGTGGTGGGCACGCCGGCCGCCGAGCGCGACCGCCCCGAGCTGGAGCCGCTGATTGGCATGTTCCTCAACACGCTGGTGCTGCGCACCGGCCTCGGCGGCGGCCCCGGCTTCGGCGAGCTGGTCGGGCGGGTGCGCGGCGTCGTGCTGGAGGCCTTCGCCCACGAGCTGCCGTTCGAGCTGCTGCTCGACGAGATGCGGCCCGAGCGCGACCTCTCGCGCACGCCGCTGTTCCAGGTCTTCTTCAACATGCTGAACTTCCCGATGGCCGATCTGTCGCTCGAAGGGCTCGACCTCACGCCGGTCGCCCTGGCCGAGGTGTCGGCGAAGTTCGACCTCTCGATCTACGCCGCCGAGACGGGGCGCGAGGTCCGGCTGGAATGGGTCTACAACGAGGATCTGTTCGACGCGGCGCGGATCGACGCCATGCTCGACCAGTACGAGGCGCTGCTCGCGCAGGCGGTCGCGGCGCCGGACCGGCCGGCGGCCGAGCTCTCGCTGGTGCCGCGGTCGGCCCTCGCAATCCTGCCCGACCCGCGCCAGCCGCTCTCCGATACCTGGGTGGGCGCGGTGCAGGACCGCTTCGCGGCCTGGGCGGCGCGGGCCCCCGAGCGCCTGGCGGTCGCCGACCCGCGCGAGTCCTGGAGCTACGGCGAGTTGGAGGAGCGCAGCAACCGACTGGCGCAGCGGCTGACGCGGGAAGGCGTGCGCAAGGGCGACGTCGTCGCCATCCTCGGCCACCGTTCGGCGCGCCTGGCCTGGGCGGTGCTCGGCACCCTCAAGGCGGGCGCGGCGTTCACCATCCTCGATCCCGCGCACCCGCCGGCGCGCCTGGCGGACACGCTGCGCCTGGCGCGGCCGCGCGGTTTCGTCGCCCTGGCGGCCGCCGGCGCCGTGCCGGCGGCCGTCGAAGCGTGCCTGGACGAGCTGCGGCCGGCGAGCCGTTTCACCCTGCCGGCGTTCGGCGGCGGCGACGATCCGACCGCCGGCTTCCCGTCGAGCCCGACCGGCATCGCCGTCGGGCCGGACGACCTCGCCTATCTCTCGTTCACCTCCGGCTCGACCGGCCTGCCCAAGGGGATCCTCGGCCGCCACGGTCCGCTGTCGCACTTCCTGCCCTGGCAGGAGCGCGCCTTCGGCTTCGGCCCCGGCGACCGCTACAGCATGCTTTCGGGGTTGGCGCACGACCCGCTGCAGCGCGACCTGTTCACGCCGTTCCAGACCGGCGCGGCCCTGATCGCGCCCGATCCGGCGGACATCGTGGTGCCCGGACGGCTCGCGGCCTGGCTGCGCGACGCGGACATCACCGTCGCGCACCTGACGCCGGCGATGGGGCAGATCCTCTGCCAGCTCGCGCCCGGCGAGCCGGCGCCGGTCTGTACGGGGCTGCGCTGGGCGTTCTTCGTCGGCGACGTGCTGACCCGCCGCGACGTGGCGCTCCTCGCCGCGCTGGCCCCCAGCGTCGCCGTGGTGAACTACTATGGCTCGACTGAAACCCAGCGCGCCGTCGGCTATCACCTGGTCGCCCATCAGGGGGCCGACCGCGAGTCCGGCGAGAGCTCGAAGCAGAGCCTGCCGCTCGGCCGCGGGATCGAGGACGTCCAGCTCCTGGTGGCGAGCCCCGCCGGCCAGCTCGCCGGCGTCGGCGAGCTTGGCGAGATCCTGATGCGCAGCCCCCACCTCGCCGTCGGCTACCTTGGCGATCCCGAGGGCACGGCGGCGCGCTTCACCGCCAACCCGCTCTCGGACCGGTCCGGCGAACGGGTGTATCGCACCGGCGATCTCGGCCGCTATCTGCCGGACGGCGAGGTCGAGTTCGCCGGCCGTGCCGACGTGCAGGTCAAGATCCGCGGCTTCCGCATCGAGCCGGGGGAGGTCGAAGCCTGGCTCGGCCGTCATCCCGCGGTGCGCGACTGCGTGGTGGTGGCGCGCGATCACCAGGGGAGCGGCGACAAGCGGCTGGTCGCCTACGCCGTGCTGGAAGCGGCGGCATCCGCCACCCCCGCCGAGCTGCGCGCTTTCCTTAGAGACAAGCTGCCGGACCCGATGGTGCCGGCGGCGTTCGTGATCCTGGAGAAGCTACCCTTGAACCCCAACGGAAAAGTGGACCGGCGGGCCCTGCCCGAGCCGACCGAAGAGCCCCGCGCCGGCGAGTTCGCGGCGCCCCAGACGGAAGTCGAACGCACGCTCGCGGTCATCCTGCGCGAGGTCCTGGGCATCGAGAAGGTGAGCCGCGAGGACAACTTCTTCGAGCTCGGCGGCAACTCGCTGCAGATGGTGAAGGTGCACGCGCGGGTCAAGGAGACCTTCGGCGCCGATCTGCAGGTGGTGCAGCTCTTCACGCACCCCACCGTCGCCGCGCTGGCGGCCTTCCTGGTCCAGGGGGAGGCGGCGCCGCGGCCGGCCGCCGTGGTCGAGGACCGTACCGAGCAACTTCAGACCGGGCGTAATCGCCTGCGGCGCCAGGGGCAGCAGCGCCGGGGCGGAGAGGAGTCACGATGAGCGCGCAAGACGATTGGACCGGCATGGAGGTCGCGGTGATCGGCATGGCCTGCCGGTTCCCCGGCGCCCGCAACGTCGACGAGTACTGGCGCAACCTGCGCGATGGGGTCGAGTCGATCACCTACCTCTCCGACGAGGAGCTGCGCCGCTACAACGAGGCTTCGACGGCGATCGACAACCCGGGCTACGTCAAGGTCGCCCGCCTGATCGAGGACGACGACCTGTTCGACGCCGCGCTGTTCGGCTACAGCCCGCGCGAGGCCGAGCTGGTCGACCCGCAGCAGCGGATGTTCCTCGAATGCGCCTGGGAGGCGCTGGAGCACGCCGGCCACGACACCAACCGCTTCCACGGCCCGGTCGGGGTCTACGCCGGCATCAAGATGACCACCTACCTGTGGAACATCTACAGCAACCCCGGGCTGCTGGCGTCGGTCGGGGAGCTCAACGCCCAGATCGCCAACGACCGCGACTACGTGGCGACGCGCACCTCCTACAAGCTCGGCCTCGGCGGCCCGAGCATGACGGTACAGTCGGCCTGCTCGACGTCCCTGGTGGCGGTCCACCTCGCCTGCCAGGGGCTGCTCGCCGGCGAGGCCGACATGGCGCTCGCGGGCGGCGTCTCGGTGCGCACGCAGCAGCGCGCCGGCTACGTCTACCGCGAGGGGGACATCCTGTCGCCCGACGGCCGCGTGCGCTCCTTCGACGCCGCCGCCCAGGGCACCATCTTCGGCAGCGGGCTCGGCGTCGTCGTGCTGCGCCGCCTGGAGGACGCGCTCGCCGACGGCGACCGGATCCGGGCGATCCTGCGCGGCACCGCGGTCAACAACGACGGCTCGGTGAAGGTCGGCTTCACCGCCCCCGGCGCCGACGGCCAGGAGCGGGTGGTCCGCGCCGCGCACGCGGTGGCGGGCGTCGATCCGGAGACCATCTCCTACGTCGAGGCCCACGGCACCGGCACGCAGGTCGGCGACCCCATCGAGGTCACGGCGCTCACTCGCGCCTTCCGCGCCCGCACCGACAAGCGCGGCTTCTGCGCCATCGGCTCGGTGAAGACCAACATCGGCCACCTGGCTTCGGCGGCGGGCGTCGCCGGCCTGATCAAGACCGTGCTGGCGCTGGAGAACGAGCAGCTCCCGGCGAGCCTCAACTTCGAGCGGCCGAACCCGCAGATCGATTTCGCGGCCAGCCCGTTCTACGTCCAGACCGCGCTCACCCCCTGGCCGCGCGCCGCGGCGCCGCGGCGCGCCGGCGTCTCCGCGTTCGGCATCGGCGGCACCAACGCGCACGCAATCGTCGAAGAAGCGCCGCAGGCCGAGCCCTCCGGCCCGTCGCGGCCCTGGCAGCTCCTGCTGCTGTCGGCCCGCACCGAGACCGCTCTCGCGGCGCAGACCGAGCGCCTCGCCGCGCACCTGGAGCAGCATCCCGAGCAGCCGTTCCCGGACATCGCCTACACCCTCCAGATCGGCCGGCGCCAGCTCGATCACCGCCGCCTGCTGGTCTGCCGCGATGCCGCGGATGCGATCACTGTGCTGGGCGGGCATGGCGACGCCAGGCGGCTGCTGACGCGCGCGGTCACCACCACCAGCGCGCACGTGGCGTTCCTGTTTTCCGGCCAGGGCTCGCAGCACATCGGCATGCTCGCCGGCCTCTACCGGGGGGAGGAGACCTTCCGCGCCGAGCTCGACCGCTGCGCCGAGATCCTCCGTCTCCATCTCGGCCTCGACCTGCGCGAGCTGCTCGATCCGGCCCCGGAGCGCCGGCCGGAGGCCGAGCGGAAGCTGGGCGAGACCCGCTTCGCCCAGCCGGCGCTGTTCGCCGTCGAGTGGGCGCTCGCGCGGCTGCTTGCCCAGTGGGGGATCGAGCCGCAGGCGATGCTCGGCCACTCGATCGGCGAGTACGTCGCGGCCTGTCTCGCCGAGGTCTTCTCGCTCGAAGACGCGCTGGCGCTGGTGGCGGCACGCGGCCGGCTGATGCAGGCGATGCCGCCCGGCGCCATGACCACGGTGTCGCTGCCGGAGGCGGAGGTCGTGCCGCTGCTCGGCCCCGACCTTGCCATCGCCGCCGTCAACGCGCCGCACCGCGTGGTGGTCTCGGGCACGTTCGCCGCGGTGGAGGCGCTGGAGGCCGCGCTCGGCGCGCGCGGCGTGTCGCTGCGCCGCCTGCACACCTCGCACGCGTTCCACTCGCCGATGATGGAGCCGGCGCTCGAACCGTTCCTGGCCGAGGTGTCGCGCGTCGCGCTCAAGGCGCCCACGCGGCCGCTCCTCTCCAACGTCACCGGCACCTGGATGACCGCCGGCGAGGCGACCGATCCGGCGTACTGGGTGCGCCACCTGCGGGGTGCGGTGCGCTTCGCCGACGGGCTCGGCGTGCTGCTCGCGGAGCCTGATCGGGTGCTGATCGAGATCGGCCCGGGACAGAGCCTGGCACAGCTCGCCCGCCAGCATCCGGACCGCGGCACGCGGCCGGTGATCGCGTCGGCGCGGCAGCCGAAGGAGGAGCAGGACGACCAGGCGGTGCTGCTCGGCGCGCTGGGTCAGCTCTGGCTCGCCGGCGCCAACGTCGACTGGCGGCGCTTTCAAGGCGGCGAGCGGCGGTTGCGGGTCTCCCTGCCGAGCTATCCGTTCGAGCGGCGGCGGTACTACATCGAGATGTCGACCGACATGCTCACCGCCGCTTCGGCGACGACGGGGGCGAAGCGGCTCGACTTCGACGACTGGTTCTACGTGCCGTACTGGAAGCCCTCCTCGCCGGCGCTGCCGCGGCCGGACGCCGAGCTGCCCGCCGGGCGCTGGCTGATTTTTGCCGACGAGGCGGGGCTCGGCACCGCCCTCGCGGAGCGCCTGAAGGCGGCCGGCCGCGAGGTGGCCGTCGCGGCCGCCGGGCAGGGTTTCGCGGCGCTCGGCCCCGGCCTGTACGAGCTCGGACCCGGCCGCGCCGAGGACTACGACCGCCTTTTCGAGGCCCTCGTGGCGGATGGCGGCCTGCCGTCCCGCATCGTCCACTGCTTCGCCGTCGCGGGCGACGAGCCGGCTTGCCGCGCGCAACTGGTGGAGCGCTCGTTCTACAGCCTGCTCTTCCTCGCCCAGGCGCTCGGCCGGCAACTCCTGTCCAGCCGCGTCGAGCTCACGGTCGTCGCGACCGGCCTGTTCCGCGCTCTCGGCGATGAGCCGCTCACGCCGGAGAAGGCGACGGTGCTCGGGCCGTGCAAGGTGGTGCCGCAGGAGAACCCGCGCGTCGCCTGCCGCGCGATCGACGTGCCGTCGCCATCGCTGCCGGAGAGCGAGCGGGAGCGGACCGAGCTGCTCGACCGGCTCCTCGCCGAGATCTGCGACGAGCGGCGCGACGTCGCCGTCGCCCTGCGCGGCGCGCGGCGTCTCGTCCAGGCCTGGGAGCCGATCCGGATCGACCGCACGCTCGAAAGCCGGCTGCCGTTCGTGGAGCGCGGCGTCTACCTGATCACCGGCGGCTTCGGAGGCGTCGGCCTGACGATCGCCGAATCGCTCGCCGCCGGCTGCCGCGCCCGCCTCATCCTCACCGGGCGCACGGCGCTGCCGCCGCGCGAAGCCTGGGACCAGCATCTCGCGGCCCATGCGGAGAACGGTGCGGACGGCGACGCCGGAAGCCGCGCCATCCGGGCCGTGCGCCGGCTCGAAGAGCTCGGCGCCGAGGTGCTCGTCGCGCGCGCCGATGTCGCGAGCCTCGAGGAGATGTCGGCCGCCGTGGCCGCCGCGCGCGAGCGTTTCGGCCCCATCCAGGGAGTCGTGCACGCCGCCGGCCTGCCCGGTGGCGGAGTCGTCCAGCTCAAGGACCCGAAGGTCGCGGCGGCGGTGCTCGCGCCGAAGCTCGGCGGCGCCCGCGTGCTCGAGCAGGTGCTCGGCGGCGATCCTCTCGACTTCTTCGTCCTCTGCTCCTCGACGATCGCCGTCTATGGCAACTTCGGCCAGGTGGACTACTGCGCAGCCAACTCCTTCCTCGACGCCTTCGCCGAGGATTTCGCGGCCCGCCGCGGCACGCTGGCGCTGGCGATCAACTACGGCGCCTGGCGCGACGTGGGAATGGCAGTTCACGCACGCGTGCCGACGGCGGCCGCGCCGGACCAGCAGGCGGGGACGGCGCATGCCGGACCGCCCCTGCACCCGCTGGTCCACGCGCTGGTGGAGAACCGCGAGGACCGCAAGGTGTTCGCGAGCCGGCTCGTCGCGGGCGACCTCTGGGTGATCGACGAGCACAAGGTGGCCAAGGCGCCCACCGTCCCCGGCACCGGCTGCCTGGAGATGGCGCGCGCCGCCTTCAGCGCGGCCTTCGGCGCCGGCCCGGTCGAGCTCTCCGACGTGTTCTTCCTGTCGCCGCTGCGGGTCCCCCGGGAGGGCGTGAAGGAGGCCCGGACGACGCTCGAGCGGAGCGGCGGCGGCCTGGAGAACGCCTGGGATTTCCGCGTCGCCAGCCGTTCGCCCGGTGAGACGAAGTGGCAGGAGCACGCGTTCGGCAAGGTGCGCGCCGGCACGGCCGACCTCGGCAGCCGCGATCTCGCGGCGCTCGTGGCGAGCGCCGGCGAGCGCGTCGACGAGGTCGAAGGCAAGCTGCTCGACGACCCCGAAGGGCTGGTCTGGTGGGGACCGCGCTGGCAGTCGCTCCGGCGCGTCCACATCGGCGCCGGCCAGGCGCTGGCGCGGCTCGAGCTGCCCGAGGAGTACGCCGAGGACTTGGCGGTCATGCCCCTCCATCCCGCGCTGCTCGACGTCGCGACGGCGATCTTCGGCCTGCTCGAGGAGGGGACCCACCTGCCCTTCTCCTACCGCCGGCTCCGCTGGGCCGGCGCCCTGCCGGCGAAGCTCTGGAGCTCGATCCGCCGCCGCGAGGACTCGACCGCCGAGCTGGTCGCCGCCGACGTCTCGCTGCTCGACGACGAGGGGCGGACCGTGGTCGAGATCGAGGGCTTCACGCTCAAGAGCGTCGGCGAGGCGGCCGCCCGTTTCGAACGGCAGGAGGACTCGCCAGCCAAGTCCGAGGCGAGCGCCTCCCCTGCCCACGCGCCGGCGGCCGCCCCCACGGCCGAGACCGCCCGGGAAGCGGTGCTCGCGCAGTCGGGCATGAGCCCGGCCGAGGGGCTCGAGGCGTTCCGGCGCATCCTGGCCGCGCGTCCCGGACGGCAGGTCGCCGTCTCGCCGCGCGACCTCCGGGCGCTGCTCGATCAGATGGAGCGCGCGCGGAATCAAGGGCTCGAAGAGGCGTCGAAGGCCGCGGCGCCCCGCGAGGCCCATCCGCGCAACGTCCAGACGGCGTTCGTGGCGCCGCGCACCGACCTCGAGCGCCGCCTCGCCGAGATTTGGCAGGCGGTGCTCGGCATCGACACGGTCGGCGTCGACGACAACTTCTACGAGATGGGCGGCGACTCGGTGCTCAGCATCCAGGTCGTCGCCGCCGCCCGCGAGGCGGGTATCGAGCTGCAGAGCAGCCACGTGTTCGAGCACCAGACCCTCGCCACCCTCGCCGCGGCGCTCGGCGACGCCCCGGCGGCGGCGCGGCCCGCGCCGGCGGTGAGCGCCGAGCGGTTCGCGCTCGCGACGCTCGCCGGCATTCCCGAGGAGCAGCTCGTGCGGGTGCTCACCGGCCGCGAGGCCGAGGACGCCTATCCGCTGTCGCCGCTCCAGCAGGGGTTCCTCTTCGACACCCTGGCCGCGGCGGGCTCGGCGGTCTACATCGAGCAGATCACCTGCACGCTGATCGGCGACATCGATGCGGCGGCGATGGGCGAGGCCTGGCAGCGCGCGATCGACCGCCATCCGGCGCTGCGCACCTGGTTCGTCTCGGAGGAGCTGGACCGGCCGCTGCAGATCGTCGCCGCGCGCGCCGAGCTGCCGGTGGAGATCGACGACCTGCGCGACCTGCCGGCGGACGAGCGCGTGCTGCGCGTCGAGGCGCTGCGCCGGCTCGACCGCGAGACGCCTTTCGACCTCGGGAAGGCGCCGTTGATGCGGGTGCGCCTGCTGCGCACGGAGGAGAGCGCCTGGGAGGTGGTCTGGAGCCACCACCACCTGCTGATGGACGGCTGGTCGTCCCCGATGCTGGTGGTCGAGGTGCTCGCCACCTACGAGGCGCTGCGGCGCGGCGAGTCGCCGTCGCCGGCACCGCCGCGGCCGTTCCGCGACTACATTGCGTGGCTCGCCGAGCGCGACCTCGGCGAGGCCGAGCGCTTCTTCCGCCGCTACCTCGCCGGCCTTGCGGGGCCGACGCCGCTCGCCGCCGACCGCGCCGACGACGGCCTGCCGGGCGACCGCGCCGATTTCGTGCGTTTCGACGCCCGGGTCGAGCCGGAGCTCGACCTGCGGGTGCGCGAGGCGAGCCGGCGTGAGCAGGTGACGCTCTCGGCCGTCTTCGCCACCGCCTGGGCGCTGCTGCTCGCGCAGGAGGCGGCGAGCGACGACGTGGTCTACGGCGTCTCGGTGTCCGGCCGGCCGCCGGAGCTGGCGGGCGTCGAGCGCATGGTCGGCTGCTTCATCAACGCCTTGCCGGTGCGCGCGCGCCTCGGCCGCGAGGTTCGGCTGGGCGACTGGCTGCGCGCGTTCCAGATCGAGCAGGGGGAGCTGATGGAGTACTCCTATACCCCCCTGGTCGAGGCGCAGCGCTGGGCCGGCCTGCCGGCCGACCGGGGTCTGTTCGAGACCGCCTTCGAGTTCTGGAACTTCCCGTTCGCCAGTCCCGAAGGGCAGCTCAGCTTCGAGGTGCGGATGCCGGACTACGATGTGTCGACCAGCCTGCCGCTGTCGTTGCGCGTCATCCCGCAGGAGGGGCTGGGGCTGCAACTGACCTACGACCGCCGCCGCTTCGACGCCGCGACGATCGAGCATAAGCTCCGCAAGCTCATCGCGGCGCTGGAGCTGATGATCGCGCGGCCCGAGGCGACGCTCGGCGAGCTCGCCGAGGAGCTGGCGGCGCTCGACCGCGAGCGCGTGCGGGCGGCCGCGGCGTCCCTTTCGGACGTGGCGCGCGAGAAGCTCAAAGCACGGCGGCGGGGCGCCGTGACCCAGGCCTGAGGACCAGAGGAGAGATGGCTTGAACGAGATCGAAGGTTTCCGGCTGTCGCCGCAGCAGGCGCGCCTTTGGCGGCGGATGGCCGCCGAAGGGGCGTCCGCCTACATGGCGCGCTGCCGCGTCGAGATCGACGGACCGCTCGACCCGGCGGCGCTGGAGCGGGCGCTCGCGCGGCTCGCCGGGCGCTGGGAGATCCTGCGCACCGGCTTCCGCACGCCGCCCGGCCTCACGGAACCTCTGCAGGTGATCGGAGAGGCGCTCGGGGAGGCGGCTCGCCCCGCGCTCGCCGCCTGCGATGAGCTCGGGGGCCTCGACCGGCTCGCCCCGCCGGCGGACCTCGCCTGCCCGCCGCTGGTGGCGGCGGCGCTCGCGCCCCGCAGTCCCGGCAGGGCGGTGCTCGCCCTCGCCCTGCCGGCCTTGGTCGCCGACGACGCCGGGCTCGACCTCCTGGTCCGCGCTCTCGCTCGGGCCTACTCCGAGGAGCGTGGCGAGCCCGCGTCCGCCAGCGAGGACGAGGAACCCTTGCAGTACGCCGACCTCGCCGATTGGCTCTGCGATCTGCGGGAGTCGCCGGAAACGGAGGAGGGGCGCGGCTACTGGGGCCGCCAGGAGATCCCGGCGCTCGCCGCGAGCGAGCTACCGCTCTCGCTCCCGCTCGGTGCCGGGGCCAGGCTCGAACCGGCGTGGTGCGGCGTCGAGCTTCCCTCCGGTCTCGCCGATCTGGCGCGCTCGTTGCGCGTCGATCTCGCCGATCTGCTCGCCGCCGCGTGGGGCACGCTGCTCGCGCGGCTCACCGGCCGCGCCGGCGTGGCCCTCGCGGTCACCTTCGCCGGCCGCAAGTTCGCCGAGCTGGAAGGTGCGATCGGGCCCTTCGCCTCGCGCATCCCGGTGCCGCTCGATCTGCCCGCGGACCTCGGGTTCGCCGCCGCGGCCGCGCGTACCGCCGAGGCGCTGGCCGAGCGGCGCAGCTTCGAGGAGGTGTTCGCCGAGGAGCTGCTGCCGGGCGGCACCGCGCTCGAGCTGCCGTTCGCGTTCGCCCATCTCGCCGCGCCGCCGCGGATCGCCGCTGCCGGCGCGACGTTCGCCGTGGTGGCGCGGGAGACCGTGGCCGACCGCTTCCTGGTCGAGCTGCGCGTCGGCGAGGGTCGAGCGGGCGATGTCGCTCTGGACCTCCGCTATGACGCCTCGCGCCTTACGGCGGCCGACGCCGAGCTGCTCGCCGGGCGGCTCGCGGCCCTGCTCGAGGGTGCGGTGGCGCGGCCCCAGGCGCTGCTGGCGGAGCTGCCGGTCCTCGGCACTGCCGAGCGCGAGCGGCTGGTGCGCGGGTGGAACGACACCCGGCGCGACCTCGGAGGCATCCGCACGCTCCACGGCCTGTTTGCGGCGCAGGCGGCGCGGACCCCTGGCCGGACCGCGCTGGAGAGCGAGGGCGGAGACCGGACCTACGCCGAGCTCGACGGCGAATCCGACGCGCTTGCCGCCACGCTCACCGCCCGCGGCGTCCGCCGCGGGGACGTCGTCGCGCTTTGCCTGGAGAGCTCGCCGCAGCGAGTGGTCGCGATGCTCGCGGTGCTCAAGGCGGGCGCGGCGTTCCTGCCCATCGAGCCGGACCACCCGGCCGAGCGGCGCGCCTGGATGCTGGCCGACGCGCGGCCGGCCCTGGCGCTGCTAGGCGAAGGGGCACCGGTTGATTTTGGGGACTCCGCCGCGCTCGACCTGCGCGGCTTCGACTTCTCGCTCCGGATGCGCTTCCCGGCGCCGGCGCTCGATCCCTCCGACCTCGCGTACGTGATCTACACCTCCGGCTCCAGCGGCCGCCCGAAGGGAGTGGCGGTCGCGCATGGCGCGATCACCAACCGCCTGCTCTGGATGCAGGCCGAGTTTCCGGTGGGGGAGGAGGACGCGATCCTGCAGAAGACCCCCTACGGCTTCGACGCCTCGCTCTGGGAGATTTTTGTGCCGCTCGCGACCGGGGCCAGGCTGGTGCTCGCGCGCCCCGGGATGCACGGCGACACGGCGTACCTGGCGCGCGCCGTCGCCGAGCGCGGCGTGACCGTGCTGCAGCTCGTGCCGTCGCTGCTCGGACCGTTCCTCGCAGCCGAGGAGTCGGCGTCCTGCCGCGGCGTCCTGCGCCGCATGTTCTGTGGCGGCGAGGCCCTGCCGGTCGAACTGGCGGCGCGCGCTCTGGAGCGTCTGGGCCTGGCGCCGGTCAACCTCTATGGTCCGACCGAGGCGGCGATCGACGCGACCTGTCATGCCGACTGCCGGGTCGAGCTGGCTGCCGGACGCGCCGGCGTGATGCCGATCGGCAGACCCATCGCGAACGACCGCATCCTCTTGCTCGACGACCGCGGACGGCTCGCGCCGCAGGGGGCGCGCGGCGAGATCGCGATCGGCGGCGCCGGGCTTGCGCTCGGCTATCTCGGCCGCCCGGACCTCACCGCCGAGCGCTTCGTGCCGGACGCGTGGAACGAGGAGCCGCGAGCGCGCCTGTACCGCACCGGCGACTTGGCGCGCCGCCGCGCCGACGGCGCCGTCGAGTACCTCGGCCGCATCGACGGCCAGGTGAAGATCCGCGGCGTCCGCATCGAGCTGGGCGAGGTCGAGGCGGCGCTCGCGCGCATCGCGGGTGTCGTCGAGGCGGCGGCCGCCATCCATGGGGGAGCGGCCGGCGACGCGCGCCTGGTGGGGTATGTGGTCGCGGCCGAGGGGGCGCCGGTCGAGCCCGCGGTGGTGCGGGCGCAGCTCGCGGCGTGGTTGCCGGAGGCGATGGTGCCGGCCGACGTCGTGGCCCTCGCGGCGTTGCCACGCCTGCCGAACGGCAAGCTCGACCGCCGGTCGTTGCCTGCCCCGGGACGCGACGGCGAGCACGCCGGCTACGTCGCGCCGCGCACGCCGACCGAGCAGGTGCTAGCCGAGCGCATGGCCGAGCTGCTCGGGGTCGAGCGGATCGGCGTTCTCGACAGCTTCTTCGACCTCGGTTTCCACTCGCTGCTCGCGACCCAGCTCGGCTCGCGCCTGCGCCGGACCTTCGGCGTCACCGTGCCGATGCGCAGCCTGTTCGAGCTGCGGACGGTGGCCGTGCTGGCCGCGCGCATCGACGCCGGCCTGCGCGGCGATCCGCGGCTCGAAGCGCCGCCGCTGGTGCGCGGGCCGCGCGATCCCGACCGTGGCGAGCCGCTCTCGTTCGCCCAGAGCCGCCTCTGGTTCCTCGACCAGATGCAGCCGGGCAGCCCGTTCTACAACATCCCGATCGCCCTCTCGCTGCGCGGCCGCCTCGATCGCGCGGCGTTCGCCGCCGCGATCGGCGAGATCGTCCGCCGGCACGAGTCGCTGCGCACGACGTTCGCCGAGGCCGGCTCCGAGCCCGTGCAACGGATCGCGCCGGACGCCCCGGTCGCGATCACGGAGATCGATCTGGAAGGTCTGCCGGAGGCCGGGCGGCGCGCCGAGGCTTCGCGTCTGGGACGCGCCGAGGCTCTACGGCCGTTCGACCTCGCGCGAGGACCGCTGCTGCGCTCCAGCCTGGTACGGCTGGGCGCCGAGGAGCACCTGGCGCTGTTCACGCTCCACCACATCGTCTCCGACGGCTGGTCGACCGGGCTGGTCACCCGCGAGCTCGCGGCGCTCTACACGGCGTCCGCTGGTGGCCGGCCCGGTCCGCTGCCCGAGCCCGCTCTCCAATACGCCGACTACGCGCGCTGGCAGCGCGATTGGCTGCGGGGTGAAACGCTCGAAGCGCTCGCCGACTTCTGGCGCCGTGAGCTGGGCGATGCGCCGCCGCGGCTCGACCTGCCCGGGGATCGGGAGCGGCCGGCAGTGGCGAGCACGCGCGGCGGCGTGCGGACGCGCCTGCTCCCGGCGGAGCTGGCGGCCGGGATCGACCGGCTCGCGCGGGCCGAATCGGCCACCCTGTTCATGGTCGTGCTCGCCAGCGGCGCGGCGCTCCTCGGCTGGCTCGCCGGCGTTGACGACCTGGTCCTCGGCACCGACGTGGCGGGACGCAACCGCGGCGAGACCGAGGACATCGTCGGCTTCTTCATCAACCAGCTCGCGCTGCGCTGCCGTCTCGGCGGCGACCCGGAGTTCCGCGAGCTGGTGGCGCGGGTGCGCGAGTCGACGCTCGCCGCCTACGCGCACCAGGACCTGCCGTTCGACAAGCTGGTCGAGATCCTGAGCCCGGAACGCAGCCGCGCGTTCGCGCCGGTCTTCCAGGCCAAGATCAACCTCCACAACATGCCGGCGCCGCCCCTGGAGCTGCCGGGTTTGACCATCGCGCCGGTCGGGGTGCCGCGCGCGACCGCTCAGTTCGACTGGATCCTCAACCTGACGCCGTTTCCCGAGGGTCTGCAGGCCACGATCGAGTTCAGTGCCGACCTGTTCGATCCGCCGACGGTCGACCGGATGCTCCTCCTGTTCGAAACGTTGCTCTCCGCGGTGGCCACGCGTCCCGATATGCGCCTCTCCGAGCTCGCGGTGGAGCTCGCCGCCGTCGACACGGCGGAGCGCGAGCGCTCGCTCGGCGACCGGCGGCGCGAGCGCCATCAGCAGTTGAAGAGCATGCGCCGTCAAGTCGTCGAGGTCGTGGCGCCGGAGGGGCCGCTGTGAGCTTGGCGAGCGAGACCGCCGTGGTCCGCGGCTTCCCGCCGTCGCCCCTGCAACGGCGGCTGGCCGCGCTTGCCGAACGGCGAGGAGGAGGGCGCGCGAGCGCCGCGTTCCGCCTGCCGGCGGGCATCCTTCCCGAGCGTGTCGAGCGCGCTCTCGCGGCTCTCGCGGCGCGCCACGAGATCCTGCGCACGCGCCTCGTGCGCTCGCCGGGAATGGCCGAGCCGTTGCAGAGCATCGCCGAGCCGGACGAGCTCGAGATCCCGTTCGAGGTCTGGCCGTTCGAGGTCTGGCCCGCCGCGGACGACCCGGATGCCTTGCTCAGGGCATTGGAAGCTGGAGACGGAGAGGCGCCGCTCGCCGCGGCGCTCGCGCTTGCCGCCCCAGGTGAAGCGCCGCTGCTGCTCGTTTCCCTCCCAGCCTCCTCGGCCGACGAGGCGAGCTTCGACCTGCTCGCGGCCGAGATCGAGCGCGAGCTTGCCGGGCGAGCGGCGGATGAAGAGCCGATGCAGTACGCCGATTTCGCGGCCTGGCACAACGAGGTAGCGAGCTCCGAGGACGCGGAGCGCGACGCGGAGGCCTTCCTGCGTCTCGATCTTCCCGCCCTGCTCGCCATCCGCCTGCCGGACGAGCGAACGGCGGCCCCGGATATCGCTTTCGAGCCGAAGACGGTCGCCCTCGATCGATCGCCGGCCGATTTCCAGGCCGCCGAGCGCCTCGCCGCGGCCACGGGCGTCGGCACCGGCGACACCCTGTTCGCCGCCTGGGCCGCGCTGCTCTGGCGCCTTGCCGGGGCGTCGCGGATCGCGGTCTGCGTGCGCGTTGCGGGACGTGATTTCGCGGAGCTCGAGAGTGCGCTCGGCGCCTTCTCGCGCCACGTGCCGGCAGTCCTTGCGCCGGAGGAGTCGGAGACCCTGCCGGAGCTCGCGCGCCGGGCGGCGGGCGAGCTGGCCGGCGCGCGGGAGCGGGTCGAGGGCTTCTCCTGGCAGCGGATCGCAGCCGCCTCCGGCCTCGACGCCGAGGAGATCGGCCCGGGCTGGGTCTTCGATGCCGGGCGTCCACGCGCTGCCGGGCGGGTCGCCGTGGCCGCGCTCCGTCTCGCCGCCGAGCGTTTCACGGTCGAGCTCGCGTTTCCCGGGGGAGTCACGTCACCGCCGCTCGCCCTCCGCTACGATCCGGCGCGGCTCGGAGAGGTTGAAGCGCGGCGGCTCGCCGAGCGCTGGCTGGCGCTGGTGCGGGCGGCAGCGGCGCGGCCTGAGGCGCCGCTCGCCGAGCTGCCCATGCTCGCCGACGCCGAGCGCGCGGAGCTGCTCGTCGAGCGCAACGCGACCGCCGTCGATTTCGGCCCCGAGCGGCGGCTCCATCGCCTCTTCGCCGCTCAGGCGGCGGCGACGCCGCTACGGCCGGCGGTGCGCTGCGGCGGCGTGACCTGGACCTACGGCGATCTCTCCCTGGCGGCCGGGCGGGTGGCGCGCCGGCTGCGCCGCGCCGGAGTGGGCCCGGAGGTGCCGGTGGCGATCACCGCCGAGCGCTCGCTCGGGCTGGTCGCGGGCCTGCTCGGGATTCTGCAAGCCGGCGGCTGCTTCGTGCCGGTCGATCCCGAGCACCCGGCCGAGCGCATCGCCTCCATGCTGGAGACCAGCGGCGCGCGTCTCGCGCTGGTTCAGGAGACGCTTGCATCTCCCCGATCCTTCCAGGTCATCCCTCTGGAGGACGCTCTCGCGGAGCCCGTCGAGGGGGAGCTCACGCCGGTCGAGATCGAGCCCGAGAACGCCGCCTACGTCCTGTTCACCTCCGGCTCGACGGGGCGGCCGAAGGGGGTGGTGGTCGCCCACGGCGCGATCGCGAACCGGATTCTCTGGACGCTCGGCGAGCACCCGCTCGGTCCCGATGACCGCGTGCTGCAGAAGACGCCGATCACCTTCGACGCCTCGATCTGGGAGATCTTCGCGCCGCTCTTCGCCGGTGCCCTCCTGGTGCTGGCGCTCCCGGGCGAGCATCAGGAGACCGACGCGCTCGCTCGGCGGGTCGCCGGCGAGGGCATCACGGTGCTCCAGCTCGTGCCTTCGCTGCTGCGGCCGTTCCTCGCCGAGCCGGCGCTCGGCGAGTGCCGGACGCTGCGCCGCATGCTCTGCGGCGGCGAGGCGCTGGCGGCGGACCTCGTCCAGCTCTTCCAGGCGCGGTTCCCGCAGGCCGAGATCGTCAACCTGTACGGTCCGACCGAGGCGGCGATCGACGCCGCGTCGTACCGCTGCCCGCCGGGCTTCGCACGCGAGGCCGTACCGATCGGCCGGCCGATCGCGAATCTCGCGGTCTATGGGGTGAGCGCGGCGCACGAAGCGGTGCCGGCGGGCGCGCCCGGCGAGCTGCTGCTCGCCGGCGCCGGCCTTGCGCGCGGCTACGCCGGACGGCCCGATCTGACCGCGGAGCGCTTCGTGCCGAACCCGTTCGCCGCCGAAGCCGGACGCCCGGGCGATCGGGCCTATCGCACCGGCGACCTCGCGCGCTGGACCGCCGGCGGCGAGCTCGAATACCTGGGCCGCGCCGATCGCCAGGTCAAGATCCGCGGTGTGCGCATCGAGCTCGGCGAGATCGAGGCGCGCCTGCTGGAGCACCCGTCCGTGGCCCAGGCGGTGGTCGCGGCGCGCGAGGTCCGGGGTGAGAAGGCCCTGGTCGGCTACGTCGTCCCGCGCGCGTCCGGCCTGTCGGACGACCTGCGTGTCTTCCTTGCCGGCCGGCTGCCGGCCGCCATGGTGCCGAGCGCGATCGTGCCGCTCGCCTCCTTCCCCCGCACGTCGAGCGGCAAGATCGATGTGGGCGCGCTGCCGTTGCCGGCGCAGCGCGAAGGGGCGCCGGGAGCGATCGGCGGGCCGCGCACGCCGATCGAGGAGATCCTCGCCGGCCTGTTCGCCGAAGTGCTCGGCCGCGAACGGGTGGGGATCGACGAGAGCTTCTTCGACCTCGGCGGCCACTCCCTCTCCGCGACTCAGTTGATCTCGCGGGCGCGCCGGGCGTTCGGCGTCGAGCTGCGGGTGCACCAACTGTTCGACGCGCCGACCGTCGCCGGCCTGGCGCCGGAGGTCGAGCGCTCGCGCGCTGGGGAGAGCGCCACCGCGGCGCCGCCATTCGAGCGGATCTCCCGCACGGCCGGCCGGCTGCCGCTCTCCTTCGCCCAGCAGCGGCTCTGGTTCTTCGAGCAGGTCCGTCCCGGCACGGCGGTGTTCAACATCCCCGACGCCGTGCGCCTGCGCGGCCGCCTCGACGCCGCGGCTCTCGCGGCCGCGCTCTCCGGCGTCGTCGCGCGCCACGAGTCGCTGCGCACGGTGTTCCCCGCGGTGCGCGGCGAGGCGGTGCAGGAGATCCGCCCGCCGGCGCCGCAGGCGCTGCCGCTGATCGATCTCTCGGCTCTCCCCGCCGGCTTTACCGACGCCGAGCTCTCCCGGCTGCTCTCCGAAGAGGCCGGTCTGCCGCTCGACCTGTCCCGCGGCCCGCTCCTGCGCACCCGGCTGCTGCGGCTCGCCGAGCGCGACCATGTGCTGACGTTGACCATCCACCACATCGCGAGCGACGCCTGGTCGTCCGGGATCTTCGTGCGCGAGCTCGGCCAGCTCTACCGGGGCGAGCGGGGCGAGGCGGCGCCGCTCGCCCCGCTCGATTACCAGTACGCCGACTTCGCGGCCTGGCAGCGGCGGTATCTGACCGGCGAGACGCTGGCGCGGGAGCTGGCCTGGTGGCACGAGCGCCTCGCCGGCGCGCCGCTGCTCGAGCTGCCGGCCGACCGGCCGCGGCCGGCGCGATCGAGCCACCGCGGTGCCACCCGGCCGGTGCTGCTGCCGGCGACGGTCGCCGAGGGTCTGCGCGCCGTCGCGCGCCAGGAGGGTGCGACGCCGTTCATGACGCTGCTCGCGGCCTGGCTGGTGGTGCTCAGGCACCTGACCGGCCGCGACGACCTGGTGGTCGGCACCGACGTGGCGAACCGCAATCGCGAGGAGACGGAAGGGATCATCGGCTTCTTCATCAACCAGCTCGCCTTGCGTGTCAGCCTCGCGGGTGATCCCAGCTTCCGTGAGCTGGTCGGGCGCGTGCGCGACGTCGCGCTCGGCGCCTACGCGCATCAGGATGTCCCGTTTGACGCCCTGGTCGATACTTTGAATCTGGACCGCAACCTGGCCTCCGCCCCGCTGTTCCAGGTCAAGCTGTTCCTGGAGAACGCCACCCGGCCGGCGACCCCGCTGCCGGATCTCGAGGTCGAGCCGCTCGACGTCGACATCCGCATCGCCAAGCTCGACCTGGTGCTCGCGTTCTGGGAGCGGCCGGAAGGTTTGCGGGGGTGGGTCAACTACAGCACCGACCTCTTCGACGCGCCGCGCGTCGAGCGGTGGCTGCGGCAGCTCGCGACCGTCGCGGGACACGCCGCGCTGACCCCCGACGCGCGGCTGTCCGCGCTCGAAGAGAATCTGGCAAGCATCGAGAGAGAGGAGCAGGCGATGGAAAAAAAGGGACTTCGGGAGCTCAGCATGAAGTCGTTCAGGTCGGTCAAGCCGAAGCCCGTGACGCTCGCCGACACCGAGGTGGTGACGCGCGCCTATCTCGCTCCGGAGCAGAAGCTGCCCCTGGTGATCACGCCGGCGGTACCGGACGTGGATCTGGCCGAGTGGTCGGCGGCTCACGCCGCGGAGATCGAGGCGGACCTGCTCACCCACGGCGCGATCCTGTTCCGCGGCTTCGGGATCGACACCCCGGCGACGCTCGAAGGCTTCGCGAGCACGCTCTGCGACGAGCTGTTCAACGAGAACGGCGAGCACCCGCGTGAGTCGGTCTCCGGCAACGTCTACACACCGGTCTTCTATCCCCAGGACCAGCGGCTGCTCTGGCACAACGAGAACTCGTTCAACTGGCGCTGGCCGCGCAAGATCTTCTTCGCCTGCGCGCAGCCGGCCGACCAGGGGGGTGAAACGCCGCTAGTCGACAGCCGGCGGGTCTACGACGAGATGCCGGAGGAGATCCGCTCCGCGTTCGAGGCCAAGGGCGTTCTCTATCAGCGCACCTACTCCGCGGGGCTCGGCCTGCCCTGGCAGACCGTCTTCCAGACCGAGGACCGGGCCGAGGTCGAGCGGGAGGCCGCGGAGACGCATTTCGCGGTCGACTGGCGGGAGGGCGACAAGCTGCGCACGCGCGGCGCCCGGCCGGCGGTGATCCCGCACCCGGAGACCGCCGAGCTCACCTGGTTCAACCAGGGGCAGCACTGGCACGTCTCCTGCCTCGACCCGCTGACCAGCAAATCGATGCGCGACCTGTTCGCCGACGACGACCTGCCGCGCCACCTCCTGTTCGGCGACGGCTCGCCGATCCCGGACGAGCACATGCAGGGCATCCTCGACGTCTACAAGCGCCTCGAGGTGGTCTTCCCCTGGCAGAAGGGGGATGTCGTCCTGCTCGACAACGTCCTCGTCGCCCACGGCCGCAACCCCTTCGCGGGGAATCGCAAGATCCTGGTCGCCATGGGCGAGATGACCACCTACGACGACGTGCAGGAGGAGCGATGAGCCCGGCGGTCCAGGGCTTCCGCCTGTCGCCGCAGCAACGGCGGGTCTGGCAGCTCGCGCGCGACAGCCGCGCGTTTCGCGTCCAGGCGCTGGCCCGCCTCGACGGGCCGGTGGACGCCGAAGCGGTCCGCGCGGCGCTCGCGGCCGTGACCGCGCGCACGGAGATCCTGCGCACGACCTACCGGCGCTCGCCCGGCGTGCGCTATCCGCTCCAGGTGGCCGCGTCCACGCTGCCGCCGTTCTGGCAGGCGGTCGATCTGGGCGGGGCTGCCGACCCCGAGGCCGAGCTCGACGCGCTGTTCGCCAAAGCGCTCGCACGTCCGTTCGACCTCGAGCGCGGGCCGCTGGTACAGGCCACGTTCGTGACCTTCGCCGGGCTCGATCCCGGCCGGAGCGCGCTGATCCTGGCGATGCCGGCGATCACGGGCGACGCCGCGGCCCTCGCCAACCTGCTCGACGAGCTGGCGCGCGAGCTCGGCCTCGGGGACAGTGGGCCGGAGTCGGCTGAGGACGAGGAGCCTGTTCAGTACGTCCAGGTCTCCGAGTGGGCCAACGAGCTGCTGGCGAGCGAGGAGAGCCGTGCCGGCCGCGAATTCTTTCGCGGCCAGGACCTCGCGCCGCTCTTCGCGCTCAAGCTGCCGCTCGAAATGAAAGCCACGGGCGGCTTCAGCCCGGAGCGCGTCGCCGTGCCGATCGCGGCGGCAACCGCGGCGCGTGCCGAGGCGTTCGCGGCGGAGCTCGGCGTCGAGGAGCGCGCCGTGCTGCTCGCCGCCTGGCTGGCGCTGCTGGCTCGCCTCGGCGGCGCCTCCGAAGCCGGCGCCGGCGTGCTGCTCGACGGCCGCACGCACCCCGACCTCGCGGGCGCGCACGGCCTGTTCGCCCGCGCCGTGCCGATCCGCGCGCAGGCCGGCGAAGGCCGGACGCTCCGCGAGCTCACCCGCGACGTCGCGGCGGCGCTCGCCGAGGCCGCCGACTGGCTGGACTGCTTCGCCGCCGACGAGGACGAGCGCTTCGCGACCGCCTTGCCGGCGCTGTTCTCCTACACCAGCGCTCCCGCGCGGAACGCCGCGCGGCTCACCGTCGAGCGCCGGGTGGCGAACGTCGAGCGGTTCAAGCTCGCGCTCGAGGCCGACCGCGGCCCGGCCGGCCTCGCCTGCGCGCTGGCCTACGACACGCGGGCCTTCACCGGCGAGACGGCGGCAACCCAAGGCGAGCGCTTCGCCAGGTTCCTCGACGCCCTGCTCGCCGCGCCCGACTCCTCCGTCGGCGATCCCGACCTGCTGACCGCGCGCGAGCTGGAGCGGCTGGCGGCGTTCAACGCGACGGCGGCGCCGTTCCCGGCCACGGCGACGGTCCACGGCCTGTTCGCCGCCCAGGCGCGGGCGACGCCGGAACGCCCGGCGCTCCTCTTCGCCGGCGCGGAGCTCACCTTCGCCGAGCTGAGCGAGCGTGTCGGGCGCCTGGCACGCCGGCTCGCGGCTCGCGGCGCCGGGCCGGGCAGCCTGGTCGCGCTCTGTGCCGAGCGCTCGATCGAGATGGTGGTGGGGATCCTCGCGGCGCTCGAGGCGGGCGCCGCGTACCTGCCGCTCGACTCCGCCTACCCGCCCGAGCGGATCGCCTACATGCTGGAGGATTCCGGCGCCGATCTGGTGCTGGCGCAGCAGAAGCTGCTCGCGCTGCTGCCGGCCGAGCGCGCGGCGTCGGAGCGGACGCTGCTGCTCGACGAAGCCGCCGGGGATGAGTCCGCTGGAGAGGCTGATGCCGGCGTGGCCCTGCGGGAGGCGGCACCCGACGATCTCGCCTACGTGCTCTACACCTCGGGCTCGACCGGCAAGCCGAAGGGCGTCATGGTGCCGCACCGCGGGGTCGTCAACTATCTCTGCTGGGCGATCGAGGCCTATGGCGCGGCCGGGGGCGCCGCGCCGGTGCATTCGCCGATCGGCTTCGACCTCACGGTGACCAGCCTGTTCGCGCCGCTCCTCGCCGGCAGTCCGGTGGAGCTGCTGGCGGAGGAGCGCGGTATCGAGGCTCTCGGTGAGACGCTCCGCGCCGGGCGCGGCTATGCGCTCGCCAAGCTGACGCCGGCGCACCTCACGATCCTCGGCCCGATCGCGGCGAAGGGGGAGCCCGCGAGCTGGGCGAGGACTCTCGTCCTCGGCGGCGAGGCGCTGCTAGGCGAGAGCCTGGCGCCCTGGCGGGAGCGCGCGCCCGAGGTGCGGATCGTCAACGAGTACGGGCCGACGGAGACGGTGGTCGGCTGCGCGGTGTACGCCGCGCCGGCCGGCGAGATCGCCCCGGGGCCGGTGCCGATCGGGCGGCCGATCGCCAACGCGCGCCTGCACCTTCTCGAAACGCGCGGGCGGCCGGTGCCGGAAGGGGTGCCGGGGGAGATCTACATCGGCGGCGCGGGGGTCGCGCGCGGCTACCTGGGACGGCCGGACCTCACCGCCGAGCGCTTCGTGCCCGATCCGTTCTCGGCCGAGCCAGGGGCGCGCCTCTATCGCAGCGGCGACCTGGCGCGCCTGCTGCCGTCCGGCGATCTCGAGTTCCTCGGCCGCAACGACCAGCAGGTCAAGATGCGCGGCGTTCGCCTCGAGCTCGGCGAGATCGAAGCGGCGCTCGCGAGCTTTCCGGGGATCTCCGAGACGGTGGTGCTGGCACGCGAGGACCGGCCGGGCGAGCGGCGCCTGGTCGCGTACTACACGGCCGACCGCGAGCCGCCGCCGACCGTCGACGAGCTGCGCCGACATCTCGCGGGCTCGCTGCCGGAGGCGATGCTGCCGGCCATGTTCCTGCGTCTCGCGGCGCTGCCCCTCACCGCCAACGGCAAGGTCGACCGTGCCGCGCTGCCGGCGCCGGGCAACGCCCGCCCCGACCTCGAGCGCGAGTACGTGGCGCCGCGCAACGAGACCGAAGCGGCGCTGGCGGAGATCTGGGCCGAGGTGCTCGGTCTCGACCGCATCGGCGTCGAGGACAGCTTCTTCACCCTCGGCGGCGACTCCATCCGGAGCGTCCGGGTCATCGCGCTCGCCAAGGAGCGCGGGCTCGAGCTGACGGTCGAGGAGCTGTTCCGGCGGCCGACGATCGCGGGGCTCGCGGCGGACCTGGAGACGGCGGCGGCGCCGCAGGAAGAGAACGAGGAGGACGAGCTGAACGTCTTGCTCGCCGACCTCGACCAGCTTTCGGACGAAGAAGTGCAGGCACGGCTACGCGAACAAGCGGAGTCGTGAGAAGCGAGCGGAGCGCTTTGGAATGAGTGATGTAACGCAACGGATCTCGGCGCTGTCACCGGAACGGCGGCAGTTGCTCGAGTTGCTGCGCGAGAAAAAGCGCGGCGCCGAGAAAACGGCAAAGGCCGAGAAGGCGACGGCACGGCTCACCGAGCCGTTCAGCCTGGTCTCGGCCGAAGATCGGGCGAAGCTGCCGCCCGAGGTAGAGGATGCCTATCCGCTCACCGCCGTCCAGCTCGGCATGCTCTACCACATGGAGCTGTCGCCGGACGACGCGGCGGCGCCGACGTACCACAACGTCAACAGTTTCCATCTGAAGGCGCCGCTCGAGGTCTGGGCTTTCGAGGAGGCGGTGCAGCGGGTGGTGGCGCGGCATCCGATCCTGCGCACCGCGTTCGACCTGTCCCGGTTCAGCGAGCCGCTGCAACTGGTCTACCGCACGGCCTTCCTGCCTCTTGAGGTGGAGGACCTGCGCCAGGTCGAGCCGCAGGAGGCCCAGCGGCGCCTCGACGAGTTCCTGCGCACCGAGAACCGTCTCCTGGTCGACCTCTCGCGGCCGCCCCTGATCCGCTTCCGCATCCACCGCCGGACCGACGACACGTTCCAGTTCACGCTCACCGAGCCGCACGCGATCTCGGACGGCTGGAGCACGATGTCGACGCTGACCGAGATCTTCGAGGACTACGCGGCGATCGCGCGCGGCGAGGCGCCCCCCGAGCGGCCGCCGTTCGCCACCACCTTCCGCGACTTCGTGTTCCTCGAGCGGCAGATCCTCGCCTCCCCCGCGGCGCGCGACTTCTGGCGCCGCAAGCTCGACGAGTTGGAGCCCGAGCGTCTGCCGCGCTGGCCCGGCGGCCCCGTGGCAGACCCGCCGGGCGCCGATTACAAGCCGACCGCGAGCTTCGGCCGCGGACTGGTCACCGGCCTGGAGCGCCTCGCCCGCGAGGCCGAAGCGCCGATGAAGAGCGTGCTGCTCGCCGCGCATTGCAAGGCGATGTCGATCCTCGCCGGGCGCACCGACGTGGTCACGGGCCTGACCACGCACGGCCGGCCTGAGGCGGCCGACGGCGAGCAGGTGCGGGGCCTGTTCCTGAACACCCTGCCGTTCCGCCTCGACCTCCGGGGCGGCACCTGGGTCGAGCTGGTCCAGCGCACGTTCGCCGGCGAGCTCGAGCTGATGCCCTTCCGGCGGTACCCGCTGGCCGCGATTCAGGGCCTGCGCGGCGGCGAGGTGCTGTTCGAATCAGCCTTCAGCTATCTCCACTTCCATGCCGTGCAGCGCGTCATGCGCCCGGGCTCTCTGGAGATCTTCGGGGAGGGCAACAGCGACCTCTCGACCACCCATTTCCCGCTCGCCGCAACCTTCTCGCGCGACCCGCTCCAAAAGGCGGTGATCACGCTCACCATCGAGAAGAACGACGAAGGGATGACGCTCGAGCAGATCCACCTGCTTCACGGCTATTACCGCCGCGTCATCGAAGCGATGGCGGCGGACCCGCTCGCCCGCCACGAGGCGCTGAGCTACCTGAGCGACGCCGAGGTGGAGCAGGCGCTCTACGCCTGGAGCGGTGGCGCGCTCCACCTCGAGGTCGAGGAGCTTCTGCACGAGCGCTTCGCGGCGCGCGCCGCCGAGCGTCCGCTCGCGCTGGCCGTCGTCGATCCGGACGCGGCGGCGGGCGCCGGCCTCACCTATGGCCAGCTCGACGATCTCTCGGACCGTCTGGCCCACCGGCTGCGCGCCCTCGGCGTCGGGCCGGAGGTGCGCGTCGGCATCCATCTCGAACGCTCGGCCGTCATCCCGGTTGCGATCCTGGGCGTGCTCAAGGCGGGCGGCTGCTACGTGCCGATGGATCCGGCCGATCCCAAGGCGCGCCTCGAGCATCTCCTCGCCGACAGCGGCACGCAGGTGCTGCTCACCCAGCGCCATCTCGAAGAGGGCCTGCCGCTCGATCGGCTGGCGAAGGACGTCGCCGTCGTCCGGCTCGACGCGGGCTGGGAGCACGGCCCGACGGGCGAGCCGGCGCCGAGCGGCGCCTCGCCGGCGAACGCCGCCTACGTGATCTACACCTCCGGCTCGACCGGCAAGCCGAAGGGCGTGGTCGTCACGCACGCCTGTGTGATCCGCCTGTTCGACGCCTCCGATCGCTGGTTCGGCTTCGATGACCAGGACGTCTGGACCCTTTTCCACTCCTTCGCGTTCGACTTCTCGGTCTGGGAGATCTGGGGCGCGCTGCTCTACGGCGGCCGGCTGGTGGTGGTGCCGTACCTGACCAGCCGTTCTCCGGATGCCTTCCGCGAGCTGCTGGCACGGGAGAAGGTGACGGTGCTCAACCAGACGCCGTCGGCGTTCCGGCAACTGATCCGCGCCGATGCGGAGATGGCGGCGGAAGGGGACCGGCTTGCCCTCCGCACGGTCGTCTTCGGCGGCGAAGCGCTCGAGCTGCAGAGCCTCGCGCCCTGGTTCGAGCGCCACGGCGACCGCCAACCTACCCTGGTCAACATGTACGGCATCACCGAGACGACGGTGCACGTCACCTACCGGCCGGTGAGCGGCGCCGACCTCGCCTCGTCGGCGAGCGTGATCGGCGGCCCGATCCCCGATCTGCGGCTCTACGTGCTCGACCCCGAGCACTTCCATCCGGTGCCGGTCGGCGTGCCGGGCGAGCTGTTCGTCGGCGGCGCCGGCGTGGCGCGCGGCTATCTCGGCCGGCCGGACCTGACGGCGCAGCGCTTCGTGCCCGATCCGTTCGCCGGCATCGAGGGTGACCGGCTCTACCGCTCGGGCGACCTCGCCCGCCGGCTCCCGGGCGGCGATCTCGAGTACCTCGGCCGGATCGACCTCCAGGTCAAGATCCGCGGCTTCCGGATCGAGCTCGGCGAGATCGAGGCGGCGCTGGTCGGTCATCCCGGGATCGCCGAAGCGGTGGTGGTGGCGCGGCACGACGAGGGCGCGAGCCGGCTGGTCGCCTATGTCGTGCCGGCGCCCGACGGCGCGCCGACCGTCGGCGAGCTGCGCACGCACCTTCAGGGACGCCTGCCCGAGCACGAGGTGCCGGCCGCCTTCGTCTTCCTGCCGCAGATCCCGCTCACCGTGCAAGGCAAGGTCGATCGCAAGGCACTCCCCGCTCCGGAGGCGAGCCGGCCGGATCTCGGGGAGGGGTACGTGGCCCCGCGGAGCGCACGCGAGCGTGAGCTCGCCACGCTCTGGGCACAGACGCTCGGCCTCGACGAGGTGGGCGTCACGGACAACTACTTCGCGCTCGGCGGCGACTCGATCCGCAGCATCCAACTGATCGCCCGCGCCCGAGAGCGCGGGATCGAGCTCACGATCCCGCAGATCTTCCGGCACCCCACGATCGAGGAGCTCGCGCGTGTCCTCGGCGACGAGAGCCTGGAAGCCACGCCGGGGATCGCGGCGCCGGCCGGCGCCGTCACCCTGCCGTTCGAGCTCCTCTCCGAGGAGGACCGGCGCCGTCTCGCAGCGGCGGATGCCGCCGGCGAGTTGGAGGACGCCTATCCGCTCGCGCGCCTGCAGGCCGGCATGCTGTACCACATGGACAGGATGGCCGCGGACGCCGCCTATCACAACGTCAACAGCTTCCATCTGGCCGGCCTGTCGTTCGACCTCGCGCTCTTCCAGGCGGCGGTCGACCGGGTGGTCGCGCGCCATCCCATCCTGCGCACCTCGTTCGAGTTTTCCAGCTTCTCCGAGCCTCTTCAACTCGTGCACCGGGAGGCTTCGCTGCCGGTCGCGGTGGAGGACCTCCGCGATCTCCCGGCGGCAGAGCAGGAGGCGGCGATCGACGCTCTCGTCGAGCGCGAGAAGCGGCGGCACTTCGACCTCGAGCGGGCGCCGCAGCTCCGCATGACCGTGCACCGCCGGCGTGACGACGGGTTCCAGCTCACGCTGACCGAGAACCACGCGATCCTCGACGGCTGGAGCCTGCACTCGACGCTGCTCGAAATGTTCTCGCTCTACGTGGCCCTGCTCGCCGGCGAGCGCCCGCCGGTCCTGCCGCCGCCGCCGATCCCGTACCGCGACTTCGTGGCGCTGGAGCGCGAGACGGTCGAGGGCGCAGCGGCGCGCGCCTACTGGGAGGGCAGTCTGGCGGACGCCCAGATCCTCGATCTGCCGCGCTGGCCTGCTCCCGAAGGGTGGACCGGCCCGCGCGTCGAGTCGGTGACGCCGCCGCTCGCGGTCGAGACCTCCGACGGCTTGAAGCGCCTGGCCGCCCTGGCCGGCGTGCCGCTCAAGGCGGTCTGCCTGGCGGCCCACCTCAAGGTGCTCGCCACCCTCGCCGCGACCGACGACGTCCTGACCGGCGTGGTCACCCATGGCCGGCCCGAGAAGGCTGGCTCGGAGGAGACCCGCGGTCTGTTCCTCAACACCCTGCCGCTGCGCTTCCAGATCGCTCCCGGAACCTGGCGCGACCTCGTCGAGCAGACGTTCGCGGCCGAGCAGGAGATGATGCCGCACCGGCGTTTCCCTCTTTCCGAGCTGCAGAAGAAGCATGGCGCGCGCCCGCTGTTCGAGGTGCTGTTCAACTTCACCCACTTCCACGTGGTGACCGAGATCCTGCAGGCGGGCGAGCTGCGCGTGCTGGGGTTCAAGAAGTCCGAGGAGACGGACCTGACGCTCAACGTCGGCTTCGTCCAGAACCCCCTCACCGAGCACCTCGGCCTCGACCTGGCGCACGACCGCACCTCGATTCCGCGCGCCGAGGCGGCTGCGATCCACGGCCTCTACCAGCGCGTCCTGACGGCGATGGCCGCCGATCCCGGCGCCCGCCACGATGGCGCGGCGCTCCTCTCGCCGGCCGAGCGGCAGCAGGCCGTCCATGAGTGGAACGACACGGGCAGCGCCGGCGTGCCGGAGCTCCTCTTCGCACCCTTCGCGCGGATCGCGGCCGAACGGCCCGACGCGCCGGCGCTGATCGCCGGCGAACGCCGGCTGACCTATGGCGAGCTCGACGGCCTCTCGGACCGGCTGGCCCGCCGCCTGCGCGCGCTCGGCGTCGGGCCGGAAGTGGCGGTCGGCTTGTGCCTCGGCCGCTCGCCCGAGCTGGTGATCGCGATGCTCGGCGTGCTCAAGGCCGGCGGCGCCTACGTGCCGCTCGATCCCACCTACCCGCAGGATCGCCGCGACTTCGTCGCCGCCGATGCCGCCGTCGCCCTCGCCGTCACGGCGGAGGAGCTGACGGACCTGGTGCCGCCGAACATCGAACGGCGCCTGCGCATCGACGTGCCGGAGGAGTGGGGTAGCCCCTCAGACAGCGGGCTGCCGGAGGCGGGCGGTGCCTCTCCGGGCAGTGTCTCTCCGAAAAACCTGGCCTACCTGATCTACACCTCGGGATCGACCGGCAGGCCCAAGGGCGTGGCGATCGAGCATCGCAGCGCGTCGGCGCTGCTCACCTGGGCGCTCGGCCTCTTCGCGGAGCACGAGACCGCGCGGGTCCTGGCCTCGACCTCGATCAACTTCGACCTCTCGATCTTCGAGATCTTCGTTCCCCTCGCCCGCGGCGGAGCGGTCGAGCTGGTGGAAAACGGGCTCGCGATGCCGGCGGCGCCGGGCGTCACGCTGATCAACACCGTCCCCTCGGTCCTCTCCGAGGTGCTGCGCGCGGGCGGGCTGCCGCCGACCGTGGAGACGGTCAACCTGGCGGGCGAGCCGCTGCGGCGCGGCCTGGTCGACCGCATCTACGCCGGCGGCTCCGTGGCGCGGGTCTTCAACCTCTACGGCCCGTCGGAGGACACCACCTACTCGACCTGGGCGCGCATCGAGCCCGACGACCGGAGTGCGCCGTCCATCGGGCGTCCGATCCTCGGCACCCAGGCGTACGTCGCCGACCGGCACCTCCGGCTGGTGCCGCTCGGCACGGTGGGCGAGCTCCTGCTCGGCGGAGAGGGGCTCGCCCGCGGCTACCTGGGCCGCCCCGACCTGACGGCGGAACGCTTCATCCCCGATCCTTTCGGCAGCCAACCTGGCGGGCGCCTCTACCGCACTGGCGACCTGTCGCGGGCGCTCCTCGACGGCCGCCTGGAGTTCCTCGGCCGGTTCGACGACCAGGTGAAGGTGCGGGGCTTCCGCATCGAGCTGGGGGAGATCGAGGCGGCTCTCGTCCGGCATCCGGCCGTGCGCGAGGCGGTGGTCACGGCCCCCTTCGGTCCCGACGGCGAGCGCCGGCTCGTCGCCTACTTCGTGCCGCGCGACTCGCAGCTTTCCGGCGGCCCCCTGCTCGCCGGGATACGCGAGCACCTCGAAGCGCTCCTGCCTCCCGCCATGGTGCCCAGGATCTTCATGCCGCTCGCCGAGATGCCGCGGACGCCGAACGGCAAGATCGACCGGGGAGCGCTGCCGGCGGCGACCGATGCCCGGCCGGACCTGCCGCAGGCGTACGTGGCGCCGCGCACGCCGGCTGAGGAGATCCTCGCCGGCCTGTTCGGCTCGGTGCTCGGCGTCGACCGCGTCGGCGCCTTCGACGGCTTCTTCGACCTGGGGGGACATTCCCTGTCGGCCACGCAGCTCGTGTCGCGGGTGCGCCGGGCGTTCGGCGTCGAGCTGCCGCTCGCCGAGCTGTTCCGCCTCACCACCCCGGCGGCCCTGGCGCAGCGCGTCGCGGCCGAGGTGGCTACGGGAGCCAGCGCGGTGCCGCCGCTGCGGCCGGTCCCGCGCGAGGGCCCGCTGCCGCTGTCCTTCGCCCAGGAGCGCCTTTGGTTCCTCGACCAGCTCGAACCGGGCAATGCGGCCTACCACATCCCCGCCGCACTCGCGCTCGCCGGCCGCCTCGATGCGCCGGCCCTCGAGCGCTCCCTTGCCACGGTGGTGGCGCGGCACGAGGCGCTGCGCACCTCGTTCACCCTCGTCCAGGGCGCGCCGGTGCAGGTCATCGCGCCGCCGGGCACGAGCTCGGGGCCGCTCCTGCCGATCGTCGACCTGACGGCGCTGCCCGCGGCGGAGCGCCCGCTCCTCGCGCGGCGCCTCGCGAACTTCGTGCTGACCCAGCCGTTCGACCTGGAGCGCGGGCCGCTGGTGCGCGCCGCCCTGGTCCGGCTGGCGCCCGAGGAGCACCGCGCGCTGTTCGCCCTGCATCACATCGCTTCCGACGGCTGGTCCATGGGCGTGCTGGTGCGCGAGGTGGCGGCCCTCTACACGGCGGCGGTCGAAGGCGGGGTGCCCGAGCTGCCGGAGCTGCCGATCCAGGTCGCCGATCATGCGGTCTGGCAGCGCGGCTGGCTGCAGGGGGAGACGCTGGACCGGCAGATCGAGTTCTGGCGCGGGGAGCTCGCGGGCCTGCCGGCCGTCCTCGAGCTCCCCGCCGACCGGCCGCGCCCGTCGCGGCAGAGCTTCCGGGGCGGGGTGCGCCAGGTGCGCCTGCCGGCCGGGCTCTCGGCGGCGCTGGAGCCGTTCGCGCGGCGCCAGGGGGCGACGCTGTTCATGGTCCTGCTCGCCGGCTTCCAGGCGCTCCTCGCCCGCCTCTCGGGGCAGGGGGACATCGCCGTCGGCACGCCGGTCGCCGGCCGGACGCGGGAGGAGACCGAGCCGCTGATCGGCCTGTTCATCAACACCCTCGTGCTGCGCGCGCGGGTCGCGGAGGACGCCACCTTCGCGGCCCTGCTCGCTCAAAGCCGCGAGCGCTCGCTGGCCGCGTTCGCGCACCAGGAGCTGCCGTTCGAGCGCCTGGTGGACGCCCTGGGCGTCGAGCGCTCGCTGGCGTTCAACCCGGTCTTCCAGGTCCTCCTGGTGCTCCAGAACGCACCTCAGGAAAACCTCGCGCTGCCGGGCCTGGAGGTGCGGAGCGCGGGTTTCGACGAGGCCGCGGTGCAGGTCGACCTGCAGCTCGCGCTGGAGGTCCAGGAGGGCCGGCTCGCCGGCTCGCTCAAGTACGCCTCGGCCCTGTTCGACGCCACCACGGCGGAGCGCCTGGCCGGGTGGCTCGAATCGCTGCTGGCCGAGTGCCTCGCCACGCCGGAGCTGCGCCTGGCCGAGCTGCCGCTGCTGCGCGCGGCGGAGGTCCAGCACCTCGCGTACGAGTGGAACGACACCGCGGTCGTGCGCGAGCCGGCGCTGCTCCACCGGCTGATCGAGGCGCAGGCCCGGCGGACGCCCGCGGCCGAGGCGGTGACGTTCGAGGGCGCGAGCCTGCGCTACGGCGAGCTCGAGGCCCGTGCCAACCGCCTCGCCCACCAGCTCCTGCGGCTCGGTCTCACGCCCGGCGGGGTGGTGGGCGTCGCCGCCGAGCGGTCGCTGGAAATGGTCGTCGCGCTGCTCGCCGCGCTCAAGGCCGGCGGCGCCTACCTGCCGCTCGACTCCACCTATCCGGACGAGCGGCTGCGCGGCATGATGGACGACGCGGGGGTGCCGGTCCTCCTCGTCCAGCCCCCGCTCGCCGGGCGCTTCGCGGCCCTCGCGCCGGCCGGCGTGAAGATCGTCGAGCTGGAGGGCGGGGAGCCTGATCCGGAGCGCGCGGCGTGGGACCTGCCGCCCGCCGTCGAGGTGGCGCCCGAGGGTGCGGCCTACGTCATCTTCACCTCGGGCTCGACCGGCCGGCCCAAGGGCGCGGTCAACAGCCACCGCGGCATCGTCAACCGGCTGCTCTGGATGCAGGAGGCGTTCGCGCTGGGCGCCGCCGACCAGGTGCTGCAGAAGACGCCGTTCGGCTTCGACGTCTCGGTGTGGGAGTTCTTCTGGCCCCTCCTGGTGGGCGCGCGCCTGGTGGTGGCCAGCCCCGGCGGCCACCAGGACCCGGCCTACCTCGCCGGCCTGATCGCCGCTGAGAAGGTGACCACGGTCCACTTCGTCCCCTCCATGCTCCAGGTCTTCCTGGAAGAGCCCGGGCTGGAGCGCTGCGCCAGCCTGGTGCGGGTGATCGCCAGCGGCGAGGCGCTGGCGCCCGACCTGGAGCGGCGGTTCGTCGAGCGGCTGGGGGAGCCCTGGGGCGTCGAGCTGCACAACCTCTACGGCCCGACCGAGGCGGCGGTGGACGTCACCTGGCAGCCCTGCGGCCGCGGCGCGGGGCGGGGCAGCGTGCCGATCGGCCGGCCGATCGCCAACGTGCGGGCCTGCGTCCTCGACCCCGGCGGGCGGCTGGCGCCGCTCGGCGTCGCGGGGGAGCTGTGCCTGGGCGGCGTGCAGCTCGCGCGCGGCTACCTGGGCCGGCCGGACCTGACCGCCGAGCGGTTCGTGCCCGACGGCGTCTCCGGGGAGCCCGGAGCGCGGCTCTACCGCACCGGCGACCGCGCGCGGCTCTCGGCGGCCGGGGAGATCGAGTACCTCGGCCGTCTGGACTTCCAGGTCAAGATCCGCGGCTTCCGCATCGAGCTGGGCGAGATCGAGGTGGCGCTCGCCGGCCTGGCCGGGGTCCGCGAGGCCGTGGTGGTGGCGCGTGGCGAGGCGAGCCAGGCCCGGCTGATCGCCTACGTGGTGCCGGCGGAGGAGCGGGGGAGCGCCGGGCCGGACGAAGCGTGGACGGCCGCTCTCCGCCGCGGGCTCGAGCGGCGGCTGCCGGCCCACATGGTGCCGCCGGTCATCGTGCCGCTCGACGCGCTGCCGCTGTCCGCCAACGGCAAGGTGGACCGCCGGGCCCTGCCCGCCCCGGAGCGCGCGGGGTCCAGCGAGGCGGCCTACGTGGCGCCGCGGGGGGAGACCGAAGAGTTCCTCGCCGGCATCTGGACCGAGCTGCTGGGCGTCGAGCGGCCAGGCGCCCGGGACGACTTCTTCGCCCTCGGCGGCCATTCGCTCATGGCGGCCCAACTGGTCTCGCGGGTGCGCGACGTGCTCGCGGTCGAGCTGCCGCTGCGCGAGATCTTCGAGCAGCCGGTGCTCGCCTCGCTGGCGCGCTCGATCGAGCGGCTGCGCGCGGAGGGGGGCGCGGCGGTGCTGCCGCCGCTGGTGCCGGTCTCCCGCGACCGCGACCTGCCGCTGTCGTTCCAGCAGCTTCGCCTCTGGTTCCTCGACCAGTTCGAGCCGGGTCAGTCGTTCTACAACATCCCGATCGGTCTGCGCCTGGCGGGCCGTTTCGACTTCGCGGTCATGGAGCGGTCGATCGCCGAGGTGGTCCGCCGCCACGAGGTCCTGCGCACCACGTTCGCCGTCGTGGACGGCCAGCCGGTCCAGAGGATCGCGCCGCCGGGCGGCTTCCGCATCGAGCTCTCGGACCTCTCCGGCCTGCCGCGCGACGAGCGCGAGCGGCGCTTGAGCCGGGAGGCGGCGCGCGAGGCGGGCCGGCCGTTCGACCTCGACGCCGGGCCGCTGTTCCGCGTCCTGCTCTGGCGGCTCGCCGAGGACGAACACGGCGTCCTGATCCTGGCCCACCACACCGTCTCCGACGGCTGGTCGACCGAGGTGATTCTGCGCGAGGTGACGGCGCTGTACGAGGCCTTCGCGGCGGGCCTCCCCTCGCCGCTGCCGGAGCTGGCGCTGCAGTACGCCGACTACGCGGTCTGGCAGCGCGAGCGGCTCGCCGGCGAGATCGAGGAGCAGGTCGAGTGGTGGCAGCGCCAGCTCGCCGCCTGGCCGACGCTCGAAATGGCGACCGACCGGCCGCGTCCGCCGGTGCCGAGCCATCGCGGCGCGGCCACGCCGCCATACCGTTTGGACGCCGCGTTCACCGACCGCCTGCGCGCGCTCGGCCGCCGGCACGGCTCGACGCTGTTCATGACGCTCCTCGCCGCGTTCCACGGCCTCCTCGCCCGCTCGTCCGGCCAGAACGACGTGGTCGTCGGCACGCCGATCGCCGGCCGCAACCGCCGTGAGGTCGAGCCGCTGATCGGCTACTTCGTGAACACCCTGATCCTGCGCTCCCGGTACGAAGGGGATCCGCGGTTCGACGAGATGCTCGCCATCGCCCGCGAGGCCTCGCTGGGCGCCTCGGCGCATCACGACGTGCCCTTCGAACGGCTGGTCGAGATCCTCCAGCCCGATCGCGACATGAGCCGCAACCCGCTGTTCCAGGTCATGTTCGTGCTCCAGGACGAGGTGACCAAGAGCGTCGAGCTCGCGGGCCTCTCGGCGACGCCGCTCAATGCCCACACCGGCACGGCGAAGTTCGACTTCACGATCGCCGTCGCCGAATCGGTGCGCGGCCTCGACGTGTCGTTCGAGCTGGCGACCGACCTGTTCGACCGTACGACGCTGATGCGCCTCGGCGAGCGCTGGCGGACGATGCTGGAAGCGGTGGTCGAGAACCCCGAGCTGCGGCTGTCGGCGATTCCGGTGGTCGGCGCGGCGGAGCGCCATCAGATCCTCGGCGAGTGGAACGACACCGCGTTCGCCCCTGGAGTGGCGGCGCGGCAGGAGCTTCTGCACGAGCTGTTCGAGGCGCAGGTGGACGAGGATCCCGCGCGCATCGCCGGGGTCTGCGGCGGCGGCAGCCTCACCTACGGCGAGGTGGAGGAGTGGGCGAACCGCATCGCGCACCAGCTCCGCGCGGTGGGCGTCGGCCCCGGCGACATGGTCGCCCTCTACCTCTCGCGCGGGCTGGAGATGGTGCCGGCGCTCCTCGGCGTGCTCAAGTCGGGCGCCGGCTATCTGCCCCTCGAGACGGCTTTCCCCAGGGAGCGCGTGCGCTGGATGCTCGGGGCGCTCGGCGTTCGCGCGGCGCTCACCCAGACGCGCCACGCCGTGGATCTGATGGAGATCGCCGAGGAGCTGCCGCTCCTCGCGCACGGAATATGCCTCGACGACGAACCAGATGATGGAACTACGTCCGGCTCGCTCCGCTTCTGTGGGCCGGACCACCTGGCGTCTCTGCCGGCCAGCCGGCCGGCGCGGCTCGGCTCTCCCGACGATGTCGCCTACGTGATCTTCACCTCCGGCTCGACCGGCATGCCGAAGGGCGTGGTGCTGCGCCACCGGCCGGTGATCAACCTGATCGATTGGGTCAACTCGACCTATCGCGTCGGCCCCGCGGACCGCGTGCTGTTCATCACCTCGCTCTGCTTCGACCTCTCGGTCTACGACGTCTTCGGCCTGCTGGCGGTCGGCGGCTCGATCCGCGTGGCGACCGAGGAGGAGATCCACGACCCTGAGCGGATGGTCGCCATCCTCTGCGACGAGCCGGTCACCTTCTGGGATTCGGCGCCGGCGGCCCTGCGCCAGCTCGCGGGCTTCTTCCCCCCACCCGGGGACCCGCGCGGCGCGGGCTCCCGGCTGCGGCTGGTCTTCCTCTCCGGCGACTGGATTCCGGTGGCGCTGCCCGACCGCGTGCGCGCCGCGTTCCCGAGCGCTCAGGTGATCGCCCTCGGCGGCGCCACCGAGGCGGCGATCTGGTCGAACTTCTTCCCGGTCGGCGAGGTCGGCGCGACCTGGACGAGCATCCCCTACGGCCGGCCGATCCAGCAGGCGCGCTACCACGTGCTCGACGCCCATTTCGAGCCGAACCCGATCGGCGTGCCGGGCGACCTCTACATCGCCGGTCCCGTGCTCGCCTCCGGCTACGCGGCCGAGCCGATCCTGACCGCGAGCAAGTTCGTGCCCGACCCGTTCGAGGGCTCCGGGGAAGGGGGCGTGGGCGCGGTCATGTACCGGACCGGCGACCGCGCCCGCTACCTCGCGGACGGCAACCTGGAGTTCCTCGGCCGCGTCGACTTCCAGGTGAAGATCCGCGGCTTCCGCATCGAGCTGGGCGAGATCGAATCGACGCTCGCGCAGCACCCCGCCGTGCGCGAGGCGGTGGTGATCGCCCGTGAGACGGCGTTCGATCGCTCGGCGGTGGAGAAGCGGCTGGTCGCCTACGTGGTGTTCCGCGAGGGGGCGCCGGCGCCCACCGTCGGCGATCTGCGCGACTTCGTGCAGTCGAAGCTGCCGGAGTACATGGTGCCGTCGGCGTTCGTCGCGCTGCCGGAGCTGCCGGTGACCGCCAATGGCAAGCTCGACCGCAAGGCTCTGCCCACCCCCGAGCAGGCCGCCCGGCCGGCGCTCGGCAGCACGTTCGCGCAGCCGCGCAACGAGACGGAGCGGGCGCTCGCCGGCATCTGGCAGGAGCTGCTGCGCGTCGAGCGGGTCGGCATTCACGACAACTTCTTCGAGCTGGGCGGCGACTCGATCCTGTCGATCCAGCTCATCTCGCGCGCGGCCCGGGACGGCGTCCGCCTGACCGCCCGCCAGGTATTCCAGAACCAGACCGTCGCCGAGCTGGCGGCGGCCGCCGCGGTCGTGGGCGGCGTGCTGGCCGAGCAGGGCCCGGTGGTCGGCGAGGTCGCGCCGACGGCGATCGACCGCTGGTTCTTCGAGCTCGGCCTCCCCGCGGCCCACCACTGGAACCAGTCGGTGCTGCTCGACGTGCTGCAACCGCTCGACGAGGTCCTCCTCGCCGCCACCGTCGAGGCTCTGTTCGAGCACCACGACGTCCTGCGCTCGCGCTTCGACCTCATCGAGGGGCGGCCGGAGCCCCGCCGGCGACTCGCTCCGCCGGGTCCGTCCCGAGCGTTCTCGATGCTCGACCTGGCGCCGGTCCCGGAGGCCGGACGCACGGCGGCTCTGGAAGCCGCGGTGGCTTCCCTGCAGGGGAGCCTCGACCTTGCGGTCGGCCCGGTGGCGCGGGTCGTCCTGCTCCGGATGGGCGAGGAGCGGTGCGACAAGCTGTTCGTGGTCGCCCATCACCTGGCGATCGACGGCGTCTCCTGGCGCATCCTGCTCGAGGACCTCGAGACCGCCTATGGCGAGCTCCAGCGCGGCGCCAAGGTCGAGCTACCGCCCAAGACCACGTCGGTGCGCGAGTGGGCCGCCCGCCTCGGGGCGTACGCGAACGGCGAGGCGCTCGCCGCGGAGATCCCGTTCTGGGCGGCGATGGCCGGCGAGGTCGCGCCCATCCCGGTGGACCTCGACGGCGCGGAGAACCACGCCGCGGACGCCGAGGTCGCGGCGCTCCGCCTGGAAGAGGAGGAGACCCGGGCGCTGCTCCAGGACGTGCCTGCGGTCTACCGGACGCAGGTCAACGACGTCCTGGTGGCCGGCTTCGCACGCGCCTGGGCAGCCTGGGCCGGCACGCCGCGCCTGCGCTTCGACCTCGAAGGGCACGGCCGCGAGGAGTTCGCCGACGACCTCGACGTCTCGCGGACGGTGGGCTGGTTCACCGCCATCCATCCGGTCACGATCGATCTCGCCGGCGGCGCCGGGTTGGCGGGTCCGGGCGAGGCGCTCAAGATCGCCAAGGAGACGCTGCGCGCGATTCCCAACCGCGGCTTCGGCTTCGGGTTGCTGCGCTATCTGCGGCAGGAGGACGCCGAGGGTCTGGCGGCGATTCGCCGCGTCCCCCGTTCCGAGATCAGCTTCAACTACCTGGGGCAGCTCGATCAGGCGCTGCCGGAGGAGTCCCGCTTCGCCGGCGCGCGGGAGAGCGCGGGGCCGGAGCGGGCGCCGCGGCAGCCGCGCACCCATCTGCTCGACGTCATCGCGAGCGTCTCCGGCCACCGCCTGGAGCTGGCGGTCTCGTTCGGCCGGCGCATCCATCAGCGCGCCTCGATCGACTGCCTGCTCGCCGCGTTCCGCGCCGAGCTGCTGGCCATCGTCGAGCACTGCCGCCAGCCCGAGGCCGGCGGCGTCACGCCGTCCGACTTCCCGCTCGCCCATCTTGCCGCGCCCGAGCTCGACCGCGCGCTCGCCGAGCTGCCGGGGGTCCATCCGCGCGAGATCGAGGACCTCTATCCGCTCTCGCCGCTCCAGCAGGGGCTGCTGTTCCACACCCTCGAAGCGACCGAGGGGATGTATGCCCAGCAGTTGCGGGTGACGCTGCAGGGCCCGCTCGACCTGCCGGCCTTCGAGCGGGCCTGGCAGCGGGTGCTCGACCGTCACCCGATCTTCCGCACCGGCTTCCTCTGGCGCGATCTCGACCACCCGCTGCAGGTGGTGCGCCGGGGTGCGCGCGCGCAGGTCGACATCTTCGACTGGAGCGAGCGCAGCGCCGAGGAACGCCTCGACGCCGACGACTTCCTGATCGCCGAGGGTGATGTGCCGTTCGACCTGGTGCGCGGGCCGCTCGTCCGCTTCGCGCTGGTCAAGCTGGGGCCGCAGACCCACCGCTTCGCCTTCCTCCACCACCACCTGGTGCTCGACGGCTGGTCGATGCCGATGGTGCTCAACGAGGCCATGGCGTTCTACCAGGGCGAGATCTCGGGCCAGGATTACGACCTGCCGCAGCCGCGGCCGTTCCGCGACTACATCGCCTGGCTGGAGCGCCAGGACACCGCCGCCGCCGAGCCGTTCTTCCGGGCGCGCCTGGGTGCCGTCGAGCACCCGACGGCGATCACGGTTGGGTTGGGAGGCGAGGCGCTCGCCACGGGCGAGGACGCGCGCGGCGACCTCGAAGCCGAGCTGCCGGCCGAGCTCTCCGCCGCCCTGGAAGCGTTCGCCCGCAGCCACCAGCTCACCGTCAACACGCTGCTCCAGGGCGCCTGGTCGATCCTGCTGTCGCGCTACTCGGGGGACCGGAGCATCGTCTACGGCTCGACCGTCGCCGGCCGGCCGGCGGAGCTGACGGGCGTCGAGTCGATGGTCGGCATGTTCATCAACACGCTGCCGGTGATGGTCGAGGTGGCCGGCGAGGCGCCGCTCGCCGACTGGCTGCGCGCCCTGCAGGCGGAGCAGGCGGAGATGCGCCAGTTCGAGCACGTGCCGCTGGTCACGATCCAGGGCTGGAGCGGCTTGCCGCGCGGCGTGCCGCTGTTCGAGTCGGTGCTGGTCTACGAGAACTACCCGTTCGACCGTTCGAGCGGCGGCGAGCGCTCCGAGATCGGCGGCATCGCCCTCTACGACGGCGCGTTCTCGTTCCGCACGCAGTATCCGCTGATGTGGGTGGCGAAGCCGGGAGCGGCGCTGGTCAACGAGATCATCTGGGACCGGCGCCGCTTCGAGCGCGCCGCCATCGAACGCCTCGTCGGGCACCTGGAGGCGCTGCTCGCCGGCATGGCCGGAACGGGTGGCGCCGCCGCCCGCGTCGGCGACCTGTCGCTGCTTTCGGCCGCCGAGCGCGTCCAGCTCGCCGGCTGGAACGCGACCGCCGCCGAGCTGGCGCCGGCGCGGGGCATCGCCTGCCTGCACGAGATGTTCGAGCGCCAGGCGGAGGCCACGCCCGACGCGGTCGCGGTGCAAGGCGAGGGTGGGGAGATCGCTGCCCTGACTTACGGCGAGCTGGAGGCGCGCGCCAACCGGCTCGCCCGCAGACTGCGCCGGCTCGGCGCCGCGGCCGACGAGCCGATCGGCCTCTGCTTCGAGCGCTCGATCGAGATGACGGTGGCGGTGCTCGCCGCGCTCAAGGCCGGCGGCGCCTATGTGCCGTTCGATCCAGGGTATCCGCGCGAGCGCCTGGCGCTGATGGCCGAGGACTCGGGGCTGCGCTTCCTGCTCACCGCAGGGAGCGCGGCGGCGGCGCTGCCTTCACTGCCGGGAGTGATCGTCGTCGATCTCGGAGAGGAAAGCCTGGACCGCGAGAGCGCCGAGCGCATCCCCCTCGAGGAGAGCGGCGCGGGGCCCGAGAGCCTCGCCTACGTGCTCTACACCTCGGGCTCGACCGGCCGGCCGAAGGGGGTCGCGATGCGCCACGGCGCGCTCGTCAACCTGGTCGCCTGGCAGTTGGGGAGGAGCCGGCCGGAGCTGCGCACGCTCCAGTTCGCGTCGCTCTCGTTCGACGTCTCGTGCCAGGAGCTGTTCGCGACCTGGGCGAGCGGCGGCGCGCTCCACCTCGTCGCGCAGGAGGTGCGGCGCAACCCCGAGGCGCTGCTGCAACGGCTGGCCGAGCAGCGCATCGAGCGGCTGTTCCTGCCCTTCGTGGCGCTGCAGCAGCTCGCCGAGGTGGCGATCGACCGCGGCCCCTTGCCGGACTCCCTGATCGAGGTCGACACCGCGGGCGAGCAGCTCCAGTCGACGGCGAGCCTGGTCGAGATGTTCCGCCGGCTGCCCGCGGCCCGCCTGCACAACCAGTACGGCCCGACCGAGGCGCATGTGGTCTCGGCGCACGACCTGCCCGTGGCGCCCGGCGCCTGGGAGAGGCTGCCGCCGATCGGCGCGCCGATCGCCAACCTGACCCTCCACGTCTTCGACCGCGAGCTGCAGCCGGCGCCGGTGGGGATCGCGGGCGAGCTGCTGATCGGCGGCGCGGGGCTGGCGCGCGGCTACCTCGCGCGGCCGGACCTCACGGCCGAGAAGTTCATCCCCGATCCCCAGTGCGGTCTTGCCGGCGCCCGGCTCTATCGCACCGGCGACCTGGCGCGCCGGCGGGCCGACGGCGAGATCGACTTCCTCGGCCGCGCCGACGGCCAGGTCAAGATCCGCGGCTTCCGCGTCGAGCCGGGCGAGGTCGAGGCGCTGCTGGCCGGCC
>Ga0126305_10000069_pt1 | contig 42421 bp, 30 predicted proteins | sample Plot26_FD_92536 | JGI IMG/M metagenome (GOLD analysis project Ga0126305, IMG submission 92536) | Serpentine soil microbial communities from UC McLaughlin Reserve, CA, USA - Plot26 | ecosystem: Environmental > Terrestrial > Soil > Grasslands | place: USA: UC McLaughlin Reserve, Lake County... | reverse complement strand
TAGTGGTCTGTCAACGCAGGATTGCGTAGTTCGTAGGGTGCGCTGTGCGCACAGTCAGCGCCGCATGGTGCGCACAGCGCACCCTACGCAAGCCATCATTTCTGCGTTGACGGTGTACTAGGTCCCTCCCAGCGAGCAGAGGCAAACGGTGCTTCATCCCCCCGTTAGAGAGCATCTTGAACTTTTTTATAGTCTCCGCGGCACCGAGGAAGCCCACTATTGTAAATTGCTCAAAATCGGACAGGCCGGGACTGGCGCTGAACCCGGGGAATCCCTTCGCCTCAATCGGAGATAACGATCTGGACTAGACACCTCAGACGTTTAGAGATGCTAGGATGGTGGACGGTGGCCTGGACGTTCGGATCCGGTCCGGGCGTGGGGGCAGGGCATCAGAAGGGTCGTCACGAGCGAATCGGACGACGGACAGGCAAGGAGTCAGCAATGGGTAGAAAGTTGTACGTAGGCAACTTGGCTTATGGCGTCAAGGACAGCGACCTCGAGGAGCTGTTCGCGGCCCACGGGTCCGTGGACTCGGCCCAGGTCATCATGGACCGCGACACGGGGCGTTCGAAGGGGTTCGGCTTCGTGGAGATGAGCAGCGACCAGGAGGCTCGGGCGGCCATTTCCGCGCTCAACGGCCGGGAAGTGGAAGGCCGGAACCTCACCGTCAATGAGGCCCGTCCCAAGGAAGAGGGCGGGCGTGGCGGCGGCGGTGGCGGCGGCGGCCGTGGGGGTGGCGGCGGCTACGGCGGCGGCGGTGGCGGCCGTGGCGGCGGCGGTGGCGGCCGTGGCGGCGGCGGCTACGGCGGCGGGCGCGGCGGCTACTGACCGCGTCTCATAAAACCTTCCAGAGACGCATCATTGCGTTCCCCTCTCTCCTTCGGGAGAGAGGGGCCAGTGGAGGGCTCGGCGGAGCCGCTCCATCTCCACCTGCAAATAGATTCAAGCACCCTCCGGCATCTCTCCCACGTAGGCCGCCCGCGGGCGGATCAACCGTCCCTGCCCGTACTCCTCGATGGCGTGGCCGATCCAGCCGATCGTGCGGCCGAGCGCGAAGAGGGCGAGGGGTGTCCGCTCGGGCAGACCCAGGGCGTGGGATAGGGTGACCAGCCCGAAATCGATCGTGGGATGCTCGCGGATCAGCTCCCAGGCGGCCTCGACCAGGGCCCGGGCGCAGTCCAGAGCGGGGGAGCCGGGGGCGATCCCGGCCGCGAGGTCGAGCAGGGCCGCTCCCCTGGGATCGCCGCCCGGATACAGCGTCTGGCCGAAGCCGGGGATCTCCTCGCCGCGGCGGAGACGGTCCGCCAGGGCCTGCCGCGCTCCCGCCGCCGATTTCGCTTCCCGGAAGATCGCCCCCACCCGCTCCGTGTGCCCGCCGTGCCGGGCTCCCTTCAAAGCCGCGAGGCCGGCGATCACCACATCGTAGGGCGAGGAGCCGGCCGAGGCCACGCAGCGGGCCGTGAAGGCGGAGACGTTGAGCTCGTGGTCCGCGGCGAGGATCAGGGCGGAGCCGATGGGTCCGGCAGCCTCAGGGCGGTCCGCGGCCCAGCCCTCCTGGAGGGTCGCGGCGATGGAGCCGGAGGCGGGCCGGCCCGCCGCGGTTCCGGCCAGGAAGCGCAGGATGCGCGCGCCCGTCGCCGGTATCGCCGCCGGACGCAGGTCCCATCCCGCCAGGTCCAGGGCCCCCGCCAGAGGCAGCGCCACCTGGCAACGCTCCACCGGCGAGAGCTCCGGCCCGAACAGAGGCGCCATCCAGGAAGGGAGGATGGGCGGCTGCTCCTGGAAGAGCCTTTCGGCGTCCGCGGGGTCGCCCGTCCAGATCAGCGCCGCGACTTCCTCGACGCTGGCGCTCCGGGCCAGCTCGACCGCGTTCCGGCCGCGGTAGTACAGCTTGCCGTCCTGCACCAGGGTGATTGCCGACTCCAGCACCGGCGCGCCCCACGAGAGGGCCTTGGGCGCCGCTTTCTCAGGGTCCTTCCGCAGCTCCTTCTTGTCCTTCAGCCGCAGCACGTCCTTCCAGGGATAGCGCCGCGCCCGGGGATCGCCCGGCACCGGCTCGGAGCGGAGCATCCCCCGGCTGGCGTAGGCGTAGAGGGTCGCGAGCGAGACTCCCAGCTCGGCGGCGGCGTCCTGGGCGGTGAGAAAACGGTCCTCCATCATGGCTCCAAGGCTGGCATAGGTTGATGCGTGAATCAAGATTGACAACTCATCCAGCCGGGCCGAAGATCAGTCCTGGAAGGAGATCGACGATGGAGACCAAGAACCTGGGACTGGAAGGGGTCGTGGCCGCCACGACCCGTTTGAGCAGCGTGGACGGCGAGGCGGGCGTGCTGCTCCTCGCCGGCTTTCCGGTGGAGGAGATCGCCCCCCGGGCCACGTTCGAGGAGATGGTCCACCTGCTGTGGACCGGCGAGCTGCCGGACGCCGAAGAGCTGGCGGACCTGCAGCGCCGTCTGGCCGCCAAGAGGGCGCTGCCGGAGGCGGTCGTGGACCTGCTGCGGGCGGCGGCGCGCCGCCGCCTTCCCGTCATGGACGCGCTGCGGATGGCCGCGGGCGCCCTGAGTCTGTCCCAGGAAGCTGGGGCGGACGCGGGGGAAGACGCCGTCACCTTGGTGGCCGCCTTTCCCACGATCGTGGCCGCGTACTGGCGTCTGCTCCAGGGCCAGGAGCCGCTGGCGCCGCGGGAGGAGCACGGTCACACGGCGAGCTTCCTCTATCTCCTCTCCGGCGAGGAGCCGGCAGCGGAGAGGGTCCGGGGGCTGGAGACCTATCTCAACACCGTATCGGACCATGGCCTCAACGCCTCCACCTTCACCGCCCGGGTGATCGTCTCGACCCGCTCGGACGTGATCTCGGCCATTACCGGAGCCGTGGGCGCGCTCAAGGGCCCTCTTCACGGCGGCGCCCCGGGCCCGGCCCTCGACATGGTCTTCGAGATCGGCTCGCCTGAGCGGGCGGAGGCGGTGCTGCGGGAGAAGCTGGACCGGGGCGAGCGCCTGATGGGCTTCGGCCACCGCGTCTACCGGGTGCGCGACCCGCGGGCGGACGTCCTGGCCGCCGCGGCGGAGCGCTTCTACCGCCACGGCGGAGACGAGGCGCTCTACGACCTCGCCCGGTCCGTCGAGGCCACGGCCCTGCGGCTGCTGCGGGAGCGCAAGCCGGACCGGCGGCTCGACACCAACGTCGAGTTCTACACCGCCCTCCTGCTCCACGGCCTCGACCTGCCGACCGCGCTGTTCACGCCCGCCTTTGCCGTCGGCCGGGTGGCGGGCTGGACAGCCCACGCCCTGGAGCAGCTCGCCGAGGGCCGGCTGATCCGGCCGCAGTCGGAGTACGTGGGGGAGCGGAACCGGCGGTGGGTGGGGGTGGAGCAGAGAGAGGCGGTGATCGCTCCCAGCATCTGACAATTGACAATCTGAACGCGTTCAAAACTCTTGACGCCGGTCCCGATCCGGCGTAACGTCTAGTTGAACGCGTTCAAATCGAACGCGCTCCTCTCCAGGGAGACACCCAGATGGAGCAGGAGACTCTCCAGACCGTCCAGCCTCCGAAGAAACGGCGCAAGGGGGAGGAGACCCGCGCCAACATCCTCGAAACCGCCCTCGACCTGTTCCGGGAGCGCGGCTACGAGGAGACCACCATGCGGGCCATCGCCGAGGAGGCGGGGGTCGCGGTGGGCAATGCCTACTACTACTTCAAATCCAAAGAGCACCTGATCCAGGCGTTCTACGAGCGCACCCACCAGGAGCACCTCGCCGCCTCCCGCGAGGTTCTGGCCCGGGAACGGGGTCTGCGCGAGCGCCTGCTCGGCGTGATGCGGGCCAAGCTCGACACGATCATGCCCTACCACCAGTTCTCGGGCATCCTCTTCAAGACGGCCGCCGATCCCAAGAGCCCGCTCAATCCCTTCAGCCAGGATTCCCTGGCCACCCGGGAGCAGTCCACGTCCCTGTTCGCCGAGGTGATCACGGGAGCGGACACCCGCCTCTCACCCGAGCTGTCGGCCGAGCTGCCGAACCTCCTGTGGGTCTACCACATGGGGATCGTCCTCTATTGGATCCACGACAACTCGCCGGGCTGCGCGAAGAGCTACCGGCTGATGGAGCGCTCTGTGAAGCTCGTCCTGAGGGTGGCCTCGGTGTTCCAGTTCCCCCTGCTGCGGCCGTTCATGAGGGAGCTGCTGGGGATGGTTTCGGATTTACGGGGGGAGGGGGCGGCGGTGCCCGGCGAGGCCGATCCCGCCCGGGCGTGAAGGCCCCTTTGGGGCCGGCCCTCATAACCCCCTACCCCCTTCTCTCCCGGCCTCCCTCCCAGCCGCCGGGAGAGAAGGGGAATGAAGAAGCTCTAAAAACTTTCTCCGACAAACTTCTCCCTCTTCTCCCGGTCGGGGGGAGGGAGGCCGGGAGAAGAGGGCCGGGGTGATGAGGGCGCCCACGGGGCGAGCCCTCATCTGACAAAGTCGCCGCCGCGGAGACGCCTGCAAGGCGTCTCTACAGTGGGGGCGTAGAATAGCCCCGTGATCAAGCTAGCTCTCCTCGCCGCTGTTTTCCTCACCGCCCAAACTCCGGTACCGGACGCGCCGCCTCCGGCGGCTGCGCCCCCGGCTGCCGTTCCCGTCGAGATTTACGTTCAGGCCCTCGATTCCAAGGGGGAATCCCCCCGTACTCCCCTTCAGCCCGGCGACTTCACCGTCCTGGAAGATAGCCAGCCCCGGCCGGTCGTCAGCGTCACGCCGCTGCCTCAGCCCTGGCGCATCGTCATTTATGTGGACCGGGTCCTCACCGGCTCGCGGACCCTGCGGGCCGCCGCCGGCTCGCTCGCCGAGCGGGCTTCGGAGCTGGCGGCCCTGGGCACGGTCGAGCTGGTCGTGGCCGAGCCCCAGCCGCGAGTGGTGCTGGCACCGACCCAGAGCGTCCGGGCCATCGACGAGGCCCTGTCCAAGCTGTGGCTCTCCAACGAGGGGCGGGACGACGTGCGCGTCCTGCGCCAGCGCTTCCGCGAGGAGAAGGGAATCGAGGGCGTGGAACCGCAGGACCGGATCGCCGAAGCCGTCGAGGCCGAGACCCGGATCGTCCGCCGGCAGCAGGACGCCCTGGCCGAGTGGCTGGTGGCCCAGAAGGGCGGCGGCCCCCGCGCCCTGTTCCTGGTCACCGACGGCTTCGACGCCGACCCCGCGAAGTTCTACCGCAAGGAGGCGGCCGCGCCCGAGCCGCCGTCCTCCGAGGGCACGCTGGAGAAGGTGGCCCTGGAGACCTCGCGCACGGCGGCGGCCCTGGGCTGGACGGCCTTCCCGCTCCCCGTGGGGGATGCGAGCCTGCCCGACCTGCGGCGGGTCCAGAGGCGCTCCACCCCCCAGGTGCCCATCGGCGGCAGCATCAAGCTCGGCGGCAAGAAAGTGGAGCAGGCGCCGCCGCTGCCCTCGTTCCTGGCGCCCAACGAGCCGCTCACCTGGCTCGCCGAAGCCACGGGCGGCGAGCTCGTGCTCCAGTCGCAGAGCGTGGGCACCGTCCTCTCGCACCTGCGATCGCGGTTCGCGATCCGCTACGAGGCTGCCAGGGAGATGGACGGCCGTCCCCACGCCGTGGAGCTGCGCACCAGCCGGCCGGACGTCATCCTACGGGCGCGCCGGTGGGACGTGGAGGGCATTCCCGAGGCCGTCGCCGCGGCGCGGGCCCGCCGGCTGCTGGAAGGGGAGGAGGACGGCGCCGGGATCGAAATCTCCGCCCGGGTCCAACCCGACGAGGGGGGTCAGAAGGGAACTCTCGACCTCCGCGTCGAGACCCCGGACGTCCAGGGACCGCTCCGTCTGACCCTCGCGGGGCCGGCGGGCACCCCGTGGCATCACCTGCTGACCGCCCAGGACGCTGCCGGAACCGAGCCCGGCGTCTATCGCGTCCCCGTTCCCCTCGAAGCGGAGGCCGATACCGTCGCCGTGACCCTCGCGCCCCTCTCGGGAGGACCCTGGGGCGGCCTGGTCGTGCCCCTCTCCGAAGCGCCTGCCGAGGACGCCCTCTCCGTGAGCCGTCCAGCCCTGCGCATCGTGCCGCCGCCGGGCAACGAGCTGGCGGGGAAGACGCGTCTCAAGCTCAACGGCGGGGGAGAGGGCGTGGCCCGCGTCGAGGTCCGGGCCGGCGAGCGCGTGGCGGGCACCTGTCCGCAGCTACCCTGCGAGGTGGAGGTGGACCTCGGCCGGCGAGCCCGGCCCCAGATCCTCCAGGCCGTGGCCTATGACGCCGCCGGCAAGGAAGTGGCGCGGGACTCGCTGCGGGTCAACGATCCTGAAGGCGCGTTCCTGATCCGCATCGTCGAGCCGGCCACCAAGAAGGGCATCGGACCCGTGGACGTGGAGGCGGACGTGCGGGCGCCCGCCGGCAGGAAGGTCGAGCGCGTCGAGTTCTTCTGGAACGACGAGCTGGCCGGCACCTCCTACACGCCGCCCTACCGGCAGCGGGTCATGGTGCCCCGGGACCGCGCCGTGGGCTACCTCCGCGTCGCCGCCCGGCTCGAGGACGGCTCCACGGCCGAGGACGCCATGGCCCTGAACGCCTCCGAGCTGGGCGACCGCATCGACGTGCGCCTCGTCGAGCTGGCCGTCGTGGTGACGGACGAGAACGGCAAGCCCGTGCCCAACCTGCCGAAGGAAGCCTTCCGGGTCCGCCAGGACGGCGATCCGCAGGAGATCTCGACCTTCGAGAACGCGGGCGAGCTGCCGCTCACCGTGGCCCTGGCCATCGACACCTCGGCCAGCATGTTCATCAAGCTCACGGACGTCAGGAAGGCCGTCGCCTCGCTCCTCGACACCGGCCTGACCAACCGCGACCGGGCCATGCTCATCGACTTCGACACCACGCCGCGCCTGATCCGGCCCGTGACCCGGGACCTCGGCTCGGTCACGGCATCGCTCGGCACCCTCACTCCCGACGGCGGCACCGCCCTCTGGGAAGCCGTCTCCTACTCGCTCGGCCAGCTCCGTGGCATCTCCGGCCGCAAGGCTCTGGTGGTCTACTCGGACGGCATCAACGAGGAGGGTCGCCTCTCCTTCGGCGACGCCCTGCGGAGCGCCCGCGACACCGGCATCCCCATCTACCTCATCGTGGCCAATCCGCGCGCCGAGAGAGGGGAGGACGGCGGCTTCCTCTCCGAGCCTTCTTCGGTGAAGTTCAAGAAGCTCGCCGAGGCGGGTGGAGGTCAGGTCTACTTCATCAAGCCCGAGCAGGACCTGACCGGCGTCTACGCCCAGATCCTCTCCGAGCTGCGCAGCCAGTACACCCTCGCCTTCTACCCGAAGGACACGGCGCCGCCGGCCTCCTGGAGCAAGATCGAGGTCGAGGTGGTGGGGAAGAAGGGCCTGACGGCGCGGACGGTGAGCGGATTGCCGGGGAGGTAGGCGCGTACTCCGGGGACATTGACACCCCGAAGGGAGAAATTCCGTGGTAGAGTCCCGCCCGAAATCGTGGGACAACACGACCTCAGCTATCGGCTCTTCTTCTCTCACCGGCGCATGATCCAGGATCTCCTGCGGGAGATCGTGGGCGGACGCTGGGTAGAGCGTATCGATTTCGAATCCGGCGAGTTGGTCAACGCGACCTTCATCTCTCCTCAGCACGAGAATCGCGAGAGCGACCTCATCTGGAGGTTCCGACGCAAGGATGGAGGCGAGCCGGTCTTCGTCTACATCCTCATGGAGTTCCAGTCACGGCCGGACCCGTCCATGCCGGTCCGCCTCATGAGTTACATGGGCATGCTGTGCCAGCGCCTGATGGCCAAACGGCCCCGGGAGTTGTGGAAAAAGCTGTCGCCTATTCTCCCCCTGGTCGTCTACAGTGGAACGGAGCCATGGGATTTGGTCAAGGATATCGGTTCCTTGATAGGCGACCAGCCGGAGGAGCTGGCGGCTCTGGCCAACCCGGTGGCGGAGCTGTTCCGCATCGAGAAGAGCCGCAACTGGTGGGAGGTCCGTTTGAAAGCTCATCGATTGCGGCAGACGATCCAGCCGGATGAGGCCACCTTGCGGCGGTCGTTCGAGGCCTGGATGGCTAAGGTGGTCCTGCCACGCCTGTCGGAAGAAGAGGCGTTCGAGACACTTACTTTGGAGGAGATTGAAACCGTGCTGGTGGAGAACATTGACCGTTGGAACCGCGAGCTTCGAGAAGAGGGCCGTCAGGAGGGCTACCAGGAAGGGGTAGCACTGGTATTGCTTCGCCAACTGCGCTTGAAGTTTGGTCCTTTGGCTCTCGAGATCGAAGAGCGGGTGCGCTCCACGGACGCGGACCGTCTTCTGGAGTGGATCGAGCGGGTGCTGACCGCCGAGCGTCTCCAAGACGTCTTCGGAGACTGAGGATCAGCCCTCCCCAGTTCTGAGCGCGCCCTGCCGAGGGTGTAAACACCCTCGCGAATTCCGAGTCCGCCCCCACCGGGACGCGTTGCGCATTCGCGAATTTTCTCTCCGCCCCCGCGAATTTTCGTTGCGAATTCGCCAATTTTCATTGCGAATTCGCCAATTTTCGTTGCGCCCTCGCGAATTCGCGTTGCACCCTCGCCAATTTTCGTTGCCCCCTGCGAATTTGCGTCGCGCCCCCGCGAATTTTCGTTGCAAATTCGCCAATTTGCGTTGTGCCCCCGCGAGGTCGGAGAGAGAATTCGCGAGGGCGCGACCGTATCCGGAGACGGCGACAGGGAATTCGCGAGGGGCGCATCCACGCTCGCGAGGGCGCGTTCAGAACTGGGGAAGGCGCGGTAGAAGGGGAACTCGGTGGTTGTAGGCGTTCTCGAGCTCCCTCCCGCCTACGTGCTAGCCTTAAGCACATGCCTGACAGCTCGTCCGCGACTCCCCGCCAGTGGCCGGAGCCTCCCTCCGGCATCGCTGCCAATATCGCAGGGATCAAGGAGCGGATCTCAGCCACGCCCGCAGCTCTCCAGAAGGAGTTGGACAGCCGTCCTCTCCTTTGGGTAGGAGCGGGTACCTCGGTCGCGGCTGGCTATCCCGGCACCGGAAAGATCCTCAAGGCGCTCGCCGCACGGGCGGACGATCCGATTGACGAAAACGCTCCGTTTCCCCAGATTGTGGACGCCTTCGTGGCCTCGCGTGGCGCTGGTGAGCTGGGTGACATTCTCCAGAAGCTCTTCGAGCCCCGCTCCAGGGAGGACCACCAGCCCACGCCCGTACATCGGGCCATCGCCCGCTTGGCCGGTGCGGGCCGCTTTCACGCTATCGCGACCACGAATTATGACGACCTTCTGGAGCGCGCGCTCTCAGACACCGGGGTGCCGTACGTCCTGCAGCCGCTCGAAGGTAACGCGGCGGTCGCCGGGGATGGCGCCGTCCGCCTCCTGAAGCTCCACGGCTCGCGGGAGGACTGGATGGAGGTGGTGCTTTCCGGCCGCTCGTACGAGGAATTTGGCCGGAACTATCCCTTCCTTTCCTCGCAACTGGATGTCCTCCTCCGCCAGCGGGCCGTCCTTTTCGTGGGCTGCTCGCTCCAGGATCCCCGCCTCCTCGACTGGCTGGCCGCGCAAACCGAGGAGGCGGCCCGGGGACTTAAACCCTGGCGTCCGCTCATGACGGCGGACGAGTGGAAGGCAGCCACCGAGGCCACCTGGGAAGGTGGCCATGCCTCCGGTGCTCTGGCGCGCGGCAACGTGCGGCCGCTCATCCTGCGCGACCATGCTCATCTCTCCGAGCTCTGGGGAAGGGTGGCGTCTGAAGTCGCGCCGGAGGTTCGTTGGCTGGAGATTGAAATCGAAGTCAGCGACCCAGGCCAGCCCTGGGAGGCGCATATGGCGGGCTGTCCGGACTGGCAGCCTCCCGATCCGCTCGCGAATCCGGCGCTGCGGGCGGATCTCGACCGGCTTCGAGAGCTCGGTTACCAGCCTTTGCCAACCAATGAACGCGGGCAACTCTCTCCTAAAGCCGCTGTGGCGGCCGCGACCCTGCGGTCCCTGGCTGCTGAGGTCGGTGACCGTCTTACCGAGGCCCTTCTCTCTCCGGACGCACGGAAGATTCTGAACGCGGCCATTCACGCTGGCTTCGCTGGAGAAACGCCTCTCCTGCACCTCCGGATACGGCCGGAGGGAGGGGGTGAAGAGGCCGAGCGCCGGGCGGACCGGGCCCTCGCCCTTCCCTGGGAGCTGCTGCGGCTCGACGGTCGTTTTCCCGTCGAGGAGGGGACGCTCGACTTGGCACGGGAAGCCGTGGTCCCGGGCGTTCCGGGGCTCGGGCCTCCCGACCGACCGCTCGCCGTGGTCGCCACCGTCGCCGCGCCGGTCGATGCCACAGCCCTCGACTATGAAGACGAGATGTACCGCTTGTGGCAAGCCCTCGGCCGCGAGTCCGACGAGCGGCGGCTCCTGGTGACAGATCTGGGCACCCTCGACGAGTTGGCCCGGGAGGTCGAGCGCTTTCATCCGCCCGTCATCCACTTCAGCGGTCACGGCCGGGCGGGCCGGCTGTACTTCGAGGATGAGGCCGCTCTGACCGACGAGGTGCCGGTCTCGGAGTTGGTCCGCCGGCTGCGCGAGGCCGGCCCGTTGCCACGGCTCGTTTACCTGTCGGCCTGCCACGGCGCCACGGCGGGAGCCTCTGGCCGTTCGAATCCCGGAGAGCGCATGGTGGACGCCGCGCTTGCCCGCGAGGAGACTCAGCCCTCGACCGCGGCCTCCCTGCACCGCGCGGGTTTTCCCCAGGTAGTCGCCTACTTCGGCCCTGTGGGCGACCGCCAGGCGACGCGCGCCGCGGCGGTCTTCTACGCTGCCCTCGGCTCCGGGAAGAAGGCGTGGGAGGCCCTGCGCCGAGCGCGCCGGGTCTCCACCGATCCGCACGAGGAAAGAGGCCGGTCCACGCATGTCTATCCCCTCGGTTGGGCGCAGCTCGCCCTCTACCACCGCGGCGGCGACGTGCCCACTGCCCTGACATCTGGCAGGGGCGAGCCTGCTGTCGATCTCGAAGAGAAACGGCGGACCTTCGAGCGGCTGGACCGCGAGGGCGGGAGCGAGCGGGTGGAAGGCATCCGGGGTGTGCAACGCCTGCGCTTCGGATTCGTGGGCCGCAGGAAGGAACGAGCTGGGGCGATCCGCCGTTGGCGCAGGGGAGAGCGGCGGCTCGTCGTCCTCGGTCTCGGCGGCCTCGGCAAGACCGCCCTGTGCGCGGAGTTGGCGCCGCTCCTCGCTCGCGACCTCAAGCCTGGCGGAGCTCGTGTGCTGGCGTTGGACGGGCGGCATGCGGGCGCGCAGCCGAACCCGCTTCTCGCCCTCTGGCAGGAGGTCCAAAGCGCGCGCTCCGGCGAGGAGTGGAGCCAGATCCTGGCGGGGCTTCAGGAGAACGGCTTGACGGGCGAAGCGCTCGGGAAGGCCGTGACCGAGCTCGCCAAGCTCGAAGGCGGGCTCCTGGTCTATCTCGACGACGCCGAGAGCCTCCAGGTGCCGGTAGGGGAGGGAGAGCTCGGGTGTTTCCGCGATCCGGAGCTTCAGCGTTTCTGGGAAGTCCTCCTCGCAGCGGCCAGCACGGCGAGCCCGATCGGTCTTCTTGTCTCATCCCGCTATCTCCCCGAGGGAACTCCCAGGAGCGCCGAGTTTCATCTGCCGCAGCTTCGACCCTATGAAGTGGTACGGCTGCTCTCCTGGATGCCGACCCTGGGCCGGCTGCCTGCCGAGGATCGCGCCTGGCTCGCGGAGAAGATCGACGGCCATCCGCGCACGGTCGAGTACCTGGAGGTGCTGGCCCGAGCCCAGGAGGAGAAGCGTGTGTCGCCGGGCGGATGCTACGACGGGAGGCGGTGGCGCGAAGAGATCCTGGAACCCGTTTTGCCCAAGACCCAGGAGAAGGTTGGAGCGGATCTGTTGCTCGGCAAAGTCTGGGCAGCGTTGCCGACGGAGGCGCAGGAGCATCTGGGCCGCTGCTCAGTGATCACAGCTCCCGTTCCGTGGGACGCGGTGCTCGCGCTTCAACCAGAGGAGGGGACGGCAGCCCGGCTGGTCGAGAACGGGATGCTGAGCCCGTTTCAATCTCCCGTTGGAAGTGATGATTGGTGGGCACCGCACCGGCTGGTTGCCGAAGAGGCTCAGCGGCACTGGACGGGAATGCCACAGGAGGCGCACCGTCAGCTCGGGGAATGGTTCGACGAACGCTTCACTGCTGAGGGGCTACAGTTCTGGGCGGAGCGGGCGGTGCAGCACCTGACACAGGCTGGAGAGGGAGATAAGGCGTGGCCGTCGGCGGAAAGGCTCATCATCTCGCTTCGAAGCAGCGGGCGGTACCGAGAAGCCCTCTCTTGGGTGGAGCAGGTGCTTGCGGCGGCTCCCACGAAAGCTCAGCTAGGTAAGGGGCTTGCTTTTCAGGTAGATATGGGAAGGCTCGCAAACATCATTCCTAACCAAGCTGAGGAAAATTTGCTGCAAGCGCTTGAATTAGTAGAGCCAGAGGATCGTGGTTTTGTCTTGAACAATCTCGGTAAATTGGCCCGCCGAAATGGCGATATCAGCAAAGCCGCGGTTTATTTTGACATTTCTATCCGAGTCGAAACTGCTCAAAAGGGAGAGATACACTTCGATGTTGCGGTCTCGCTCCATGAACTCGCCAGTGTCCTTAGGGCTGAGGGCGATCTCGACGGTGCGCGACAAAAACTCGAACACTCCCTTCAAATCTTGGTCCAGGTCTTCGGCACCGAGATCAACCGCGACGTCGCGGGCTCATTCCACTCGCTCGCCGGTGTACTTCAATTGCAGGGAGACCTCGACGGCGCGCGACGAAACCTCGAACGCTCTCTCCAAATCTTGGCCCAAGTCTTTGGCACCGAGATTCACCCCGATGTCGCGGCCTCGCTCCACGAACTCGCTGGCGTCCTCAAGGCTCAGGGCGACCTCGACGGCGCGCAACTAAATCTCGAACGCTGTCTCCAAATCTCGGCCCAGGTCTTTGGCACTGAGATCCACCCCGATGTCGCGGCCTCGCTCCACGTGCTCGCCGGTATCCTTCAGGCTCAAGGCGACCTCGACGGCGCGCGACAAAAACTCGAGCGCTCCCTTCAAATCTTGGTCCAGGTCTTCGGTACCGAGATTCACCCCTCCGTCGCCGCCTCACTCCACGAATACGCAGGCGTGCTTGAGGCTCAAGGCGATCTGGACGGCGCACGACAAAACTTTGAACGGGTCCTTGAGATCAGGGGTTCCGTCCATGGGACCCGCGAGCATTACCTGACGGCAATCACTGAAACGAACTTGGGGCTACTTCTTCGTAAGCAGGGAAAAAAAGATGCTGGAGGGAAACTCCTGGCTCACGCCTACTCCGTCTTTTTGAGCAAACTCGGCCCTGACAATCCCTACACTCGAAACCTGGCAGCTCTGGTAAAGGAAGAGTCTCCTTAAACTCTGCTCAGTGCCGCCCCGCCCCCGCCGGCTCCGCCTCCGTCCGCACCGCCACGTGAGTCTTCCGCCGGAACAGCCGCCCAGCCTTCTCCCGCCACTCGACCATGATTTCGTAGACGGTGGGGATCACCAGCAGGGTCAGCAGGGTGGAGGTGATGGTGCCGCCGATCACGGCGCGGCCCAGGGGGGCGCGGAAGTCGGCTCCCTCGCCGAGGCCCAGGGCCACTGGGATCATGCCGGCGATCAGGGCGATGGTGGTCATCAGGATGGGCCGCAGGCGGACCCGGCCGGCTTCGATCAGGGCCTCGCGCAGGGGCATGCCCTTCTCGTGGTTCCACTTGGCGAAGTCGATGAGCAGGATGGCGTTCTTGGCCACGATGCCCATCGGCAGGATGACGCCGATCAGGCTCATGAGGTTGATGGTGTCGCCCGTAATCAGGAGCGCCAGCACCACGCCCACCAGGGAGAGCGGGAGCGACAGCAGGATGGCCAGCGGGTCGAGGAACGAGCCGAACTGGACCACCAGGATCAGGTACATCAGCAGCACCGCGAGGCCCAGCGCGGCGAAGATCTTGGTGAACAGGTCCGCCTGCTCCTCGACATCGCCGCCCTGGGAGAGCTCGACTCCCGGCGGGAAGCGCAGGCCTCTCACCACCTTGTTGATGTCGGCGGACACCTCGGAGAGCGAGCGTCCCTCGATGTTGGCGCCCACGGTGACGATCTTGTCCCGGTCCAGGTGGTCGATCTGGGTGGGGCCGACGCTGCGCCGGATGGTGGCCACCTGGCCGAGAGGGATGAGGCTCGGGGCGGCGACTGCGGTCGGGGAGCCGGTCTGCCCGGCGGCCGCCGCTCCGCCGCTGCTCACTCCTCCGACCATCAGGGGGAGCTGCTCGATGGCGGTGACGTTGGCCCGCGCCTCGGGGGCGAGGCGGACGGTGACGTCGCGCGTCTTGCCCAGGGGGTCGACCCAGTCGCCCGCGTCGAGGCCGGCGAAGGCGGGGCGCAGCGACTGGGCGATGGTGGCCAGGTTGAGGCCGAGGGTGCCGGCGAGGCCGCGGTTGAGCCGCACCTCGAGCTCGGGACGCTCGCCGCGTGTGGAGAGGCCGATGTCCGTGGCGCCGTTCACCTTGCGGAGCTGGTTCTCGACCTGCAGCGCCGCCTGGTTGAGGGCCGCCGTGTCCTGGCCCCGGAGCTGGACCTGGATCTGCTTCTGGTTGCCGCCCGGCCCTCCGCCCTCGGAGATGTAGGCCGTCACGCCGCCGACCTGGCGCACCTCCTTGCGGATCTGGCGCGCCAGCTCCTGCTGCGAGAGGTCCCGTTCCTTCTTGCGGACGAGCTTGACGTAGACGCTGCCCGTGTCCACCCCGCCCGAGCCGGTGCTGCTGCCCACCGTGGCATAGGTGTAGGCCACCTCCTTGTGGGTGCGGGCGATGTCCGCCAGTTGCCGCAGCTTGATGGCCGTGTAGTCGAGGTTCGATCCCGGCGGCGTCTCGAGGGCCAGGGTGACCTCCGAGCGGTCGCTCTCCGGGATGAAACCGCCGCCGCCGAACATCACCTGGAGGGCCATGGACCCGACGAAGATCAGGACGACGATGCTGATGACGGCCAGCCGGTGGTCGAGGGCCCAGGCGATGACTCCCTTGTAGCGGTCGGCTTGGCGGTCGAACCAGGCGTTGAACCGGTCGAGAGCCCGGGCGATGAAGTTCTTCCGCTCGTGGGCCTCGAGCTGCGGGTCGGGCCAGTAGGCAGACAGCATCGGGTCGAGAGACAGGGAGACGAAGAGCGACACCAGCACCGAGCAGGCGATGGTGAGGGCGAAGGGCTTGAACCACTGGCCGGCGATCCCCTCCATGAAGGCCACGGGCACGAACACCGCCACGATGGAGAAGGTGGTGGCCGCCACGGCCATGGCGATCTCGTCCGTGCCGTCGTGGGCGGCCTGCACGTGGTCCTTGCCCATCTCCACGTGGCGCACGATGTTCTCCCGCACCACGATGGCGTCGTCGATCAGGATGCCGATGGCGAGCGACAGCCCCATGAGAGACATGGTGTTGAGCGTGAAGCCGAAGGCCCAGACGGCGATGAAGGAGGAGAGCACCGAGACGGGGAGCGCCAGGCCCGTGATCACCGTCGAGCGCCAGGAGTTGAGGAAGAGGAAGACGACGAACACCGTCAGGATCGCGCCCTCGATCAGGGCCTCCTCAACGTTGCGCACCGAGTTCTCGACCCGCTCGCCGGCGTCGCGCACGACGCTGAGCTTCACCCCGGGCGGCAGGGTCTTCTGCACCCGCTGGATCGCGAGCTTGACGGCGTCGGCGACCCGCGTGGTGCTCGCCCCCTTGGACTTGGTGATGTCGATGCCGACCGCTTTCTGGTCGTTGAAGAGGGCCAGGGAGCGCTGCTCGGCCGTGCCGTCGCGCACGTTGGCCACGTCTCCGAGGCGGACCAGCCGGCCGTCGCGGCCGCTCACCACGAGCTGGGCGAACTCCTCGGGGCTCTCCAGGCGGCCCCGCAGGCGGATCGCCTGCTCGGTGAGCCGCCCTTCGATCCGCCCGACGGGCGCCGCCAGGTTCTGCGTCTGCACCGCCTGGACCACCTGGGCCATGGTGACCCCCGCCGCCGCCATGTCGCCGGGGCGGACGTCGACGGAGATCTCCCGGTCGACCCCGCCCTGCACGGTCACCTGGGCCACGCCGTTGATTCCCCGTAGAGCCCGGGTGATCCCCGGGTCGGCCAGCAGCGTCAGCTCGGGGGTCTCCATTTGATCGGAGGCCAGCACCAGCGAGACGATGGGGAAGTCGTCGGGGTCGAACTTGCGCAGGACGGGCTCTTCCATCTCCTGCGGCAGGTCGTTGCGGATACCCGAGATGGCGTCCCGCACGTCCTGGGCCGCCTGGTCGGGATCCTTGCTGAAGACGAACTGCACGGTGACGGTGGCGAAGCCGTCGAGGGAGGAGGAGCGGATCTCGTCCACTCCGGAGAGAGCGCTGAAGGCCTCCTCCAGACGCTCCACCACCTCCTGCTCGACCTGGGACGGGGAGGCGCCCGGGTAGGGGACCGAGATGAAGACGATGGGGTTCGACAGGTCCGGGAACTCGTCGACGTCCAGGTTGGTGAGGGCGAAGATGCCGAAGATCACCAGGGCCAGCATCACCACGATGGTGACGATGGGGCGTTTGATCGCGAAATCGGAAATCGTCATAACGGGAGTAACCTCATTAACTTCACAGGGACCTGCCCTTCGGCGACCTCACCCCTGCCCCTCTCCTAAAGGAGAGGGATCTCATGGCATGACGTTTCGGGACTAGCCCTCCCTCTCCTTTAGGAGAGGGACCGAGGGTGAGGTTTTCGGAGGGCAGAGCGCTCCGACAGGGAAAGCACTGCCGAGACACCCTCATAAAGCCTGCGCCAACCTCTCCGCCTGCTGCCGGACCGACGGTGCCAGGCGCACCGGCGTGCCGGGCGTCATTTCCTGAGCGGCCCCCAGCAGGACAACGTCGCCGGCGGCCACGCCCCGGCGGACTTCCACCCGCTGCTCCCGGTCGTCCACCAGGCCCAGCTCCACCTCGACCCGTTCGACCTTGCCGTTACGCACTCGCATCACGGCGGGCTTCACCATGCGCCGGTCGATGGCGTCGGCCGGCAGGGTGAGGGCAGTCCGCGATTCGCTCTCCACTCGGCCCTCGGCATAGAGGCCGCTCACCAGGTCGTTGCCGGTGTTGGGGATCTCGGCGTAGACCCGCACCTGGCGGGTGGCCGGATCGGCCGTGGGGTTGATGCGGGTGATCTCGCCCCGGAAGGTGCGGCCGGCGTAGCCGGTGACCGTGAACTCCACGGGCGAGCCCACGTGGAGCGTCCCGAGCTGCTCGGCATTGATGGATCCCTCGAGCTGCAGGCTGGAGGGATCGACCACGGTGTAGATCGCCGTCCCGGGTTGGACGACGTCGCCGCCCGAGACCGGCCGCTCGCTCACCACGCCGGAGAAGGGCGCGGTCACCCGCGTGTAGCCGAGCTGCTTCTCGGCGTTGGCGAGCTGGGAGCGGGCGAGGGCCAGGGAGGATTGCGCCGTGACCACCGACTGCTGAGCCGTCTCCACGTTGCGCTGGGCCACGGCGCCGGCCGCCACCAGGGCCCGCTGCCGCTCGAGCTCGCGCATCGCCACGGCCAGGTTGCTACGGGCGTTCTCTACCGCCGCGCGGGCGGAGTTGTAGGCCTCGGTGAGAGAAGTGGAATCCAGGCGGGCGAGCACCTGGCCCCGGCTCACGGCCTGGCCCGGCTCGGCCAGGGTCTCCAGCACGGAGCCGGAGAGCTGCGCCCTGACGGTGGCCTGCCGCTCCGCCGTCAGCGTGCCGGTGAGGGCGGGGCCGGACTGGATGGGCGCCCGCGTCACCAGGGCCGTGTCCTCCGGCCCGAGCACCATGGGAGGCTGGGGGGCGTTGGCGGCCGCCGCCTCTTCTTTGCCCCGTCCACAGCCGGACGTCAGGCCCGCGGCCAGGATCAGTGTCATCAGGATCAGGAGGAAAGTATTGTGGTTCGAGCGTCTCATGGCGTGGCTCCCCCTGTGCCCGGAATGCCTGGCACAGCGCCCGGAATTCCCGTCGTACCGGTGGAAGCCGGAGCTCCCGTTTGCATCTGCGAGCCCGGAGCGGCGACCCCGCCGGCCCCCTGCTGGCCCGCCGCCAAACCTTGAGCCGAGGCGGCGCCGGCGGAGAGGGGGAGGTCGCGCAGCAGGGCCAGGCGGGCCCGCGCCACCTGGACGTTGCGCAGGGCCTGAGACCGGTTCACCTCGGCCTGCTCGGCGGCGATGCGGGCGTCCGACAGCTCGATCTGGCTGCCGATCCCCTCGCGGAAGCGGACGCCGGCGATTTCGAAAGCGCGCCGGGCCTGCTCCACGGTGCTGGTGCTGCTCTTCAAGGAGGCCTCGGCGTCGGCGAGGTCGTTCTGCGCCACGCGGGCATCCAGGTCCGCCGCCTCGCGCGTCTGCTGGAGGCGGGCCCGGGCCTGGGAAAGGTTCCCCCGCGCCACCAGCTCGTCTCCCCGCAGCCGGCCCCAGGTCAGGAGGGGGACGGAGAGGCTCAGGGTGACCGTCCAGTCCTCCCGGAAATCGGCGAATTCCGGCAGGCCGTTGGGCGGATAGGCGACCGGGTTGTAGCGCGAGCTGAAGCTGATGGACGGCAGCCGCTCTCCCCGGGCGCCGGTGAGCAGGGCCTGGTTGGCCTGCACCTCCTGGGTGGCTTGGCGCACCGGCGCCCGCTCGTCCGTGGCGGCGTTCGCGGGGGTGGCAAAGCGCTCCGGCAGATCCTCGATCCCCGTGGTGAGCTGGATCTCGTCGGTCAGGGGCACGTTGAGGAGCTGCTTCAGCCGCCAGTAGGTCTCCTGGCGCTGGCTGCGAGTGCGCAGCACCACCGGGACCTGGTTGTCGCGGGCGACCCGGGCGCGGAGCACGTCGAACTCCGCCTTGTCCCCCACCTGGAGGGCGACCTCGGTCTGGCGCAGCAGCTCCTCCTGCTGGCCGAGCGAGGCCTCGGCGATCTGCACCAGACGGTCGGAGAGCAGGGCGTCGAAGTAGGCGCTGGTGGTGTCGAGAAGGGTCTCGGCCCGCGCCGAGTCGGTGTCGATCTCCGCCGACCGGCGCCGGGAGCGGGCGGCGCGCAGGCGCGCCACGGTCTGGCCGCCGTCGAAGACGAGCTGCGAGAGCGAGAGCCCGAGGCTGTACTGGTTCTCGCGGCCGAAGGGGAGATCCCCGGCATCCTCCCCGCCACCGCCGCCGAAGTTGATGTCGCTGAACTGCGAGCGCAGCGTCCGGGTATAGGAGGCCGTGCCCGCGACTTGGGGGAAGAGGCCGCTGCGGGCGGCGATCTCGGTGCCCACGGCGCGCATCGCGCCGCCCTGGGCCACCCAGAGGGTCTCGCTCGCCCCCGAGGCGATGCTCAACGCCTCCTCCAGGGAAAGAAGGAGAACCCTGGGCTGCCCGGTGGTGTCCTGAACCGTGGCCGGCGGAGTTTCCTGGGCCAAGACGGATCCGAACCCGGCGAGCGCCCAGGTTAGGAAGAAGCTACAAAGAGTTTTTCTCAAGATGGACCGATCCGCCCTCGCATGACGTGCTACATCCCTTGGATCGGTAGCGGCCTTCCAGTGGATACCGCCCCGCGCTTCCGCACTGCGGCATGGATAATGCGAAGGTAGTGCCAAAGTCAGGACCGAGCCCCTTGACACCTCGGATATATTGCCCGCATGGCCAGACCCATCCTCTTCGCAATTGACGACGACCCCGAGGTGCTGCGGGCGGTGGAGCGGGATCTGCGGCGTCAATATGGGGAGCCTTACCGCGTGATGCGGGCAAGCTCGGGGCAGAGCGCCTTGGAGGCTCTGGAGCAGTTGAAGGTCCGTAACAGCGCCGTGGCCCTGTTCCTGGTGGACCAGAAGATGCCGCAGATGACGGGGGTCGAGTTCCTCGAGCGGGCGATCCCGATTTTCCCTACGGCCAAGCGCGTTCTGCTCACCGCCTACGCGGATACCGACGCCGCCATCCGCGCCATCAACACGGCGCGGGTGGACTATTACCTTCTGAAGCCGTGGGACCCGCCCGAGCAGTGCCTCTACCCGGTGCTGGACGACCTGCTGACGGACTGGCAGGCCTCCTTCCGCCCGCCCTTCGAGGGCATCCGGGTGGTCGGCCACCGCTGGTCGCCGGAGGCGTTCCAGATCCGCGACTTCCTGGCCCGCCACCAGGTGCCCTATCACTGGATGGACGTCGAGGAGGACGCCGAGGCGAAGGCTTTCACCGAAGGAGGGAACGGCGAGGCGGCGCTCCTTCCCCTGGTCATCCTCCCGGACGGCACCCACCTCAGCAGGCCCTCGCGCTCCGAGCTGGCCGAGAAGATCGGCTTCAGGACGCAGGCGGAGAAGCCGTTCTACGACCTGGTGATCGTGGGCGGCGGCCCCTCGGGGCTGGCGGCCGCCGTGTACGGAGCCTCCGAGGGGCTGCGCACGCTGATGGTCGAGGGCGAGGCCCCCGGCGGACAGGCCGGCACCAGCTCGCGGATCGAGAACTACCTCGGCTTCCCCTCCGGGCTCTCCGGCGCCGACCTCGCCCGGCGCGCCGTGACCCAGGCCCAGCGCTTCGGCGTCGAGATCCTGACTCCCCAGGAGGCGACGGGACTGCGCTTGGAGGACCCCTACCGCATCGTCATCCTCGGCGACGGCCGCGAGGTGAGCTGCCACTCGCTGCTGATCGCCACCGGCGTCTCCTACCGCAAGCTCGACGTCTCCGGCGTCGAGCGGCTGACCGGCGCGGGCATCTACTACGGCGCGGCCATGACCGAGGCCATGGCCTGCCGCGACGAGGACGTGTTCATCGTCGGCGGCGCCAATTCCGCCGGCCAGGCCGCCATGTACTTCTCGAAGTACGCCCGGCGGGTGGTGATGCTGGTGCGCGGCGACTCCCTCAACAAAGCCATGTCGCAGTATCTGATCGACCAGATCGGGGAGACTCCCAACATCGAGGTCTGGTACCACGTCAACGTCGCCGAAGCCCACGGCGGCGACCACCTGGAGTCGATCGACGTCCACAATTCCGAGACCGGCGACGCCGGCAATCATCCGGCCCGGTCGCTCTTCATCCTCATCGGCGCCCAGCCGCGCACCGGCTGGCTGGAAGGCACCATCGAGCGCGACGAGCGAGGCTTCATCCTCACCGGCCCCGCCCTGCTCCGCGACGGCCAGCGCCCCAAGGGGTGGCAACTCGACCGCGACCCCTTCCTGCTGGAGGCGAGCGTCCCCGGGATCTTCGCGGCCGGCGACGTACGCCAGGGCTCGGTCAAGCGCGTGGCCTCGGGCGTCGGCGAGGGCTCGATCGCCATCTCCTTCATCCATGAGTATCTGAGCCGGCTGTAGGCCGTCATCGAATCGAATCAGATCGAGGAGGCGCCATGCTGCACGACCCCAAAGAGACCTCCCTCTTTCCCCGCCTGACGGAAGAGGCCCTGGGCCACATGCAGGAGGTGGGGGAGGAAGTCGAGCTCCAGGACGGCGCGGTCCTGTTCTCCGAGGGCGATCAGGATTACCAGTTCTTCGCCGTGCTCGAGGGCGAGGTGCGCGTCACCAAGAAGGTGGGCAACGAGGAGACGCTCCTCGCCATCCACCAGCCGGGCGAGTTCACGGGCGAGATCTCGATGCTCACCGGCGAGCCGGCCATCGCCACCGGCCGGGCCGCCGGCAAGATCCGCGTGCTGCGCCTGACCACCGACAAGCTCCGCCGGCTGGTGGCCGAGTGCCCTCCCGTGGCCCGGGTCCTCCTCGGGGCCATGGCCAACCGGACCAAGGACGTGGACGCCCAGATCCGCCAGCAGGAGAAGATGGCCGCCCTGGGCAAGCTCTCGGCCGGCCTCGCCCACGAGCTGAACAACCCCGCGGCGGCGGCGGGCCGGGCGGCCGGCCAGATCCGCGACTCCCTGCGCTGCCTGCAGAGCCTGATCCTGGAGCGCGACCGCCCGTTCACGCCCGAGGAGCGGCAGGTGATGATCGAGGTCCAGCGCGAGGCCCTCTCCGAGATCGCCCAGAATGAGGGCAAGCCGCGGCTCGATCCCCTGGCCCAGAGCGACCTCGAGGACGCCTTGACCGATTGGCTGGACGAGAGGCAGGTGGAGGACGCCTGGCGCCTCGCCCCCACCCTGGCCTCTGCCGGGCTCGGCCCCGAGCGGCTGGACTCGATCGCCGCGCGGATCGGCGGCGGCGAGCTGGGTTTCTTCCTTCCCTGGATGGAGGGGCTCCTAAACCTCGCCGAGCTCCTGGACCAGGTGGAGAACGGCACCTCCCGCATCTCCGAGCTGGTGGCCGCCATCAAGGAGTACTCCTACATGGATCAGGCCCCGCAGCAGGAGATCGACCTCCACGCCGGTCTCGAGAGCACCCTCAAGATGCTCGCCCACAAGCTCCGGAAAGGCGAAATCGAGGTGGTTCGCCAGTACGACCGCGATCTACCGAAGGTCTGCGCCTACGGCAGCGAGCTCAACCAGGTGTGGACCAACCTGATCGACAACGCCGTCGATTCCATGGCGGGCCAGGCCGGCGCCAGGCTCACGCTCCGCACCTCGCGCGAGCGGGACGAAGCCGTCGTCGACATCATCGACAACGGCCCCGGCATCCCGGAAGAGGTCCAGCAGAGGATCTTCGATCCGTTCTTCACCACCAAAGGAGTGGGGGAGGGGAATGGCCTGGGGCTCGACATCGCCCGGCGTATCGTCAAGACCCGCCACAAGGGCGAGCTCCGCGTCGAGTCCAGGCCCGGCGAGACCCGCTTCGAGGTGAAGCTGCCGATCCCGTGCGGGCCTGGCGCTCAGGCTGGCTGATATCCTGTTCAGGCATGCCCATCGATCCGCGCAATTTCGAGGTATTGGACGACGAAATGGCCCAGGTCTTCCGGGCCATGACGGGAGCCCAGCGCCTGAAGATCGCGAGCGACCTGTTCGCCTCCGCCCGGCGCATGATCGCCAGCCATCTCGTCGCGGAGCATCCGGACTGGGACGAGCAGCGCATCCAGGAGGAGACGGCGCGGAGGCTCTCGCATGGAGCAGTTTGAGCTGCTCCAGCACGTCGTCAAGGCTTTGGAGCGGCTCGGCCTCCGGTATTTCGTCACCGGATCGATGGCCACCATCTTTTTCGGCGAGCCGCGCTTCACGAACGACATCGATATCGTCGTCGATCTCCCTCCCGCAAGGATCCCTGAGCTCTGCGCGGCGTTTCCCGCTCCCGATTTCTACCTGAGCCAGGAGACCGTCCACCGAGCCGTGACGCGCCGCGGGCAGTTCAACATCATCCACCCGTCGTCGGGGCTCAAGGTGGACGTGATGGTTCCGGCCGACTCACCGTTCAACCAAGGCCGGTTCGCGCGAATGAAAAGGGTCAGGCCCGCCCCTGATTTCGACGCCGCTTTCTCCTCCCCTGAGGACGTGATCCTCAAGAAGATGGAGTCCTATCGCGAGGGCGGCTCCGAGAAGCACCTGCGCGACATCGCCGGTGTATTGAAGATCAGTGGAGAGCGCCTCGATCGAGCCTATATCGCGGAGTGGGCGGAACGGATGGGAACCTCGGAGATCTGGGAAGAGATCCTGCGGCGCGACGCCAGGGTACAATAGCGAAGCCCTGCTCGCCAAGAAGGTTGTACTCCTCTCGAGTCCAGCGCCGAATATGGATGGCATCGGTTGCCAAGACGCTCTTCATCCCGCAAGGAAAAGATCGCTCACGGCCAGCCGGAAGCCTGGCAGCACGGCGGAGGCGATGACATCCCCCTTGTTTCCTCGGGCGTGCTCAACGTAGCGCCTGCGGTCTGCGGAAAGGAGGTACACAAGGACCCATTCCATGCGGGGATCGATAAGCCAGTACTCCGGAACGCCGGCATCTCGGTAAGCGGCGAGCTTCACGTCCTGATCGAGGCGGCGGGTGGCTGGCGAGAGGACCTCCACCACAAGGTCGGGTACGCCTTCGAAGGAGCCGGCTCCCTTACGCGGCTGGTTGCCGGTGCGGAAGAAGACCAGGTCCGGCTGGACCGGGGAGGCAATGCCGGGGAGCCTCACATCGAAAGGCGAGGTGAGGACGATTCCCAGCCGGCCCTCGTGGACGAAGTTCCCCAGAAGGCGAAAGGATTGGGAGACCGAGAACTGGTGGTCGTAGTTGGGGGCCGGGGTCACGTAGAGGAGTCCATGGATGACTTCGTAGCGCCGTCCGTCGTCCGGCAGGCGCAAGTAGTCGTCGTACGTCCACTGTCCCTGGACGGGCCAAGTCCGCCCGGCATCTTCAGGGCTTAACGGGAACGCGGGTTGGGCCATGAATACCTCCTCGCGGACCAGAGTAGCGATCCATCCCGAGAGCGTCAAGGCATGGCTTTAGGGGAAAAGATATCGGGGGAACGGGATTCGGTCAAGGAAGCGGGGAGCTCGTCCGTCCGGACAGTAAGCTCCTCGGTTAGGATACCGCCCGGTCTTCAGGAGAAACCTATGCCGTCGCGAGCCGCCGCCTCTTCGTTGATCTCTGGCTTGCTCATCCTCACGCTCGCTTCCTGCTCCTCAGCGCCGCGCCCCGCTCCAACGCCGCCGGCTGCCGTAGCCGTAGAGGAAGCGCCGCCGCCGTCAATCAATCTGCTCTGCCATGAGGGTGCCCGGGCCGTCCGCTTCGACAAGATGGGGGTGCCGGTGGAGGAGCGGGCAGCGGACGTGGCCCTGACTCGCGGGTCTGCCTGGGTCCTGTTCACTCAAGGACGCCTGGTGCGGCTCAGCCGCGGCGGCGACACGATGTCCGTCCAGACGCGCATGCTGCCAGGCGGGGAGAGATGGAACCGCCTGGCGGTCGATCCGGTGGACGATTCCGTCTGGGCGGTCTCACAGGACCTGTTCGATCTTTACAGAATCTCACCCCAGGGGCAGGTGAGCGTGATCAAGCTGCAGCGCCAGATCGAGGGGACCGGCGGCTTCTACAACCTGGTCGTGGGACGGGATGCCATCTACGCGCAGCCGATCTGCGCGGACACCGCCGTCTGGCGGATCGACCGCTCCGGCAAGGTCCTGGGCACGGCGTTCGAGGCGTCGCAGCAGACCGAGGCCGTGCGGACGACCGAAGGAGCGGAGGCGCGCCGGGGTTGCGCCAACGTTTTCCTCGAGAAGGACGCGGAGGGCCGCATCCTGGTCTGGGACGATGTGCAAAAGGCCACCCAGCAAGTCGACGAGCAGGGGAACTGGACGCCGAGCGACTCGCGCCTCCTCACCCAGCTCGGCGAGTCGAGCCCGGCCATTGCCATCCAGGGCGAGATGAGGGAGGAGAGGACGGATCAGTGGTACTTCACGGACGTGGTCGGCGATCTCTTCTTCTGGAAGGGGCGGCCGGTGTTCCTGAAAGGCTGGTCCTCGAAGGAGCGAAAGGCAGGGGACTACACCGTCCTTCTCCTCCCGGGAGAGGGCGAGGCCCGGGAGGTGCTCATGTCCTGCAACGGCTTCCCCCTTCGCCACGTCACCACGGACGAGACGGGCTACGCGGCGATCTCGGAGGGATTCCTGATCTTTGGCGAGATGGCAAGGGCTCCGGATCTGCCGTGAGGGTGAAGTTAGGACAGATAACGATCGATATCGAGAGCACCATGAAAGACGCCTAGGATGTCGATGTCCCCATTGTTCACCAGGTAAGCGATCCGATAATGCCCGTAGAGCAGGATTCGGACAGGCTTCTCCGGTCTTTCTTGATAGCGATAACCGCGTTCCGGAAACCTCGTCAGAGTCTCCGCCTTTTCCACGATCCCTTGAAGGGTTCGACGGGCGGCCGCAGGGTTGTCGTGGGCGATGTAGTCGTGGATCTCCCGGAGCCAAAGCTCCGCCTCACGCGACCATCTTATTTGGCCCATGAAGAGATTCTCTTCTTCATCTCTTCATGACTGATCGTGCGCCCGTTCTCGACATCCTCAAGACCACGGTCCACCATTCGGGCGAAAGCGAGCTCACGGAGGATCTCGTCGTATGAGCTGTCCTCCGGCTGATCCTGGACGAGTTGGAGCATTCTCTGCTTCGCGGTCATCTGTGCCTGGGCCAAAGCGAACCCCTCCTTCGAGATCATGTTAGCCGACTAACCTCAATTCCCCTTCTGCTCCTTCCACCCCGTCCAACCCGGCCCCCGCACCACCCGTCCCGCCGCCGCTCCGGTCGGCTCGCCGTCCCTGAGCACCTGGACGCCGTTGACGAAGACGTGCTGGACGCCGGTCGAGTACTGGTGCGGCTTGTCGAAGGTGGCGTGGTCCTGGACCTTGGCGGGATCGAAGACGACGATGTCCGCGAAGTAGCCCTCCTTGAGCAGGCCGCGCTCGCGGATCTTGAGGTTCGAGGCGGGCAGGGAGGTCAGCTTGCGGACCGCCTCCTCGAGCGGCACCACCTTCTCGTCGCGCACGTACTTGCCGATAACCCGGGCGAAGTTGCCGTAGGCCCGCGGGTGGGGGTTGGACTTCAGGAAGACGCCCTCGGCCGTGGGGGCCTCGGCGTCCGAGCCGAAGCTCAGCCAGGGGATGGCGACCTGGCGGCGGACGTTGTCCTCGGACATCAGGAAGTAGACAGTGCCCACCCGGCTGTCGTCCTCGATCACCAGGTCCATGGCCGTCTCCTGGGGAGACTTGCCGCGCATCTTCGCCACCTCGGCCAGGGTCTTGCCGGTCAGGGGCTTCAGCTTGTCGTTCTTGAAGGCGACCAGGAGGATCTTCTCGGGACCCGCGGCGACGAAGAAGTTCTCCCACTTGTCGGTCGGGGCCGCCATCTCCCGGGCCACCTTCTCGCGGGTGGCCGGGTCCTTCATGCGGGCGATCCAGGCTTCGAGGCCGCCCTCCTGGACCCAGGGGGGCATGGAGGCGTCGAGACCGGTGGCGCCGGCGGTGTAGGTGTACATGTCGGCCGTGATCTTGAGGCCGGAGGCCCGGGCGTCCTCGACCTTCTTGATGACGGCGTCGAGCTTGCCCCAGTTCTGCTGGCCGGCGGCCTTGAGGTGGTAGATCTCGGCGGGGATCTTGGCCCGGCGGGAGATCTCGAGCAGCTCGTCGATGGCCTCCAGGAGACGGTTGCCCTCGCTGCGCATGTGGGAGATGTACATGCCGCCGTACTTCGCGGCCTCCTCGCAGAGGGCCACCAGCTCGTCGGTGCCGGCGTAGAAGGCGGGGGCGTAGATCAGCGAGGAGCCCACGCCGAGGGCGCCCTCTTCCATGGCCTGGCTGACCAGCTTGCGCATCCGCGCCAGCTCCTCGGGCGTCGGCGGCCGGTCGGCGTAGCCCACCTCGTGGACGCGGATCGTCGTCGCGCCCACGAAGGAGGCGACGTTGGGGGCGATCCCCTTGGCGGCGACCTGATCGAGGTATTCCCCGAGGGTGGTCCAGGTGATGGGGTACTTGATGTCCCCCTGCTGCTCGACGCCCTCCTTCTTCATGGCGTCGTTCAGGGGGCCCATGGAACCGCCCTCGCCCATGACCTCCAGGGTGACGCCCTGGCGGATGTCGCTCTGGGCGCGGCCGTCCACGAGGAGCGACTCGGTGGCCCAGCTCAGCATGTTGACGAAGCCGGGCGAGACCGCGAGCCCCTTCGCGTCGACCTCCTTCTTCCCTTTGGCGTCTCCCAGCGATCCCAGGGCGGCGATGCGGTCCCCGTTCACGGCCACGTCGCCGACGAACGGCTTGCCGCCGGAGCCGTCGTAGATCGTGCCGCCGCGCAGGATGAGGTCGTAGGTCTTCGGCTCCGCGGCACGGACGGCACCCGTCAGGGCAAGCAGAAGGCAGAGCACGGAGAGAGATTGCGTCATCGGGGGCTCCTCACGGAAAAGTTCACCAAACGCCGGCCAACGTCCGCCAGTTGTTCTTGCGGGTGCCGAAGCGGAACTGGAGGTCGGGGATCCCCGCCGCCGGCAAATTCTTCAGGCGGAAGACGGCCGAGCCCTGGTCGTAGACGCCGATGCCGTCCCTGCCATCGCCGTCCCAGTCGCCGGCCACGGGCAGAGAAGTCCGTCCCGCGGGGCCGAACGGAACCGTGACAGGGACCGGCTCTCCGGCGCCGAGCAGGAGGAACCGGGAGGCCGCCGGATCGAAGAGGCCCACTGAGTCGGCGCCGTCGCCGTCCCAGTCGCCCGCGAGAGGAATCCTGGCCTGGCCGGGAGCACCGAGTTGGACCGTCGAGTCGAAGCCGGGGCCGGAGAGGGTGTTCTTGAGGTGGAAGATCCCGGTCGTCACGTCGTAAAGGCCCACCGTATCCTTGCCGTCGCCGTCCCAATCGCCGGCCACGGGGCGAACGTTGGCGGAGGGCGCGCTCACCGCCAGGATGACGTCGGAGGCGCCCCCCTGGAGCGAGTTCTTGATGCGGAAGATCGCCGTCGCCGGATCATAGAAGCCGGGCGTCGCCTTGCCGTCGCCGTTCCAATCCCCGGCCAGGGGAACCCAGGTGTTGCGGCGGGGGCCGAACCTCACGGCCCTCGCGGCGGCCGCCTCCGTGTTCGCCGCCTTGAGCTGGAAGAAGGAGGCCGCGGGATCGAAGAGCCCCACGACGTCGCCGGGAGAGACGGCCTGGCCGGCGGCCAGGGCATAGACGCGTCCGGTCAGACTCGCCATGTAGACCTCGCCCGCCGCGTCCTCGCTGAAGGCCGTGATCTGGGGCACCCGGTCGGCAAGGGTGTAGACCTTGAGGCCGGCGCCCTCCCGGATGGCGGCCCACATCGTGCCGGTGCAAAAGTCGCCGAAGAGGTAGGCGCCCCGGAGCTGCGGCAGCCGGCTGCCGCGATAGACGACGCCGCCGGTGACCGAGCAGAGCGGGTCGTGGTCGTACTCCAGGACGGGGGCGGTGTAGGCCGTGGAGCCGCACACCGGGGTGGTGGCCGGGCAGGCGTCGGCGGCGGAGCAGAGTGTGCCCTCCATCAACTTCCAGCCGTAGTTCTCGCCGCCGCGCGCCGCCGCCGGCTGGAAATCGACCTCCTCGCGGTGGTTCTGGCCGACGTCGCCGATCCACAGGTCGCCCGTCTCACGGTCGAAAGAGAAGCGGAAGGGGTTGCGGAAGCCGACCGACCAGACCTCGTCCGGCGGGTTGCCCGGACCGCGGAACGGGTTGCTGGCCGGGATGCCGTAGTAGGGCGGCGTCGAGACGTTCTGATCGACGTCGAGCCGGAGCATCTTGCCGAGCAGGTTGTCCGGCTTCTGGGCTGCGCAATCCGGATCGAAGGCGGCGCCGCCGTCGCCCAGGGCGGTATAGAGATAGCCGTCGGGCCCGAACTGGACCTGGCCGCCGTTGTGGCTGCGGTGGGGCTGATGGACGATCAGCAGCGTGCGCGCGCTCGCCGGATCGGCCTGGTTGGGATCGGCCGCCGAGACCTTGTAGCGGGCGATGACCGTGTCGCCGTCCAGGTTCGTGTAGTTGACGAAAAAGAACCCGTTCTCGGAGTAGCGGGGGTGGAAGGCCATGGAGAGGAGGCCGCCCTCGTCGCTGAGGTTGACCTGGCCCCGGAGGTTGAGGAACGGCTGGGACAGCACCGAGCCGCGGTCCAGGATGACGATCCGGCCCTCGCGGAGGACCACGAACAGGCGGGGGTCCGCCGTGTGGGCGATGGACGTCGCCGCGCCGAGCTCCTCCTTGAGCAGGTTGAACCGCACGCCCGGCAGAATGCCCGTGGACGTGAACGGTCCGGTCGAAGGGGCGGGAGCCTGGGCGAAGGCCTCCGCGGCGGCGAAAGGAAGGACGGCCGCCAGGAGCGCCGCGGCGCGGGAGCGGAAAAAGGGGCTCGGCATTCAGGGCTCTCCAAGTCGTATCGCCGTCACCAGGCGCCGGCGATGGGCTTCCACCCGCCGCGCCGGGGCCCGAACCGGAACTGCGCGTCGGGGTTGCCCCCCGACGGGGCGTTGCGTAGACGGAAGACGGCTGAAGCAGGATCGTACACCGCAACGCCGTCGCGGCCATCGCCATCCCAATCCCCGGCCACCGCGAGCGAGCCTCGGCCACGCGGCCCGAACTGGAACTGGAGGTCGATGCTGCCCGTGAACGAGCTCGCCAGCATGAAGAACGACTCCGTGGGATCGTAGAGGCCGACGCCGTCGGCGCCGTTGCCGTCCCAATCCCCGGCCAGGGGAATCCGTGCCTGACCCGGAGCTCCGAAGTTGAACGTGACGTCGAACCCGGAGCCGGCAAGGGAGTTCTTGAGCAGGAACCTGCCGGATGCGGAGTCGTACAGCCCCACCGTGTCCCTGCCGTCGCCGTCCCAATCGCCCGCCACGGCAACGGCCCTGGCGGGGGCGTTGACCTGAAGGAAGATGTCGGCGTTGGGGCCGGTGAGCGAGTTCTTCAGACGGAACAGGCCCGACGCGGGATCGTAGAACCCGGGAGTGCTCGTGCCGTTGCCGTCCCAATCACCCGCGAGCGGAACCCAGGGATTGCGGCGCGGGCCGAAGCGGACGACCTGCACCCTGCCGTTGGCGGTATTGGCCGCCTTCAGTTGGAAACGGGAGGCCTGCGGCTCGAAGAGCCCGACGGTGTCCGCCTTGCCGCCGCCGGCGGCCTGGCCGGCGAAGCGGAAGAGGCTGCCGCCCAGGGTGGCCGCGTAGAGCTCGCCGGCCTGGTCCTCGCCGAAGGTCACGAGCTGCGGGAGCTGCCCGGGCACGGTGCGCACCGTGAAGCCGCTCCCCTGGCGGCTGGCGGCCCAGATCGTGCCGCTGCAGAAGTCGCCGAAGAGGTAGACGCCCCGCAGCGCTGCCACGCGGCTGCCGCGATAGACATAACCCCCCGTGACCGAGCAGCCGCCCCCGTGGTCGTACTCGAGCACGGGCGGGGTGAACGCCGAAGAGTCGCAGCGGGGCGTCGAAGCCGGGCAGGCGTCGGTCGAGGAGCAGACGGTGCCCTCCATGACCTTCCAGCCGTAGTTCTCGCCGCCCCTCGAGTTGGCGGGCTGGAAGTCGATCTCCTCGCGCTGGTTCTGGCCCACGTCGGCGATCCAGAGGTCGCCGGTCTGGCGGTCGAAGGAGAAGCGCCAGGGGTTGCGCAGGCCGCTCGCCCAGACCTCGTCCAGCGGATCGCCGGGGCCGCGGAACGGGTTGCCGGCCGGGATGCCGTAGAAGGGGGCGGCCGAGACGTTCTGGTCGACGTCGATCCGCAGCATCTTGCCGAGCAACTCGCCAGGCTTCTGGGCCCGGCAGGCCGGATCGAACGCGGCGCCGCCGTCGCCCATGCCGATGTAGAGGTAGCCGTCGGGGCCGAACTGGAGCTGTCCGCCGTTGTGGTTCGAGAACGGCTGGTCGATGGTCAGCAGGGTCCGGGCGCTCGCCGGGTCGGCCCGGTTGGGGTCTCCCGCGGAGACCTGGTAGCGGGCGATGACGGTGTCGCCCGAGGTGTTGGTGTAGTTGACGAAGAAAAAGCCGTTCTGGGCAAAGCGCGGGTGGAAAGCCGTCGACAGCAGCCCGCCCTCGCCCACGGTGGCGATCAGGCCGCGGATGTCGAGGAGCGGCTGGGAGCGCGCGGTCCCGTTGTCGAGGATGACGATCCGGCCGTCGCGCAGGGTGACGAACAGCCGGGCGTCCCCGGCGTGCGTGACCCCGGTCACCGAGCCGAGATTGCTCGCGACCGGCTCGAGCCTCACGCCCTGAAGGGAGCCCGCGACGGGAAAGGGGGCCTTGGCGAGCTCGGGGTCGAGCAGGGTGGCGCCCGACCGGGGAAGCGGCGAGGCCAGAAGAAGGAGCGCGGCAGCGAGGGGGCGGAGAAGAGGTTTGTGCATGAATGAATCCTCCTGTCGTGGAGGCATCTTACCTGGGAGACCGATTACCTGGGATACTGAGGGGATGATTGCTATCGACGGCAACCTCGCAATTCCCGAAGAGGACGTCACTTTCGCCACCTCGCGGAGCGGCGGACCCGGCGGCCAGAACGTCAACAAGCTGGAGACCCGGGTGACGCTCCGCTTCGACCTCGCCGGCTCGTCCAGCCTCTCGGAGGAGCAGAAGGCGCGTCTGCGGGAGCGGCTGGCGACGCGGATCACGAAAGACGGCGTGTTCCACGTCACCTCGCAGCGGCACCGCACCCAGGGGGCGAACCGGGAGGCGGCCGTAGAGCGCTTCGCCGAGCTGCTGCGGGAAAACCTGCGGGAGGAGGCGCCGCGCCGGAAGACCCGGCCCTCGCGGGCGGCAAAGACGCGCCGTCTGGACGCCAAGCGCCGGCACAGCCAGCGCAAGCGGGACCGCGCGGCGCCAAACCCGAGAGAGTAGACGGTCCTGGTATAGGATCGCCCGAGCGGGCCGCGCCCATGCCTATGACCTCCGACCGATTTTTCAGCCAAGCCGACCTCGATGCCATCCGCGCCGCCGTGGGCGAGGCGGAAGGGCAGACGTCCGGCGAGATCGTCCCCTACGTGGTGGACCAGAGCGACGCGTATCCCAGCGCCGCATGGAAGGGAGCGGCCCTGGGAGCCCTGCTGGCGCCGCTGCTGGCGCTCGCCATCCATCGCTGGAGCAGCATCTGGGGTATCCCGATCGAGTATTGGATCGCTCTGCCGGCGCCGGTCGGCGGCGCGGCAGGGTACCTCCTGGCTCTCCTGCCGGCGGTCCGGCGCTGGATGGCGGGGGAGGAGGCCATGGAGTCCCGGGCGCGCCGCCGGGCCGCCGTGGCCTTCCTCGATCAGGAGGTCTTCCGCACCGCCGACCGCACGGGCATCCTCCTCTTCGTCTCCCTCTTCGAGCATCGAGTCGTGCTGCTGGCCGACGCCGGCATCCATGAGAAGGTCGATCAGGGGCAATGGGAGGAGATCACCCGCCGTCTGGCCGCGGAGATCCGGCGGGGCCGGCGCGGTCCGGCGATGGTGGAGGCCATCCGCGCCTGCGGGGAGCTGCTGGCGCGGCACAAGGTCGAGATCCGTCCGGACGACCGCAACGAGCTGAGCGATGAGCTGCGGCGGGGAAGGGACTGACATGGGCCGCCCTCTCCTCCTTGCGCTCCTGCTTCTTCTGCCCCTGAGGGCGGACGCCGCCGAGGTTCCCGCCCTCCAGGGACGAGTCAACGACTACGCCAACCTGCTCTCGCCCGGTCAGAAGCAGAACATCGAGTCCCAGCTCGCCCAGTTCGAGCAGCAGACCGGCCATCAGGTCGCCGTCCTGACCATCGCCACTCTGGACGGCGAGGACATCGCGGACTACGGGAACCGGGTAGCCCGCGCCTGGGCCCTGGGACAGACGGGGAAGGACGACGGCGCCCTGCTCCTCGTGGCCCAGCAGGACCGGAAGATGCGCATCGAGGTCGGCTACGGGCTGGAGGGGGTGCTGACGGACCTGCAGACCGGCATCATCCAGAACGAGGTCATCATCCCCTATTTCAAGCGCGGGGACTTCGGCGGCGGCATCGAGGCCGGGGTCAACGCGATCCTGAGCACGATTCAGGGCAAGGCAGTGGAGCCGGCCCCCGTTCAGAGTCCGGCGAGCGGCGGGGGAGGGGGAGGCGGCGACTGGCTGGGCTTCCTGATCTTCGGGCTCTTCGCCCTCGGGCCGTTCGTCCTCAACGCCATCCGCAGCGGTAGCTGGATCGTCTACATCGTCCTGCTGCCGATCCTCTTCTTCCTCGGTTCGATCTTCAGCGTCGTCACCGGCCTCGTGGTCGCGGGGCTGTGGCTCGTGCTCTTTCCCATCCTGCGGGCGATCCTGCCGAAACATCCTCCCTCGGGCCGGTTCGGGGGAAGACGGGGAGGCGGAGGCTGGTGGATCGGCCCCGGTATGGGCGGCGGTGGCGGAGGGGGTGGTGGCTGGGGAGGTGGGGGAGGAGGCTTCTCGGGCGGCGGCGGCAGCTTCGGCGGCGGCGGGTCGTCGAGCAGTTGGTAGTTAATAGGTAATCAGCCGGCCCTCGAACGCCTCCATTGCCTCCCTCACCAGCCGGTCCGCCTCCCCGGTATGTTTCGGGGAGAAATGGAATGGCACCAGCCGCCGCGCCCCGGCCTCGCGGGCGAGCCACCCCGCCTGCCGGGCCGTCAGATGGTACTTCTCGGCCGCCCGCCGCTCCTCTTCATAGGTGAAGGCCGTCTCGATGAACAGCGTATCCGCTCCGCGGGCGAGGTCCACGATGGCTTCGGCGTTCGCCGGGGTGAACCCGGAGTCCGTCACGTAGGCGATCTTCTGCCCGGGCACGACCCGCAGCACCTTCTCCTTCAGGTCGCCCAGCGAGACGGCACGCTCCATCGTCGAGCCGTTCTCGCGCCAGCGCACCGCGACCTGCGTCCCGTCCGGCTCTCCCCGGGCCACGGAGGACTTGAGCTCCCGCAGCCACGGACCCGTGGGGAGGCCCAGCTCCTCGAGGCCGCTCTTCCAGACGTTGACGTGGAACTTCTCCTCCAGCGCGAAAGCGAGGCAGGGGATCTGGTGATCGAGGAACGCGGCCCGGATCTGGAACGTCTCGTCGTCGAGCAGGATCCCCGGCGGCAGCGCCGGGATCTCGACGGGCTCGCGCCGGAACCCGGTGCGGCTGCGGAGCTCCGCGGATTCGAGGCTGCCGTCCAGGCTCATCTCCGTCGCCCGCACTCTGAGGTCCCTCTCGTAGTTCCCCACCAGGTTCCAGGTGTAGGCGGCGAGCTTGTGCTCGACCCGGTCGATGAACCCCGGGGGACCGAAGAGATGGAGCACCTTGTCGCGGCCCAGGAGGATGCGCAGGAGGGCGTCGAAGCCCGCGAAGTGGTCCATGTGGGTGTGGGAGACGAAGGCGTGGCCGACCCTCAGGAGCTGGCGCGCCGAGAGCGGCGAGAGGTCGCCCAGGTCGAAGAGCAGCGCCCGGCGCTCGAAGAGGAAATCCACGTAGAGCCCGGGATCCCCGAACGGATCGTTGACCAGCCGGGGATGAAAGAGGGGCTTCATACCCCTGACAGTGTAGAGCCTACCGTTCCACCCAGTAGTTCGGCGCTTCCTTGGTGATCACCACGTCGTGGGCGTGGCCTTCCTTGAGGCCGGCGGGGGAGATGCGCACGACACGGGCCTTGGTGCGCAGCTCCTCGATGTTGGAGCAGCCGGCGAGCCCCATGCCGGAGCGCAGACCGCCCGTGAGCTGGGGCAGCATCTGATGGAGGCTCCCTTTGTGGGGGACCATGCCCTCGATCCCCTCGGGCACCAGCTTCGAGAGGCTGCCGCCGCCGCTGTTGTCCTGGAAGTAGCGGTCGGCGCTGCCGCGGGCCATGGCGGAGAGGGAGCCCATGCCCCGATAGGCTTTGAAGGTGCGCCCCTGGTAGAGGATGGTCTCGCCGGGGCTCTCCTCGGTGCCGGCGAGCAGCGAGCCGATCATCACCGAATGGGCGCCGGCCACCATGGCCTTGGTGAGGTCGCCGGAGAACTTGATGCCGCCGTCGGCGATGATCGGGATGTCGTGCTCGGCGGCGGCGCGGGCGCAGTCCATGATGGCCGTGACCTGCGGCACGCCGGCGCCGGTGACGACCCGGGTGGTGCAGATGCTTCCCGGCCCGATGCCGACCTTGACCGCGTCGGCCCCGCGCTCGATGAGGGCGAGCGTCCCCTCGGCCGTGGCGACGTTGCCGACGACCAGCTTCACCTCGGGGAACCGCTCCCGGAGGCGTGCCGTGGCCTCGAGGACGCCGAGGCTGTGGGCGTGCGAGGAGTCGAGGACGAGGAGGTCGACCTTGGCCTTGACCAGGGCCGCCGCGCGTTCGAGGTAATCGCCGCTCGCGCCGACCGCCGCGCCCACCCGCAGGCGGCCGAGCTCGTCCTTGCAGGCGTTGGGGTACTGCATGTTCTTCTGGATGTCCTTGACGGTGATCAGGCCCTTGAGGTTGCCCTCGGCGTCCACCACCAGCACCTTCTCGATGCGATGCTGGTGGAGAAGGGCCTTGGCCTGGTCCAGGGTCGTGCCCTCGGGAACGGTGATCAGGTCTTCCCGGGTCATCAGCTCGCCGATCTTCTTGTCCAGGTTCTCCTCGAACCGCAGGTCGCGGTTGGTGAGGATGCCGACGAGATGCCCCTCGGAGTTGGTCACCGGCACGCCGGAGATCTTGTAGCGGGACATCACCGTCAGGGCCTCATGGATGCTCTGGTCGGGGCGCATGGTGACCGGATCGACGATCATGCCGGCCTCGCTGCGCTTCACCTTGTCCACTTCCTCGGCCTGGACGTCGATGGGCAGGTTCTTGTGAACGATGCCGATCCCTCCCTCCTGGGCCAGGGCGATCGCCAGGCGGGACTCGGTGACCGTGTCCATGGCGGCCGACAGGATGGGGATGTTCACGTTGATCCCGCGGCAAACCCGGCTCCGCAGGTCCACCGCGTTGGGATGGGCGGCCGAGAAGCCGGGGACGATGGAGATGTCGTCGAACGTGAGGGCGAGGCGCGGTTCCAATTCGATCATGCTTGCGATCATTCCTCAAAAGCGAAAACAACCTCGAAAGCGAAAAATCAACCTGCTCCGGATGGCCGGCGCAGGATATCAGGTCCGCGGCCGGCTATGAAAAAGGCGGCCGAACGGCCGCCCTGATCGTCTTCCGTGAAACGATTTCCTGGGAGCGCTCCTTATCCCACCGTCACGGCCGCCCCGTGGCACTTCTTGTACTTCTTGCCCGAGCCGCAGGGGCAGGGGTCGTTGCGCCCCACCTTGACGTCCCGGTTGACGGCCGGCTGCGGGCGCTGCCCCTCCACCTTGGGCGGAGCGGAGAGCTCGATCTTGGGCGCCGTCCTCTGCTGGCGGACGCGCTGCTCGTTCATCTGGTCCTCGGTCACCGGCTCGAAGCGGAAGAGCTTCTGGATGATGTCGTTCTCGACCCGGTCGCGCATCATCTCGAAGAGGTCGAAGCTCTCCTTCTTGTACTCCTGAAGGGGATCGCGCTGGGCGTAGCCGCGCAGGCCGATGCCCTCCTTGAGGTGGTCGAGGGCGAGGAGATGGTCCTTCCAGGCCACGTCGACCGCGTGGAGCATGATGGCTCGCTCGAAGCTGCGCATGACCTCGGGATCGTGCCGGGATTCCTTGTCCTGGTACCGGGCCTCGGTCGCCTTCGAGAGGGTCTCGCGCAGCTCGTCGATGCCGAGCTCGTCGAGCTTCATCTCGCCGGCGTTGATGTTGAAGTAGGCCAGCATCTCGGTGCGCAGGCCCGTCATGTCCCAGTCCTGGGGATCGGTCTTCTCCGGGCAGTGGGTCTCCAGCATGCCGTCGAGGATGTCGGCGGCGACGGTGAACACGTACTCGCGCCCTTCGCGGCCGTCGAGGATGTCGCGGCGGAGCTTGTAGATCGCCTCCCGCTGCTTGTTCATCACGTCGTCGTACTCGAGCAGGTGCTTGCGGGTCTCGAAGTTCCGCGCCTCGACCTGCTTCTGGGCGCGCTCGATGGCCTTGGAGACCATTCCGTGCTCGATCGCCTCGCCCTCCTCCATGCCGAGGCGGCCCATCAGCCCCTGGATGCGGTCGGAGCCGAAGATGCGCATCAGGTCGTCTTCGAGGGAGAGATAGAAGCGGGACGAGCCGGGGTCCCCCTGGCGTCCGGAGCGGCCGCGGAGCTGGTTGTCGATGCGCCGCGACTCGTGCCGCTCGGTGCCCAGGATGTGGAGGCCGCCGAGGGCGAGGACCTCCTCACGCTCACGGGCGCAGATCTCGTTGTAGCGCTCGACCGCCGCCTGGAAGGCCTCCGGCTCGGTCTCCGGGTCGGCCTCGGAGCGGGCGAGCCCCTCGGGGTAGCCGCCGAGGAGGATGTCGGTGCCGCGGCCGGCCATGTTGGTGGCGATGGTGATGGAGCCCTTGCGGCCCGCTTGGGCCACGATGGAGGCCTCGCGCTCGTGGTACTTGGCGTTCAGGACCACGTGCGGCACCTTGGGCGGGCGGTTGAGCAGCTTCGAGAGCATCTCGCTCTTCTCGATCGAGACCGTGCCCACCAGCACCGGCTGGCCCTTCTGCTGGGCCTCCCGGATCTCCTCGACCACCGCGTTCCACTTCTCCTGGGCCGTGCGGTAGACCAGGTCGGCCCGGTCGTCGCGGACCATCGGCCGGTTGGTCGGGATGGTGTTGACGTCGAGGTTGTAGATCTGCGCGAACTCGGCCGCCTCGGTGTCCGCCGTGCCGGTCATGCCCGCGAGCTTCTTGTACATCCGGAAGTAGTTCTGGAAGGTGATGGTGGCGAGCGTCTGGTTCTCGCGCTCGATCTTCACCCCCTCCTTCGCCTCGACGGCCTGGTGCAGGCCGTCCGACCAGCGGCGTCCGGGCATCATGCGGCCGGTGAACTCGTCGACGATCACGACCTTGCCGTCCTGGATCAGGTAGTCGACGTCGCGCTGGTAGAGCGCGTGGGCCCGCAGCGCCTGGTTGACCCCGTGGAGGATCTCCATGTTCTCGGGCTCGTAGAGGTTGCGCACGCCGAGGAGCTGCTCGACCTTCTCGACGCCGTCGTCGGTGAGGCTCGCCTGGTGCGCCTTCTCGTCGATCAGATAGTCGCCGGTGGTGCTCTTCTTGCCGTCGCCCTCGTCGATCTCCTCGCCCTTGACCAGGCGGGGGATGATGCGGTCGATACGGTAGTACTTGTCGATCGACTCCTCGGAGGGGCCGGAGATGATGAGCGGCGTGCGGGCCTCGTCGATGAGGATCGAGTCCACCTCGTCGACGATGGCGTAGTGGTGCGGGCGCTGCACCATCGACTCGAGGTCGAACTTCATGTTGTCGCGCAGGTAGTCGAACCCGAACTCGTTGTTGGTGCCGTAGGTGATGTCGCAAGCGTAGGCGTACTTGCGGTCGGCATCCGGCATGTCGTGCTGGATGACGCCCACGGTGAGGCCGAGGAAGCGGTAGATCCGTCCCATCCACTCGGAGTCGCGGCGGGCCAGGTAGTCGTTGACGGTGACGACGTGGACCCCCTTGCCCTCCAGCGCGTTCAGGTAGCCGGGCAGGGTCGACACCAGGGTCTTGCCCTCGCCGGTCCTCATCTCGGCGATCCGGCCGCGATGAAGAACGAGGCCGCCCATGAGCTGAACGTCGAACGGCCGCATGTGGACGGAGCGCCAGGCGGCTTCCCGGGCCACCGCGAAGGCGGGCACCAGAAGGTCGTCGAGGGTGGCTCCGGCCGCGAGCTGGGAACGGAATTCGGCGGTCTTGGCGCGAAGCTCCTCATCCGAGAGAGCCTTGATCTGGGGCTCGATCTCGTTGATGGCCGCCACCATCGGCAGCATCTTCTTCACTTCGCGGTCGTGCTGACTGCCGAAAATCTTGGTCAATATCGTGTTGATCATCGAGGTCTCGCTAGGGTTCGGGGAAGACTCGGGGTCGAATTCGCAGCAGCGCTTACAACCGCCAGTCTACCAGAAAGATTCCCCGGGCCGCGCCGCTGCCGGCGGGCCGCGACCGAGCTGAAAAGGAGGCGCTACGAGGCGCCGGACGCGCTGTCGTCGAGGATGTAGGCCAAGGGGTTGACGGGGTCGCCGTCCACCCGCACCTCGTAGTGGAGGTGATAGCCGGTGGAGCGGCCGGTGTTGCCCACGCGTCCGACCACGTCGCCGCGCTTGATCCGCTGCCCCGGCCGGACCTCGACGCGCGACATGTGGCCGTAGCGGGTGGTGACGCCGAAGCCGTGAGCGATGTACACCGCCTGCCCCAAGCCGCCGATGAGGCCGGCCCGCACGACCACGCCGTCGGCGCTCGCCAGCACCGGCTGGCCAGGAGCGGCGGCGATGTCGACGCCCTGATGGTCACCGCGGCCGTGGGTGAGGGGATCGCTGCGGTAGCCGAAACCGCTGGTGAAGATCCCCTTGACGGGCGTGATGGCGGGAGTCGAGGAGATCCAGCGCACCCGCTCGTTGAGCTTCGCTTCGACGGCGTCCAGGGCGCCCGCGATCTGGCCGGCGCGACCCGCGATGTCCTGAATGCTGGAGCCACCGGAGAGGTCGCCCACCGCGGCCTCGTCGAACGATGTGCCGCCGCCGATACCGGCCTCGGCGCCGCTCTCCAGGCTCTCGACGCCGGCCACGATGGCGAGCTGCCGGGTGCGGTCCTCGTACTCGACGAGCTGGTTCTGCAGCTTCTTGAGGCTCGACTCGAACGTCAGGTTCGTCTTGCGCAACCGGTCGTTCTCGCCCTTCAGCCGGGCGATCTCGACGGGGTTGGCGTTCGTGCTGTAGTGAAACCAGGTGAAGAAGAAGGAGGCGAGGGTCAGGAGGCAGAACACACCGAGGGCGATCCCGATCTGGAGGTTGGTGACCTGCCACTTGCGCAGCTTGGCATGCGCGTGGGGAATCAGGATGATCGTATGGTGCCGTTTTGCCATGAATCGCTTTACAAAGGAGCCAGACGAGCTGGACCGTCCGTAGAAGGCTGACCAACCGACGACGTTGTAGGCCGTATTGTAGACACCGGCCCCATGATGTCAAGGGGCCGATTAAATATGGCAATCCGGCATGTTGAAGCGTGTAAAATCGTAAACGGCTTATCCGGCGCTCGATTTGCGGCTCCGGCGAGGAACTGATTCGCCGGAGGATGGAGGCTGGCCTGGGATCTCGTCGTGCCAGCGGGTAACGGCTCGCTGGTCGGCGATGTGCACGTGCAGCGCCCCCTCGAGGGCCGTGGCCAGCTTGACCATCGTTGCCAGGGTGTAGTTGGCGTTGCCCCCCAGGAGCCGGGTGATGTAAGCGCGTGAGGTGCCCATCCGCCGGGCCAGCTCGGCGCGGGTGACCTTCTGCTCATCCATGAGCCGGCAGAGGTCCTCCGTGAACTCGACCACGGCGACCTCGTGCCGGTAGCCGGGTGAGCTCTCAACGCGATCCAGGAACTGCCGGTATCTTTCGAGGCTCATCTGCGCCCTCCTTCAGGTCGAGGATCTCGAGCTCGCCGCGCGACCTCGCGATCCAGTATTGCTTGCACAGGAAACGCGCGCGATCGAGCTGGACCCGCGGCGTTCGCTCCGCCTTCTTGAACGCGGCCGTACAAACGATCACCGCCGCGCCGCCATAGAACCAGAGGACCCGAAGCTTCTTGCCCTTTGGCTGTCGCCTGAACTCGTACACCCCATCTCCCAGGGACTTGCAGAGGGGCTCTCCCTTGGGCGGACCGTACCTCGGCACGGTGCCGGTCAGGATCGCCAGCATGCTTTCCGCCGCCACGCTCTCGGGGCCGTTCAACTCTTCGAGGAAGCTCAGGACCTGGCATTCCCCGCGTTGGTCACAGATCGCCAGGACCTCCCAATGGGCTCTGGCAATTCGAAGCAGCTTCATGTTAACCCTCCTATTAACGGATGTCAAGGTTCCTCGATGACTTGAAGCTCTCGGCGGAGCTTCGTCTCGAGGTACTGCTCGCGGAGGCCGCGCGCCAGATCGATCTCCGAGCGCGGCGTGGTTTCGTGCTGTGAGAAGGCGTTGGTGCAGATGATCCGGTGGTCGTCGTCAGAGAAGAAGAGGACGCGGGGCTTCGGTCCCTTCGGTTGGCGGCGGAGCTCGAAGAGGCCGTCTCCGAGCGGCTTGCAGAGCTGGGCGCCCGCCGCCGGCGGGCCTTCGAGCGGCAGGTAGACGCGCAGGGTGAGGTCGAGGAAACGGCGGGCCGGCCGGGCGTCCGCTCTGAGCTCGTCGAGGAAGTCGAGCACCTGGCAGCGCCCCTGGCGGTCGACGACCGCCAGGATCTCCCACCTTCCCTTGGCAAGGCGGAGGAGCTTCATCCGGCGACCCTCCGGTCCAGGCTGCGGTACTGGATGGCCTCCGCGAGGTGGGAGGCGCGGACGTCATCGCTGCCGGCGAGGTCGGCGATGGTCCGGGCGACCTTGAGCACGCGGTCGAGGGCGCGGGCGGAGAGGCCGAGCTTCTCGAAGGCCGCGTCGAGGAGGGCCCGGCCGGCCGGGTCCACGGCGCAGAAGCGGCGCAGCGGCTCGGGGCCCATGGCGGCGTTGTTGGGGGTCGCGGCCTGGGGTCCGAAGCGGTCGAGTTGGATGGCCCGGGCGGCGGCGACCCGGCGGGCCACCACCTCCGTGCTCTCGCCCGCCGATGACCGCAGCTCTTTCAGGCTGACCGCCGGCACCTCGACGTGGAGGTCGATGCGGTCGAGCAGCGGCCCCGAGACCCGGCTGCGGTAGCGCTCGATGAGCGGGGGAGGGCAGCGGCAGCAGTACCGTGGATCCCCCAGATGTCCGCACGGGCAGGGGTTCATCGCGGCCAGGAGAGAGAACCGGGCGGGAAAAATGAGGCGGGCGCGGGCGCGCACCACGCTGACGTTGCCTTCCTCCAGCGGCTGGCGGAGAGCTTCCAGGGTGTCGCGCCGGAACTCCGGCAGCTCGTCGAGGAAGAGCACGCCGTTGTGGGCCAGGCTCGCCTCGCCGGGCCGCGGGTTGCTGCCGCCGCCGATCAGGCCGGCCGTGCTGGTGCCGGTGTGCGGGCTGCGGAACGGCCGCTGGTGGAGGAGGCCGGCCGGCGGCTCCTCGGCTACCAGGGAGTGGATCTTGGTGACGGCGATCGCCTCCGCCAGGGTGAGCGGCGGCAGCAGGCCCGGCAGGCGGCGGGCGAGCATCGTCTTGCCCGATCCCGGGGGACCGAGGAAGAGCAGGTTGTGGCCGCCGGCGGCGGCCACCTCCAGCGCCCGCTTCGCCGTCTCCTGCCCCCGCACCT